>Ga0207003_1011_pt1 | contig 64761 bp, 51 predicted proteins | sample Alteio_BWMinCont_89_FD_153474 | JGI IMG/M metagenome (GOLD analysis project Ga0207003, IMG submission 153474) | Enriched cells from forest soil in Barre Woods Harvard Forest LTER site, Petersham, Massachusetts, United States -... | ecosystem: Environmental > Terrestrial > Soil > Temperate forest >...
CCTTCCCCCTGCGGAGGAAGGCGTGCTAAGCTTTTTTTGTTTCAAATACAGTCGCTCGTTTCTCTTTGTAATTTTTATCCTCGAGGCTATAATGACTCCCTGCTGACAACAGGAGAGGGCTGTGCAAAAACAACGACCTAAAAACTTGAATCTTTTTACGATTCGTTTTCCCATACCCGCCATTGCCTCCATCTTACATCGCCTTTCGGGGTTTCTTTTATTCCTCATTATTCCCCTTATTTTGTGGGGTCTTTATTTATCCCTAGACTCACAACAAAGTTTTGATGATCTTCGCGAATTATTCACAACTCCCTGGTCCAAATTCCTGATATGGGTGAGTTTGTCCGCGTTTGTTTATCACTTTATTGCGGGCATTAGGCATTTGCTGATGGACATCGGTATCGGCGAATCATTAAAAATCGGAAAATTATCGGCCATCCTGACTATCGCCCTTGCTGCGATAGCCATTATTTTGATAGGTGTTTGGTTATGGTGAAATCAATATTAGGTGTCAACCATCAAGGGTTCCGCGATTGGTTATATCAACGCATGTCTGCGGTTTTCATGACGATCTACGTCATTGGGTTATTCACTTACTTCGTGTTGCATCCGGATCTTTCTTACTCCGAGTGGCATGGTGTATTTACCCAATGGTGGGTCAAGATTGCGACGCTTTTATTTTTTCTTTCGTTATTGGTCCATGCCTGGGTGGGCGTGTGGACGATATTCACTGATTACGTGAAATGTCCCGTTGCGCGTCTTGTTTTAAATACAATAGTTTTCTTTGCGTTGCTGGGATGTTTCTTCGCCGCGCTCTTGATTTTGTGGAGTGTTTAACTAATGAATATAGCGACTAATTTAGCAACTCATACATTCGATGCTGTCATTATCGGCGGCGGTGGAGCGGGTTTACGCGCATCGATCGAACTGGCTCAATCCGGTTTGAATGTGGCAGTGATTTCGAAAGTATTTCCCACGCGTTCGCACACGGTTTCTGCCCAGGGCGGTATCAATGCAGCGCTCGGGAATACCGATGGTTACGACGATTGGCGCTGGCATATGTATGACACCGTGCTCGGTTCTGACTTTTTGGGTGATCAAGAAGCGATTGAGTATATGTGTAAAAATGCGCCCCAAAATATTTATGAATTAGAACACATGGGCTTGCCATTTTCTCGTAATAATGACGGGAAAATTTATCAACGCGCATTTGGTGGTGCCACACGCGATTACGGCAAAGAGCAAGCGCATCGTACTTGCTGCGCAGCTGATCGAACAGGCCACGCGATGTTGCACGCGCTCTATCAAAAAAATTTAGCAGTCAAAGCGAAATTTTATAACGAGTGGTTTGCGATTGATTTAGTCAAAGCGCATTCCGGTATCGCCGGTGTGCTTGCGATGTGCATTGAAACCGGTGAGATTGTTTTTTTGAAAGCAAAAGCCACGATTTTAGCAACGGGTGGTGCAGGCCGTATTTTTCAAACAACGACGAATGCACACATCAATACGGGTGATGGATTTGGTATGGCGTTGCGTGCGGGATTACCGTTACAAGACATGGAGTTTTGGCAATTTCATCCCACAGGCATTTATGGTGCAGGTGTTTTAGTCACAGAAGGCAGTCGTGGCGAAGGTGGTTATTTAATTAATAAAAGCGGCGAGCGTTACATGGAACGTTATGCTCCCCATTTGAAAGATTTATCGTGTCGAGATATTGTCGCGCGCTCATCGATGATTGAAATTCGCGAAGGCCGAGGTGTCGGTGCAAAAGGTGATTATGTTCTCTTGAAACTCGATCACTTGGGCGAAGAAGTCATTGATAAACGATTGCCCGGTATTCGTGATTTGGCGATTACATTTGCAGGCGTTGATCCCGTGAAAGATCCTATTCCTGTGGTTCCAACGTGTCATTACATCATGGGCGGTATTCCCACGAATATTCACGGCCAAGTGCTCACCGTTAAAAATGGTCAGGATGAAATTGTTCCGGGTCTGTATGCTGCAGGTGAATGTGCTTGTGTATCCGTGCATGGCGCGAATCGTTTGGGTGCTAACTCATTGCTGGATTTAGTGGTATTTGGACGTGCAGCGGGTCTGCATATTCAACAAAGTGTTCGCGAAGGATTGGATTTCTGCGAAGAAACCCGTTCGGATTTGGATGCTGCTTTTGTTCGATTAGAACGTTGGAACAACAATGAAAAAGGTGAAAGTGTTGAAACGATTCGAACGGGATTGCAAAAAGTGATGCAAGAAGATTTCGGTGTTTTCCGCTCAGCAGAGCCGATGCAAGAAGGATTCAAAAAATTGGAAGATTTGCGTCAACGATTGCAGCACGCTGCCATCAAAGATAAAAGTAAATATTTTAATACGAGCCGTATCGAAGCATTGGAATTGGATAATTTAATGGAAACGGCATTAGCGACAGCGGTTTCAGCAAACAATCGAACTGAAAGCCGCGGTGCGCACGCGCGATATGATTTTCCAGAGCGGGATGATAAAAACTGGTTAAAACATTCTGTGTGTTTTTCAGAGGGTCAGATTGCTTACCGTTCCATTAATATGAAGCCGCTTGAAGTCAAACCGATTGAACTTCAAGCTAGAGAATAACCCTGACTGTCATGTCATCCCACTTGACGTGTCATTCCTACTCGACGTGTCATCCCCGCGAAGGCGGGGATCCATCGGGATAGATTCCCGCCTTCGCGGGAATGACACGTCGGGTGGCGATAACATGATAGTGAGAATAACTTTAGGAGGATTAACATGCGTTTTTCAATTTATCGCTATAATCCAGAAACGGATCAAAAGCCCTACATGCAAGAATTCGATTTGGACGTCGAAAAAAATAATTGCCATATGGTATTGGATGCATTACTTGCCATTAAAAATACTCTCGATGACACATTGACGTTGCGACGCTCTTGTCGTGAAGGTGTTTGCGGTTCCGATGGCATGAATATGAATGGAAAAAATGGATTGGCTTGCACAACCCATTTATCTTCATTGAAAGAACCGATTGTGATTCGGCCCTTGCCCGGATTGCCGGTGGTCAGAGATTTAGTCGTCGACATGACGCAATTTTATAAACAATTCGAAGCAGTCAAGCCGTATTTACAAAATAATGAACCTGTGCCTGCCAAAGAGCGTCTCCAATCGCCAGAAGACCGCGCAAAATTGGATGGACTCTATGAATGTATCATGTGCGCCTGTTGCTCAACATCGTGTCCCTCATTTTGGTGGAACCCCGATCAATTCATTGGACCGGCTGGATTGCTGCAAGCGTTTCGATTTGTAGTCGATAGTCGTGATACGGCAACGCAGGAACGTTTGGCTGATTTAACCGATCCATTTAGTTTATTTCGTTGCAGAGGCATCATGAATTGTGTGGATGCGTGTCCGAAAGGATTAAATCCCACACAAGCGATTAACCATCTTAAAAATAAAATGCTCGAGGATGGGGTTTAACCAATGAAAACAAGACAACCACGCTCCATGCAAGATTTGTGGAAAGATTCATATCTTTCCGGCGGAAATGATGAATATCTTGAAGAATTGTATGATACGTATTTGAAAAATCCGACGGAACTTTCGCCGGAATGGCAAAATTATTTTAAACAAATTACGCAATCCACAACCGATGTGTCTCACGCAGACATTCGAAATTATTTTTTACAAATTGCAAAACAACCGAAAACAACCGCGATGCAAGGTGTCGATGTCTATCATCAACATCAGCAAGAAAAAATTATTGATTTGATTAATGCCTATCGCAGTTTCGGGCATTTACATGCCAACATTGATCCACTCGGCTTGCTTCAAAACCGTCAAAATGCAGCGTTAGAACTGAGTTACTACGGTTTGGGTGATGCGGACTTGAATGCCGTATTTGATGTCGACACCTTTAGCAGTTTAAAAAAATCGACAGCGTCTCTCAGTGATATTTACCAAGGATTACGAAAAACGTATTGCGGTACGATTGGTATTGAATACATGCACATGACCGAATTGACGGAAATAGAATGGATTCGCGAACGCATGGAAGGGCAGTGGCCGCATTTCACGCCGAACACGCAAGAAAAGTTGCGCATACTCGATCGCTTAGTCGTCGCAGATGGATTGGAAAAATATATTGGTTTTAAATACGTCGGACAAAAACGATTTTCGCTGGAAGGCGGCGATAGTTTGATTCCCATGCTTGATACGATTGTCAATCGCGGTGCAGAAAAAGGCGTGAAAGAAGTCGTTATTGGGATGGCGCATCGCGGTCGTTTAAATGTGTTAGTGAATATATTGGGTAAAGAACCCGCTGAAGTATTCGGTGGTTTTGAAGGAAAAAATATTCCGAAAAATAATTCAGGTGACGTGAAATATCACATGGGTTACTCATCCGATGTGAAAACACCGCAAGGCCCCGTTCATCTTGCGCTGGCATTTAATCCATCGCATTTAGAAATTGTATCGCCTGTGGTGCAAGGCTCTGTGCGATCGCGACAACGTCGTCGCAAAGATACGCCGCAAAAACAAGTGATGCCGATTCAAATTCACGGCGACGCCGCGTTTGCGGGTCAGGGCGTCGTGATGGAAACATTCAATATGTCGCAAGCCCGTTGGTTTACCGTGGGCGGCTCGATTCATATTGTGATTAATAACCAAGTCGGATTTACGATCAGTAATCCCAAAGATGCACGCTCGGGCGTGTACTGTACGGATGCTGCAAAAATGGTAGAAGCGCCTATTTTGCACGTCAATGCAAATGATCCTGAAGCCATTTTATTCGCAGCGATGTTTGCCGTGGATTATCGTGCACAATTTAAAAAAGATGTTGTGATTGATATGGTTTGCTATCGACGTCATGGACACAATGAAGCGGATGAACCTTCAGCCACTCAACCGCTCATGTACAAAATTATTAAATCGCTTCCTGCGCCTTGTGCACTGTATGCGAAAAAATTGATTGACGAAGGTATCATCAAACAGGAAACCGAACAACAATTGGCAGACGCGTATCGAAATAAATTAGATGCGGGTAAAAGTGTCATCGAATTAGATAAAGAAAACGCGAATTATCAATACGCGAATTCATGGGAACCGTTTATCGGTCAAGAATGGACAGCGAAAGCCAAAACCAGTTTGCCGTTGAAAAAAATGATGGAACTCGCGAAATCATTAGAAACATTACCCGATAACTTTGTGTTGCAACCTCAAGTTAAAAAAATGATGGAAGCACGCCAAAAAATGACAGACGGAGAATTGCCATTGAATTGGGGATATGCAGAAACCCTAGCGTATGCTTCTCTGCTCGATGAAGGGTATCCGATTCGATTATGTGGTCAAGATGCTGCACGTGGCACGTTTGCGCATCGCCATGCTGTTTTGCATGATCAAAATACCGATGAAATTTATATTCCGCTCAGTCATCTTGCGCCCAATCAAGTTCAAATTAATATTATTGATTCATTGTTGTCGGAAGAAGCGGTTCTCGCATTCGAATATGGATACGCTTCTGCAGAGCCAAATAATTTAGTGATTTGGGAAGCGCAATTCGGTGATTTTGCGAATGGTGCGCAAGTGGTGATTGATCAATTTATCAGTTCGGGCGAACAAAAATGGGGACGATTGTGTGGTCTCGTTTTATTTTTACCACATGGTTATGAAGGGCAGGGACCGGAACATTCTTCTGCACGACTCGAGCGTTATTTACAATTGTGTGCACAAAACAATATGCAAGTGTGTGTGCCCAGTACACCGGCGCAAGTGTTTCATATGTTGCGCCGTCAAATGATTCGTCCTTATCGCAAACCGCTGATTGTGATGACGCCGAAAAGTTTGTTACGTAATCCACTCGCAGTCTCTTCTCTCGATGATTTGGCGAAAGGCGAATTTCAACTCGTCATCTCTGAAGTGGATGACTTGAAGCCTCAAAAAGTGAATCAAATCATTTTGTGTAGCGGTAAAGTGTATTATGAATTACTTGAAAAACGCCGCGCTGGAAAGTTGGATTCTGTTGCGATTATTCGAATCGAACAATTGTATCCCTTCCCTGAAGAAGCCTTGAAAAAGGTACTGGCACTCTATCCGAATGCTACCGACATTGTTTGGTGCCAGGAAGAACCCATGAATCAGGGCGCTTGGTTCAGCGTACAGCATCACTTGATAGCTTGTTTGAATCCGAAACAACATTTACGCTATGCGGGCAGACCAGCTTCGGCATCGCCTGCAGCGGGATATGCGTCGGTCCATTTACAAGAGCAAGAAAAATTAATCACAGAAGCATTACATACTGAAAGGAAAAACTCATGACGATTGAAGTAAAAGTTCCAGTGCTGCCCGAATCTATAGCAGATGCCACCATTGCAACATGGCACAAAAAGGCAGGCGATCGCGTATCTCGTGATGAAAATATTGTTGATCTCGAAACCGATAAAGTCATGTTGGAAGTTCCTGCACCTGCCGATGGCATCATTAAAGAAATTTTGAAACCGGCTGGAGAAATCGTTCAAGCGAATCAGGTTGTTGCCATTATTGAACCCGGCAATGGTGCTGCAGCTGCGCCTTCTTCTTCCAAACCAGCAGCAACGCCTGAACCTGCAAAAACAGCTGAAAAAACAGCTGAAAAACCGGCACAAACCAACTTGGGCCCAGCCGCTCGTCGCGCCGTGGCAGAGCATGACGTGGATGTTTCCCAAGTCAAAGGAACGGGAAAAGATGGTCGCATTACCAAAGAAAATGTCATCCAAGCCGTATCGACGCCTGGAATGACAGTGACGGGAAATCGCCCAGAAAAACGCGTGCCCATGACGCGCATTCGAGCCCGTATCGCAGAGCGTTTGCTGGAAGTGAGACAAAACACGGCGATGCTCACCACGTTCAATGAAATTAATTTGCAAGAAGTGATGGATTTGCGCGCGCGTTACAAAGATAAATTTGAAAAAATGCATCATGCGCGTTTAGGGTTTATGTCATTTTTTGTGAAAGCAGCGGTGGAAGCGCTCAAGCGGTTTCCTGCTGTGAATGCCTCCATCGATGGGAATGATATTGTTTATCACGGTTATTTTGATATCGGAGTGGCGGTTTCCACAGACCGAGGTCTTGTGGTTCCGGTATTGCGCGATGCAGACCAAATGAGCATGGCAGAAATTGAAAACAACATTGTGGATTATGCAAACAAAGCGCGTCAGGCCAAATTAACCTTGGAAGAAATGCAAGGCGGTACCTTTACGATTACCAATGGCGGTGTGTTTGGTTCGCTCCTTTCAACGCCTATTTTAAATTCTCCGCAAAGCGCTATCCTGGGCATGCACAAAATCGACCAACGCCCCGTGGTGGAAAATGGACAAATCGTGATTCGTCCCATGATGTATGTGGCGATGTCGTATGACCATCGCATCATCGATGGGAAAGATTCTGTGTCATTCCTGGTGACTATCAAGGAATTACTCGAAGATCCCGCTCGTTTGTTGCTTGAGGTGTAAATCTAGATTAATATTCGCACAATTAATAAATAGCTGTCATCCCTATTTTGTCATCCCCGCGAAGGCGGGGATCCATCAGGATAGATCCCCGCCTTCGCGGGGATGACATAGAGAACCAAATTTCAACTAGGTATAAAACAGGAAAATTAAATGAATCTACATGAATATCAAGCCAAGCAACTCTTAGCAAAATATGGCATTCCCGTTCCACACGGTGAAGTCGCGTGGAATGTCGAAGAAGCAGTAAACATTGCCAATAACATGAATACCAAACGATGGGTAGTGAAAGCCCAAGTGCATGCAGGCGGTCGCGGTAAAGCTGGCGGCGTCAAAATTGTTTCAACTAAAGATGAATTGATTGCAGCCGTAAAAGGGATGCTGGGCACACGCTTGGTGACCTACCAAACGGATGCGAATGGACAACCCGTTAATCAAGTTTTGATTGCAGAACCTTCGGATATTGCTCGTGAACTGTATTTAGGCGCTGTCATCGATCGCACCCAACAACGTATCGTGTTTATGGCTTCCACTGAAGGCGGTGTCGATATTGAAAAAATCGCGCATGAATCTCCAGAGAAAATTTTAACCGCTGTTGTTGATCCACTCGTAGGTGTTCAACCTTTTCAAGCGCGTCAATTAGCATTTGCCTTGGGATTGTCGGGCGATCAAGTCAAACAATTCACTAAAATTTTATTGGGCCTTGCGAAAATGTTTGAGGATTGCGATTTCAGTTTGTTAGAAATTAATCCGCTGGTAGTGACGCCACAAGGTGATTTGCTGTGTTTAGATGGCAAAATCAATATCGATGATAATGCGCTATATCGCCAACCCGAAATTCGCGGCATGCGCGATACAGCACAAGAAGATGAACGTGAAAATCGTGCGCGTGATTGGGAACTCAATTACATTGCACTCGATGGCAACATTGGCTGCATGGTCAATGGCGCAGGATTAGCGATGGCCACGATGGATTTAGTGAAATTAAGTGGTGGTAATCCAGCGAACTTTTTAGATGTGGGCGGTGGCGCAACCAAAGAACGTGTGACTGAAGCGTTCAAAATTATTTTGTCAGACAAAAATGTAAAAGCAATTTTAGTGAATATTTTTGGCGGCATTGTGCGTTGTGATTTAATTGCTGACGGAATTATTGGCGCTGTTTCAGAAGTTGGAACTCAATTGCCTGTCGTCGTGCGTCTTGAAGGAAACAATGCGGAATTAGGCGCAAAAAAATTAAGTCAAAGCGGTTTAAATATTATTGCTGCAGAAAGTTTTACCGATGCAGCGAAAAAAGTCGTGCAAGCTGCAAACGATGGAAAATAAAACGCATCGTCATTGCGAGCGAAACGAAACACTACGGCGTCATTGCGAGGAGCGTTTTTTGCGACGAAGCAATCCAGGGGATTTTTAGAATATCTTTCTGGATTGCTTCGCTGCGCTCGCAATGACGAGTTAGTAATAGGGTTTTGCAAGTTATTTTATTTGAGGATTGGTATGAGTATTTTAATTAACAAAAACACCAAAGTGATATGCCAGGGTTTTACAGGAAAACAAGGCACTTTTCATTCTGAACAAGCGATTGCATACGGAACTAAAATGGTCGGCGGTGTGACACCTGAAAAAGGTGGTCAAACGCATTTGGGTCTTCCTGTTTTCAATACCGTGAAAGAAGCGTATCAGGCCACTAAAGCAGATGCCTCTGTGATTTATGTCCCTGCGCCATTTTGCAAAGACTCCATCATTGAAGCAGTCGAAGCGGGAATTCAATTAATTATTTGTATCACCGAAGGCATCCCCACATTGGATATGCTGCAAGTGAAAGCCTTTTTAGCGGGCTATCCTCATGTTCGTTTAATCGGACCGAATTGCCCTGGTGTGATTACCCCGGGTGAATGCAAAATTGGGATTATGCCAGGTCATATTCATATGCCCGGTAAAGTCGGGATTGTTTCCCGCTCAGGAACATTAACATACGAAGCGGTCAAACAAACCACTGAATTAGGCTTAGGGCAGAGCACCTGTGTTGGGATTGGTGGTGATCCAATTCCAGGCACTAATTTTATCGATGTGTTAGCGCTTTTCGAAAAAGATCCGCAAACAGAAATTATCGTCATGGTCGGTGAAATTGGCGGTACAGCAGAAGATGAAGCGGCTGAATACATCAAAAAACACGTTACAAAACCAGTTGTATCGTATATTGCCGGTGTCACAGCGCCTCCTGGCAAACGCATGGGACATGCTGGTGCAATTATTGCAGGCGGTAAAGGCACAGCAGCAGAAAAATTTGCGGCGCTCGAAGCTGCAGGCGTGCATACAGTGCGCTCACCGGCTGAGATCGGGAAAATGGTTGCAAAAGTATTACAAACGGTAAAAGCATAGTCTTGTCATTCCCGCGACAATCCTGTCATTCTCGCGATAATCTTGTCATTCTCGCGATAATCTTGTCATTCCCGCGAAGGCGGGAATCTATTAAGATGGATCCCCGCCTTCGCGGGGATGACACGTCGAGTGGGAATGACACGTCGAGTGGGAATGACACGTCGAGTGGGAATGACATTATGTAGTCAGTGAGAGGTATATGTTAGATTCAAAACTCATCCGACAAAAACCTGAATGGGTCGCCGAACAGCTTCAAAAACGCGGCGTGATTCTCGATGTCGTGCAATTGAATGCGTTGGAAGAGCAACGCAAAACATTGCAAACGCGAATTCAGGAATTACAAAATGCGCGGAATACGAATGCAAAAGCTGTTGGGCATGCGAAAGCAAAAGGTGAAAACGTTGAGCCTTTGCTCGAGCAAGTTAAACACTTGGGCGATCAATTAAAATCAGCAGAAGAAAATTTTGCCGGTGTGCATAATCAGTTAGAACAAATACTGGCTGTCATTCCGAATATTCCGCACGAATCCGTGCCTTTTGGACAAAGTGAAGAAGACAATCAAGTCGTGCGCACTTGGGGTGAGCCGACTTCGTTTTCATTTACGCCCAAAGATCATGTGGATTTAGGCGCGGCATTAGGAATGGATTTTGCGGCGGGTTCTAAATTATCGGGCGCACGTTTTGTAGTGTTACATCATAAATTAGCGCGATTGCAGCGGGCCTTGGCGCAATTTATGTTGGATTTACATACGAAACAACATGGCTATTTTGAAATCTCAGTTCCCTATATTGTGAATGCTGATTCATTGTATGGCACAGGGCAATTGCCCAAAATGAAAGAAGATGTGTTTGTGGTGAAACGCGATGAAGGTGAGTCGTATTTAATTCCGACTGCAGAAGTGCCTGTGACGAATATGATTCGCGATGAAATTCTGGATGTGAGCCAACTTCCCTTAAAATATACGTGTTATTCAGCGTGTTTTCGCAGTGAAGCGGGTTCATATGGCAAAGATACACGTGGAATGATTCGCCAACATCAATTTGAAAAAGTCGAATTGGTGCAAATCGTTCATCCCGAAAAATCATATGAGGCGCTGGAAGAATTAACGCGTCATGCAGAAACTGTTTTACAAAAATTAGAATTACCGTATCGTGTCGTCGCACTTTGCACAGCGGATTTAGGTTTTGCATCAGCCAAAACATATGATTTGGAAGTGTGGCTCCCGGGACAAAATCAGTATCGTGAAATTTCTTCGTGCAGTAATACTGAAGCGTTTCAAGCACGCCGTATGAAAGCACGCTTTCGCGATAAAACGGGCCGCATTGAATCTGTGCATACGTTGAATGGTTCCGCACTCGCCGTGGGTCGAACGTTAGTGGCTATCCTGGAAAATTATCAGGATGAGCAGGGAAGGGTGCGTGTTCCGACTGTATTGCAGCCGTATATGGATGGGTTGACGGTTATTTCCTAGTACCTCGTCAAAAAAGTTTTTCCGAATGCAACTCGGGAACGGGCATCCCTGCCCTCGATGCTTCCTTGCGTCCTGGTCGCAACGTCCCTCGTCAGCATTCGGAAAAACTTATTTGACGAGGTGCTAGCCCCCTTTTATCGGACAATTCTGTATTAAAACGGATGAACAACAGCGTGATCCAGCAATCGGAAATCTTTATCTACCGTCAAAATAGGACATCCTTCTTGCAAAGCCAGAGCATAGGCAAAACAATCGCCCAAATTTAAAGGGAATTTTAATCTGGCAGTAGCTGCTATGCGTGCTTGATTGAGATCAGGTGGTATAAAACGAATGCCATTGTAAAGCAGCCTTTCTTCTAGCTCATGAAATAATTGGGGTTGACGATCTTGTAAATGAATTAAGGTCTCAGTTAAATTCACTGTACTCATTCTTAATTCTTTTGCATGGGTGTTCATTTGAGAGCTAACCCATTCCGCATGCTTTTCTGCAAAAAATACGGCTAATATCGCTGAAGTATCTATGACCATTTTTTATTTCCATAAGTCATCATCAGATTTAAATCGAGGCTTAGCATTCGTCGGAACTTTTTTTGCTAAACCAACCCACGTAGAAAAATCAGTAGACTCTACTTTATGAATGGAATGTTCCAGTGTTTCATTGACTGCAACGCGTATCGCTTCTGCTTTTGTAGTAATATTACGCACTTTCATTAAGCGCAATAATTTTTTTTCAAAAGCAGGAGTCATGTGCATATTTAACTGGCTCATGTTTCCATTCCTCGAAATACGTATTACATGTATAGTACATGTACATGCATTAAAATGTCAAGGAGTCAGTATCGGGGTTGGGTGAGCTTTTTCAGTTTATCGATCTGAATGATGATCATTTGATTGTCATCAAATAATCATGTAGCTCACTGATCGGTAATATTTCGCATTCTTTTGATAATTTTAATTTCTTTCCACCATACGTCACAATCATCAACGGATTTTTGGGGGAGAAGTGTTGTTTAAACGCCGAGGGATAAACAACCATTTTAGGAATGGCTTGAATGGAAAGTTTAGATTCAAACACATGAATTGTTTCGTGGGTTTTTAAAATAAAATCGACTTCTTCTTTTTCTTTTGTTCGCCAAAAAAATAATTCCCAATCTTTTGCATAATTTTGAATAAATTTTACAATTTCTGCTAAAACAAGTGTTTCAAACAAAGCACCTATTTGTGGACTGCTCATCAAAGGAGTGGGATCAGACCAGCCTTGTAATCGTACCGTCAAACCGGTATCTAAAAAATATAATTTAGGTGTTTTAACGAGGCGATTATTGAGGTTGCTGTAATAAGGTTTTAAAAAATAAATTAAATCAGCCCGTTCTAAAAGGCTCGCCCATTCTTTTACCGTAACAGAACTGACACCGCTGTTATTACTGATTTCAGTGTATCGTACTTCTTGAGCGGTTCTGGAAGCGAACAAACGAAGCACGGTATGAAATTCAGATAATTTTTGAATTCCGGCACTTAATCCAATATCTTTTTCAACATAAGTCCGAATGTAATCATTTAAATAAGTCGTCGTTGCCAATTGCGGATTGATATACAGTTCAGGCCATCCGCCTTTAAATAAAATGTCTTTAATGGATGTGTCAGGTAATGCATTTAATATTTCATGTACGGTGAGCGTGTTTAAATAATAATAAGTTGCTCGTCCGGCTAAACTTTCTTTCATGTTTTTATCTAATAAAATCTGATTCGATCCGGTTAAACGAAACATAATTTTGGAAGATGTTGCTGAGGATGATGTAAATACTTTTTGGCGTTTTAATTGATCCACAATTTTTTTGAGCTCGGGAAAAAGATGGGGGACGTATTGAACTTCGTCTAATAAAAGAGGAGGTTCAAATTGCTGCAAAAAAAAAGCGGGATCTTGATTCGCTAGTTGGCGCAATTGTAAATCGTCAAATGTGATTTCTTGAAGAGGTAGGTGAAGTGGATTTGTCTCAGGCGCTGCCAATAACGTACTCTTTCCACATTGACGCGGCCCCACCACAACCTGGATGTAAGCTGAAGAAGTATTAAGTTGTTGAGCTAAGTCGCGGCGTATATACATCTGACCATTTTAAAGTGATGCTTTAAAATGGTCAACATAATATCGCTTTTATCGCGCAATTGATCGTCACCAATCGAGCTATTTTGATAGAATGCGCCATTATTTTATCAATCCGGAATCATATCTCCCCGCCTTCGCGAGGATGACAAGCGCTTAACTTAATGCAGGATCGGGAAGATTCGGATGTTTTCACGGCCTTGAGCCGCGGGTTCCCTTCCCTCCATTTTGTTTTTTAAAATGGAGGGAAGGGTTAAGGGTTGGGAGGGCTTTTTCAGTCAATAAATGTCTCTACAGAAACATGAAATTTTTTAGAAAGTTTTTTTATTTGATTAAGATTTAATTTACGTTTTCCGCTCAGAATTTCTGACACAACACCCTGACTGCCAATCTCTTCTGATAAATCACTCTGATTAAATCCATGCTGTTCCATCAGAAATTTTAAAGCATTGATTCCAGAAGGAGCGCTAACACGATGTTTTTTTTGTTCATCATACATTGAAATCATATGGCTAACGACGTCTACAAGACCAATTAGTTGGTGACTTTCATTTTCTTCAACCACATCCAATAAACGATCCAATATTTTTGATAATCTTTCGTAATCAGCATTATTCAATGGTTCATATATATCGTTGGCAATATATTTCCAATGTTTGATAGTGTTATCTATGTTATATTTTTTTCGCGCTGCTGCCATTTTAATTCCTCCACTTTCCATCATCATATTCTTTATGAGTAAGTATGTTTCGTATATAAAGTTTCTGACGATTGAAATGAATACTTGCAATGATTCGCAATTTATTACCGCCTATATCAAAAATAAATAATTTATTTGCTGTTCAAATCAGGATATAGAACACGTTCGTCGACGAGGTGTCGGATCCTGCTCAGGCGGAAGTACCTCGTCTACCGCCGGCGATGGTGCTCTTTCTAGTTTCTGTTCCGGTGGAGCAGGTAAAACCTCAGGTGGAGTTATTCCATATGCATCATTAAACATTTGTATGGCGTGTTCAGCCCTGGCTGTAGTTCCAAAAACGCGTGTCATTTTTTTTAATTGTTCTGGATTCTGCATAGCCTCTCGCCATTTTCTCAATTCACTTTGTTCGAGCTGTGCTATTAAACGTCTTACATCTGCTACTGTTTCATTTACAAGTTGCTCTCTGCATGAAGCTGCTGGAGAAACTTCCACGCTCAATCGGTTTATTTCAATGTAGTGTTTGAACTTGAGATCAGCCATCAATAAATTTCTTATTGTTTGACTGACATCGTCCCCATTCGTAGTGAGCTGGTCAAACGTTTTTGAAGTAATATAGGGGAGCGCCGTTTGTTTTATTTTTCCGTCAAACCATTCATATACTTTCCCAGGATCACATACTTCCAGATTGGCCAGCAGGTGAAACACGCCTTTAATTCTAAATTCTACAGTCAGGTTTATGTCGACATCGACTGGTGTACTCCTAGAATGTGGAACGTTAGCTGTTAATAAAAAAGCGCGTTTTTGTTCATTGATAGATATCTGTCCGCAATAAGTTGCTAAGGGTTCGATGTAATGTATTCCACGGGAAAGTATATACGGCTGAGTTTGATAACGATCGTCAGGAGTAACAAGACCAATCATGACCATACCCGAAGGAACAATTGCAAAAAGATCTCTTTTATTTTCCCCTTCTTTTATTTTTATCACTCCTCCGCTCAAGGGCGGCTGAACCCGTTCAATGTGAGTGGGTTTATTTAAATAAATACTATGAAAACCTGGAGTTAAAAATATAATATCCGTTTCAATGTGACCTCTTCTTTTTGATGCTAATTCTAGAAGGATAGGCGACCATCGGAGGTGATTTTCTACAATTTCCTTTGTGCTTCCTGGACGAGCTACAGATAATGCGTCTAATTCGCTCCAAAGAATTGTGCCTCTTTTTTCTTGGGTATCTACTCCAATTACTCGATATTCGATTCCACTCTCTACAAATCTAATACATTCAAAAGTATTTGGGGGTAGCTTCTTCAACAATCCTGTTCTTCGCGTATTATCATCATGGCCGTTTTCAATATAGGTGAGAGTATATTGATAATGAGTTTGCTCCAAACATACAAACTCTCCCTGTTTTACATCAATAAGGTGAATGGGACCATGCGAAATGTGGTCTTTTGTCATCTCTACAATATCTATGAGCTCAAATTCGGGTCCTATCTGATGCTCGCCGGGCTCAAGAAGTAAATATTTGGGAGCATTTTTTTCACGTTTATCTAAAACTTTACCGAAACAACCCTCTTTCACGGTAACTGGTCTACAAGAAGATGGATCACGCGTAGCGGGAAGTTCGGTGCATATCATGTTTGCATCGGGAAACGGAAATAGTTTTTTGCTTTCTTCAGGAGTTTTTGAAAAGGACTTGAGCTCTGAAATCAATGCACTTTCTTTTAATTCGCCAAGTTGGCGTTCGATTTCCCGACTATCTTCACTACGAGGCAATTCTGCATCCTTTAGCGAAGGATAGAGCACTCTCACTTTAGTAGTATCAGTCGTCGATCTCATCCTCTCCCTCCTTGACTCGTCATGGTGGCAGCAGATTGCAGATTAGCTGGCGGGCTAGAGAGTGTCTGCGATGTGGTAGTAGTAGAAGAAGAAAACTGCGTCAGTCCTGGTACAGCAAAACTGCTAGATGGCTGCTGCACTATCGGTGGCGGCAGCGTCGGCTTTCCCAAAAAATGATCAAGGATCGTCTTGAGTGCTCCAAGTGGATTAGATGATCCCACCTTGCGTGCCAAAGTTTTTGCGTGTTCAGCCATGTTGCTTAGGAGGCTGTCCATTTGCTTTAGCAACAAAAGTTCGCCCTGTATTCTTGCCGATTTTGCGGATAACTCTGCAAATACCTTTCGAACAGGCTCATCTAATACAGTCAGTAATGGACAGGGAATTTCTCCTACTGCTATACCATGTTCTTTGAGCTCATGTGTTAATTCTCTTTTTAAATCTTTCATTATTGCTGCAAAACCGCTTGGAGGAATAGGCGTATCCGATTCTTCAGCATCGGCTTTTAATTCGTTAGAATCAGTTGCTAAAAGTTGATTGCGATAGTTGACCTCTTTTATTTTTCTTATTACAGCTGCTTCAATATACGTTTTAATCGCATTATCTAGGTTTCGCACGCCAAATTTCTTAGCAGCCTTTAGCACATCCGTAACCTGAAAACACACTCCAACTGTTCTGGCGTTTACACGAATATTATCTGCTGTATGCGCCTCTTTTATTTCGATAGTGACTGTTTGTAATTTAGTCGTGACTCTGTCGAAATATTCTTGATGAGGTTCAACATAACTGACTCCGGGTTTTCGAGTAATCATTTGGCCATGTTGCATCAAAATAGATTCTTTTCCTTCAGGCGTTATGAGGAAAAGTACTCTGTAGCCTTTATTAAGATCACCCGCTGCTTTATCTTGCCCTTCTCTTAGTCTGGGATCTGCTGGACTTGGCTTTTTCTCTTCGCCTGCAGTCTCATTACCCAGTTTTATTCTCATCACCAAACCGACTATTTCAATCTTTTTGATGACAAGAGTAGGTGACTTTATAAAGTGGAACCCAGGCCCTAATACTTTAAAGTTTTTTGGGTCGTTGCGATCTTCAGCATAGTAAAATTCATTATCTTTTACGTTAACCGCATGCAACGTGCCATGCTTAATATATCCGCTATTTATATCGACATCGCCATCATAACATTTAGGGTCAGCTTCAATAATATGTTCGCCCGGCGGAAGAAAAACGGGTTTACTTTTGTTCCAATATTTTCCTACCGTACCTTCTCTCACAATGATTTTTTTATATTCGGAGCTATGTTTTATCTCCGCTTCTTTTTCTGTAGTGGCTTCGAATTTTCTGGAACAAACAATGCCTTCGTATTTAGAGCTGGAGTCCAGAGGTTCTGTATTGTTATGTAACTGAGCGAAGTATCCATAACTTTGGTTTGGGTCTAAAAGACGTTCTCTTATAACATCGGGAATCTTGCCAGCTCGCAGGAGATCCTCAAAACTTTCTTCTTTCTCAGGACGAGGAGGGTGGAGTGGTTTACTTTCCAGAGCAGTTCCAGTGGTAGATGTTGTCGACCCGCTTGAAGCTGTGATTTCTGGGGGTATGTGTACTATTACATCTTTTATTTCTGTACTCGCACTCGAAGGTCCTCTTATGGGATCGATTGGAGGTGGAGGCATTGTTCCTGAAGTTGTTGTGCCTGAAGTTACGGTTACAGATTGAGTTCTGGTTTCGTGCACTTGTAAATTTTCTCCATTGTCTCTTTGCATATGCATCACTCCCTGGTAAATAAAAAATTATTTTTATAAAAAATCAAATTAGGCCCTACTTAACTTAATGGCAGCGAAGGTTCCTCTATCGGCTGATTTTCAAGCACAGACTTAACCGCTTGATAATCCACCTTCCCACTCGGCAGCACAGGCATTTTCGCCAAAATAATAATTTTCCGCGGCAGGGCAATATCTGCAATGCTATGTGCTCTGAAATACTCAATCAATTCTTTTTGTTCGGCCTGTTTGAAATTCGTGACTAAAACAATTTGTTCGCCTTTGCGCGGATCAGGTTGACTAAGTACAGCGTGTTGACTACCAGGCCATAACGCATAAACCGCATCTTCCACTGCCGTTAACGAAACCATCTCACCCGCAATTTTCGCAAAACGTTTCGCTCGTCCTTTGATTGTAATGTAACCTTCTTTGTCTATCGCGACAATATCACCCGTATCATGCCATCCATCTTCTAACGCTTGAATTTTACCCGGCGCGTCAGAAAATAAATAACCCATCATTACATTCGGGCCTGAAATATAGAGCCTCGAACCATCCGTGATACCTTCCACGGGACGCAATTGATAATTAATACACGGTAATAATCGACCGACGGTACCCGCTTTGTATTGCATCGCCGTATTCGTCGAGAGAACAGGGGAGGCTTCTGTCGCACCATAACCTTCAAATATCCGAATACCAAATTTTTGCATCCAGATACGACGTGTCACTTCACGTAATTTTTCAGCACCTGCAAAAATATATCGGATACTATAAAAATTATACGGATGCGCATACTTCGCATATCCCGCCAAAAATGTATCGGTTCCAAATGTAATGGTTGCATTCGTGTCATAACACACTTCAGGCACAATCCGATAATGGAGTGGGGAAGGGTACATAAACACTTTCATCCCTGAAATAATTGGCAAAATCGTTGCAGCGGTGAGACCAAAGGCATGGAACATGGGTAATGCATTAAATACGCGATCCGCAGGGCTAAAATCTACACGTGCCATTAATTGAAAACGATTGGCCTGAATATTTTGATGACTCAGCAAAACTCCTTTGGGAGCACCTTCTGAACCCGACGTAAAAAGAAGCACAGCTGGTTTCGCAGGAAATTCCGATTCATTGTGTTTGGTAATGTGATTATAAAATCGATAATAATATTTCGGAAACAATGCAAATAATTGACCTAATAACTTTTCAGCGATGTTAATGTTTGCGCGAATATCTTCTAAATAAAAAACGCGAATACCTTCTGCTGTTAAACTATCAACTAGCGATTGTAATTCAGCTAACTCGATGAATCGTCTAGAGGTATAAACCTGTTTAATTTGAGCCGTGCGGCATGCGGATAAGACATTTTGATTGCCCGTGCTGAAATTTAACATAGTCGGAACGCGATGATGTGCTTGCATCGCAAAAAAAGTGACAACATTTCCGACAGAGTTCGGTAACAGTAAACCCACATATTCATAGGCTTTCGTTTGTCTGGCAATACTGCGTCCCAAAATAATACTGCCTAAAATTAAACGCCCGTAATGGATGGGTTTGCGCTCGATGTCTTCTACGATAAGATGTTTTTTTCCATGCACAGCTTTTGCGTTTAATAACGATTGGAAAAGTGTTTCTTGTGTGTCACTGCTTAAAAATATCGTATCGGTCATGATGTCGTAAAGAGCTTCACTGATTAATTCGCGACGCTGACGTCCGATCATTGATTCAGGTAAATCAAATGTTCTGGGTTTTAAAATTGTAATTGTAATTTTAGGAAACCACCGAATATTCACTTTTCCACGTAGATAAGAAAAAGGAGAGTATTGCGCACCGTCAATGCGGATCGGTAATAATTTTGCACGCGCTTTATCTGCAATCAATCCAGGACCTTCGTAAATTTTCATCAAGGCACCTGTAACGGTAATTCTTCCTTCTGGAAAAATGACAATTCGTTTATTTTGCCGCAAATATTCAATTACGGATTTAGCGGCCATCGAATTTGCTGGATCAACGGGAAATGTGTTAATTAATTTAAGCAGCATTTTCACCCATGTTTTTTTTGCATAATTATAATCAATGGCAAAGGTCAGTTTATCCGGCAAAAAAGCTGCAATGAGTGCTGCATCTAAAAATGAAGTGTGATTGGCGACGATCAAGACGCGATCGCCCGCATGGTAATAATTTTCTAGACCACGTACTTCCACTCGATAAAGCGATTTAAACAACCAAATCAAAAAAGATTTAACGAGTTCGTCTGGTAATAAATTACAAACATAAATAGCGACAACTAAATTCGCTAACGCAATCAAAATAAAAACATCGGTCACAGAAAATTTTAAAAGTAACATCACGCTAGTGACAATGGCGACGACCACCATAAACAGTGCGTTGATAATATTATTGCAAGCAACTGCGCGAGAGCGATGTGCAGGGTCACTTTCATATTGCAAAATAACGTAAAGAGGGACGACATAAATCCCACCGCAAGCGGATAAAAATAACAAATCAAACAACACATGCCAGTTTTGCAAATGACTCAAAAATTGTGTGAGCGTGAGTAAGTGTCCGGGTTTTGTGACGATATGTCCGCTCGCTAGGACTAAATCAATTGCAAATAAACTCATTCCCAATGCGGCAAGCGGCACATACGTTGCATGGATCCGGCCTTTCAACAAGCGATTACACAAGAAAGACCCAAGACCGATTCCAATCGTAAAAAACGCTAAAAATAGCGTGACGACAGAAGAATCTGCGCCCAGTACATATTTGGTATACGTTGGAAATTGTGAGAGATAGGTTGCGCCAACCAGCCAAAACCAGGAAATCCCTAAAATAGCCATAGAGAGTTCTCGTTTTTTCATGGTGTAACGAATAATTTCTTTGGTTTCTTTGATGAGATTAAAATTTATTTTAAGGTCGGGCGCTGCAATTTTAGAGGGTGGTATCCAGAGGCTAGTGATATAACCGAATAAAGCAATTACTACGACAATAATTGAAACAAACAGGGGCGCAGCGTGCAGTGAGGCTAAGACTCCGCCGATGATGGTTCCTGATAAAATCGCAAAATAAGTTCCTGCTTCAATCAGGGCATTTGCTGCGATTAATTCATTGGGAGGGAGTTGGTCAGGTAAAATGGAATATTTCATAGGGCCAAAGAAAGTGGCTTGCGTGCCGACTAGGAATAACATAGTCATCAAAAGAAAAATGCTATGAATATAAAAACCAATGCCGATCAATAACATTAAAAAAATTTCAGCGATTTTGGTGTAGCGGATTAATTTTGCTTTTTCAAATTTATCGGCTAATTGTCCGGCGGTCGCTGAAAATAAAAAATAAGGCAAAATAAAAATACCGGCAGCAATGGTAATTAAAATATCAGAACTGATGTGGGTGCTGCCTAATGTATAAGTAATTAAAATGACGAGTGCGTTTTTATAAAGATTATCGTTGAAGGCGCCCAAAAATTGGGTCAAAAACAACGGAAGGAATCGTCTTACTTGTAATAAATTTAAAAGCATGTTTGTGTTCTCCACGGCCTGTCACCCCGCAAAATTTTTGCCAACTGTTCCAGATAAGAAATCAGGCATGTGCGCAAAAATTTGTGCGGGGTCTGGTAATGGCCTTGTTAAATTACAATATTAAATTTCCTTCAATTAAAATCGCTACCGGGCCCCGCACAAATTTTTGCGCAAATACCCATGTTCTTGTCTAAAACAGTTGGCAAAAATTTTGCGGGGTGACAGGCCGTGGTGCCAGTCTTATAGTGCTCGCCACCCCTTTGCGCAAAACAGCCGGTAATAGGAGTTACCGGCCAAATCAAGCCGAGATCACCACAAGCGCAGCCTTACTACGGCGTCATTGCGAGCGCAGCGAAGCAATCCAGAAAAATGGCCCCAAAATCTCTGGGTTGCATCGCAGTTACCGGCCGTTTTAATTGTGAATCCACTGCTGCGTGCCCACACTCTGTCATGCCAGCATGCTTTTAGCTGGCATCCAGCGACCTAAAGACACTGGATGCCAGCTAAAAGCATGCTGGCATGACACAGCGACTATTTACGCAACAACGCGCTGCATTATCCTTCTTTTGGCTCCAGCATCATTTATCGCAGTTACCGGCCGTTTTAATTGTGAATCCACTGCTGCGTGCCCACACTCTGTCATGCCAGCTAAAAGCATGCTGGCATGACACAGCGACTATTTACGCAACAACGCGCTGCATTATCCTTCTTTTGGCTCCACCATCATTTCAGGTCGAACAATTTCTCTAAACTCTTTTTCTGTTAAATGTCCCAGCGCGAGACTCGCTTCTAATAAACTTAAATTTTCATGAAATGCTTTGTGCGCAATCGCCGCAGATTTATCGTAACCAATTTTAGGTGTCAACGCAGTCACTAACATCAATGAATTCTCCACACACTCGCGAATTTTACGTTCATCTGCTTCCAGTTTTTTGATCATGAATTCAGTGAACATATTCATTGAATCCGATAACAATGTCACAGAATGCAAAAAGTTATAAATGATCACCGGCTTAAATACATTTAATTCAAAATTTCCCTGCGAATCTGCAATAGTAATTGCTGTATCATTTCCCATGACTTGCACACATACCATTGTCATGGCTTCACACTGTGTCGGATTCACTTTTCCAGGCATAATCGAAGAACCCGGTTCATTTTCCGGTAAAATCAATTCACCCAAACCGCAGCGCGGACCTGATCCTAACCAACGTACATCATTGGCTATTTTCATCAATGCACACGCCAATGTTTTTAAAGCGCCACTTGAAAATACAAACGCATCATGTGCTGCCAATGCGGCAAATTTATTGGGCGCTGAAATAAAAGGCAACTCAGTCAAGCGCGCAATTTTTTCTGCTGATTTTTCACCAAACGCAGGATGTGCATTAATTCCAGTTCCAACAGCCGTCCCGCCCAGTGCTAATTCATACAATCCAGGCAATGTCGTTTCAATATTTTTGAGTGCTGAATTTAATTGTGCGACATATCCTGAAAATTCCTGGCCCAACGTCAATGGCACCGCGTCTTGCAAATGTGTGCGCCCTACTTTCACTATTTTTGCAAATTGATGTTGTTTTTTAGTTAATGCATGGATGAGTTCTTTCAGAGAAGGAAGTAATCGATTGATGACACTTTCTGTTGCAGCAATATGCATAGCTGTCGGAAATGTATCGTTCGAAGATTGCGAACGATTCACATCATCATTCGGATGAATCGGTTTTTTACTGCCTAATGTACCGCCTGCCATTTCAATCGCACGATTTGAAATAACTTCATTCACATTCATATTGGTTTGTGTGCCGCTGCCCGTTTGCCAAACTTTCAGTGGAAATTGATCGGATAATTTTCCAGCGATGATTTCATCAGCTGCCGCAACAATCCATTTCATTTTTTCTTCAGACAACAAACCTAATTCATGATTAGTCATCGCAGCGGCTTTTTTTAAAATCGCAAAAGCCCGAATCAATTCTTTGGGCATTACGTCATTTCCAATCGCAAAATGATGCAATGACCGTTGTGTTTGTGCGCCCCAATATACATCATTGGGCACATCAATAGTTCCCATGCTGTCTGACTCGACGCGAGTATTTTTGCTCATTCCAACCTCCTCTTAAAGACTTTTTGTAACTAGCTCATATACATCAGGCGAAAGATTTTTATCTTTGGATAATAATTCCAATTGTGCTCGCATTAAATGTTGTCTGGATTCATCGTACCGTTTCCAACTTGTTAACGGTGTGATCATGCGCGCTGCAATTTGTGGATTGAGCGCATTGAGTTGCAATACAATCTCGGCTAAAAATTGATAGCCCTCTCCGTTTTTAGCATGAAAATGAATGGCATTATGACCGAATACACCAATCAATGAATAAACTTTATTCGGATTTTTAATATCAAACGCTTCATGATGCAATAATTTTTTCACACGTTCCAATGTGCCGGGTAATTTAGAGCTCGCTTGCAATGCAAACCATTTATCAATCACTAGTGCATCGTGGCGCCATTGCGCATAAAAATCAGAGAGAGCCTGTTCGCGCTCTGGGCATTCGACGTTAACCAATGCACGCAATGCTGCCATAGTGTCCGTCATATTGGAAGCCAGCGCATTGGTGAATTGTTTCATTCCCATTTCTTGATGAATGCGCGAATCAGGCAGCATCATCAAATACAAAAGACAGGTATTTTTTAAATACCGATTTCCGACCTGTTCCATATTGAATACATAGGGCGCGTTTTTATTGAGATCCACATATATTTTTTCAAATGGATTTTTTAACTGTGAAGCAATTTGTTGCAGTACAAATTCACGGGCTGCATGAATCGCATCCACATCAATGATTGCCATATGTTCTGCAATATATTTTTCAGATGGCAATGCAAGCATCTCAGATAAAAGCCATTTATCTTGTTGAGAGTCTAGCAACGCAGATTCCAGCGCTGTGATTAATTCATTTGAAAGAGTGAATGGTTTTTGTTGTTGATAATCTTTCACTAAATTCAAAATAATTCGGACCATGTACTGCTGCCCTGCTTCCCAGCGATTAAATAAATCTGTGTCGTGTTTGAATAGCAAAACCAGATCCGCATCGGAATATGGGTATTGCACTTTTACGGGAGCTGAAAAATTTCTTAATAAAGAAGGAATGGGTTTTGATTGGATATCATGAAAAACAAAAATTTCTTCGTGTTTTTTGATGTGTAACATTTCATGCTTTAATTCATTGCCCTGACGATCTAACAAACCCACTGCCAAGGGAATATGCATGGGTTTTTTATGGGGTTGTCCGGGTGTCGGTGGACAGGTTTGTTTCACATGCAGTGTATATGTTTTTGCGTTTTGATCATATTCATCGCGAATCGTTAAAACAGGTGTTCCCGCTTGGCTGTACCATAAACGAAATTGGGTTAAATCAATCTTAGATGCATCTTCATGTGCTTTGACAAAATCTTCGATTGTGACTGCTTGTCCATCGTATCGATCAAAATACAAATCCATTCCCTGACGAAATAATGAATCGCCTAAAATGGTTCGAATCATGCGAATAACTTCCGCACCTTTTTCATAAATGGTCGTCGTATAAAAATTATTAATTTCGATATACGATTCGGGACGAACAGGATGCGCGAGCGGCCCGGCATCTTCAGGGAATTGTGAAATCCGTAATGCGTTTACATTTTGAATTCGAGCGACTGTTGCAGATGTCGTATCAGACGTAAAAGAATGATCTCGAAAAATAGTTAAACCTTCTTTTAAACTCAATTGAAACCAGTCGCGACAAGTGATGCGATTGCCTGTCCAATTGTGAAAATATTCGTGCGCAATCACGGATTCAATATGAATAAAATCCAAATCAGTCGCCGTTTCAGGTTTTGCTAAAATATATTTGGTATTAAAAATATTTAAGCCTTTGTTTTCCATCGCGCCCATATTGAAATCGCTGACGGCAACGATCATGTAAATATCTAAATCATATTCGCGTCCAAATTTTTCTTCATCCCAACGCATGGCTTTTTTAACAGCTTGCATGGCGTGTGCGCATTTATCGAGATTTCCTTTTTCAACATAGATGCGTAATGTGACACGACGATTGGACTGAGTGACAAAAAAATCTTCGATATAGTCGAGATTTCCTGCGACGAGAGCGAATAAATAACTGGGTTTATTGAAGGGATCTTCCCAGGTCACCCAGTGTTTTTCATTGTCTAATTCACCGGAGTCGATTAAATTGCCGTTCGATAATAAAATAGGATACCGTTTTTTATCGGCAATGATTTTTGTTTTATATTGCGCCATGACGTCGGGGCGATCTAAAAAATATGTGATTCGACGAAACCCTTCTGCTTCACATTGCGTGCAAAAATTTCCACTGGATTTGTACAAACCGCTTAAGCTCGTATTTTCTTGTGGTTTGATTCGAGTTTGAATTTCTAAAATAGTTTTTTCGGGTACAGAAAAAAGGGTCAGAGAATGCGGTGTCGTTGCATATTGATTAGGAGATAATAATTTTCCGTCTAGCATAACGGATTGCAATTCTAAATTTTCACCCATTAACTCTAAATTTTGATCTTGAGAATGAGCTGCTTTATTTCGTTCAATGGTCAATTTTGATTTGACTGTCGTGAATTCTTCTTCCAGAAAAAATTCAAGATGAACATGACTGATTAAGTAAGGAGGAACTTGATAATCTTTTAAATAAGTAGGTTCTCTCATACGGACTCCCTGTTGAAACGCAAAAAACCCTGTCAAAGCAGGGTTTTTTACGAACACATCACGTCAAAATTACTGGGATACTTGACCTGTGCCAGAGCCACTTTGGGTCGTAGCAGGCATGTTTGTATTTGTGTTGGAATCGGATGGAGCGGCAGCAGGAGCTGGAGCTTGTTGACCGCTTGGCATTGTTGTTGTAGCGGACGGTGAAGTGGAAGTGCTTGTGTCAGCAGCAAATACGGCTGTGCTCAGAACGGCTGCGCTTACTAACCCCATAACTAAAAACTTTTTCATAAAAAATTCCTTTGGAAAAAAATTAATATCGTCTGGTATGATAAACGCAACTTACTCGGACGACAAGGACTTCGTCGTGCTGTAATGGAAAATGTAGGGTGGATTAGGTGCGCTTTTTGCACCGTAATCCACCACAATTTCGGTGGATTACGGTGCAAAAAGCGCACCTAATCCACCCTACGTTATTAGAGAGCTATAACAATGAAACAACCCATTCACAACATCGACCCCAATGAAATCGCTAAATTTAACCAGGCAGCGGTCCATTGGTGGGACCCCCAAGGCGATTTCAAAGCCCTTCACGAAATCAATCCCCTGCGGCTCGATTTTATTCATCAGAGAGCATCCCTAGCGGGCAAAACAGTCATTGATATCGGCTGTGGCGGCGGAATTTTATCTGAAAGCATGGCCAAAATGGGGGCCCATGTGACGGGTATTGATATGAGCGAAGCAGTGCTCAATGCGGCTAAATTACATCAGTACGAAAGCGGTACGCAGGTAGATTATCGCCTGATAACTGCGGAAGAAATGGCGGCAGAACAACCGGAAAAATATGATATTGTCACGTGTCTCGAGATGCTCGAACACGTTCCAACCCCCTCTTCTATCGTCAATGCCTGTGCGAAATTAGTTAAACCTGGCGGTGATGTTTTCTTTTCCACGATCAATCGCAATGTAAAATCGTATCTATTTGCGATTTTAGGAGCGGAATATTTCTTGAAACTTGTCCCTAAAAATACACATGATTTTGGGCAATTTATTCGACCGAGTGAATTAAGTGCTTGGACGAGAGCGGCTGGACTTAACATTGTTGAAATGGTGGGACTCGGTTACAATCCGCTCACTAAACAATTTTCTCTGAACAAAGATATTTCTGTTAACTATCTCGTGCATGCCAAAAAATGAATTCAATTAATGCTGTTTTATTTGATTTGGATGGGACACTGCTGGATACCGCGAATGATTTGGGTACGGCTCTGAATCATCTCTTGCAGGCACATCAACTTCCTACGATTTCTTTCGAGCATATTCGCCCAGCGGCCGGGAGCGGTTGTCGTGGTTTGTTAAAACTGGGGATGAATATTGGGCCGGACGATCAACGTTATCCCGTATTGTCTGAGGAATTGCTGGCGCTGTATCAACGGCATCTCACGGATACGACCTGTTTTTTTCCAGGGATTGAAAATACCTTGGATTTTCTCGATAAAAATGGGATTCCCTGGGGGGTTGTGACGAATAAACCGGCGAAATATACCGAGGCATTGATCGCGCATTTGCAATTAGAGAAACGAGCTGGATGTGTGATTAGCGGTGATTCACTTCCCTACTCCAAACCGCATCCCGAACCGATTTTGCATGCGTGTCGATTGTTGAAACAAGATCCAAAACACTGTTTGTATGTCGGAGATTCTGCGGTTGATATTCAAGCGTGCAAGGCGGCGGGCAGTCCATCGCTTGCGGCGTTGTATGGTTATATCCCTGTGGGTGAGAATCCGATGATGTGGGGAGCGGATGGGTATGTTGATCATGCGAATCAAATTGTTTCTCATCTCGTTACAAAACAAAAAACGCTTAGCACGTCTTCCTCCGCAGGGGGAAGGTGACGCGAAGCGTCGGATGGGGGGATAATTCGTTTATTTTCTCGCGTTTTCAAAAAGCATTTTTGATTTCCCCCATCCGGCCTTCGGCCACCTTCCCCCTGCGGAGGAAGGCGTGCTAAGTTTTTTGGTTTTGTAACAAATTATCAACAAACTCTGTATTCACCCCAGCCTCTTGTATTTCCCTGATTGCATTTGCCACATCCCCTGATTTTAATTCCACCCCGCGACACGCATCTTCAATCAAATACACGTTAAAATTCATTTGCGACGCATCCAAACAAGAATATTTCACGCAATAATCCGTTGCCAATCCCATGATATAAATATCCGTCACTTTTTCATTATTCAAATACTCTTCGAGACCTGTCGCGCGCAAATGTGCATTGTCATAAAAAGCGCTATAACTATCGACAGAAGGATCTATTCCTTTACGAAAAATTTTCTGGATAGCATTCGTATTCAATGCCGGATGAAATTCCGCGCCCTTCGAATTTTGCACACAATGATCAGGCCATAAAATTTGATCCACATCGCGTAGTTTAATCATATCGCCTACTTGATGGCCCGCATGATTAGAAGCAAAACTCATGTGATTTTGAGGATGCCAATCCTGAGTCGCCACGACTAAATCAAAGTGGGGCTGTAATTGATTGGCCATTGGAATCACGGCATCCCCATCAGGCACTGCAAGACGTCCGCCCTGGCAGAAGTCATTTTGTAAATCAATCAGGATTAATGCTGTTTTTTTCATTTTTCACCTTTTCCATTTCAAAGAGTATAATACCCGCAGTGTCATTGGCGCGGCTTTGTCATTCCCGCGGCTTTGTCATTCCCGCGAAGGCGGGAATCTATCTTAATGGATTCCCGCCTTCGCGGGAATGACAAAGCCGCTGAGATAACAAAGCCGCTGAGATAACAAAGCCGCTGAGATAACAAAGCCGCTGAGATAACAAAGCCGCTGAGATAACAAAGCCGCGGGGATGACAAAGCCGCGAGAAGGATCATTGATGAGCATTCAAACTGAGCTCGGTCTATTGAAAATAACAGGCGAGCATACTAAACAATTTTTACAAGGACAACTCACTTGTGATGTGAATGAAGTGACTGTCTCTCAATCGCAATTGGGTGCTCATTGTAATCCACAGGGCAGAATCATTAGTTTTTTTCGTCTCTTTACGAAAAATGGCGATTATTATTTGCAAATGCCGCGTGAACTCATTCCCATTGCGATGTCTGCATTGCAAAAATATGCCGTATTTTTCAAAACGATTTTAACAGATGTGAGTGATGGCTCCACCTATGCATCTGACTGGAAAAAAAGAGACATCGAGCAAGGCATCCCTGCGATTTATCCTGAAACGAGTGAAAAATTTTTACCACACGATTTGAATTTACCGCAACTGAATGCAGTAAGTTTTACGAAAGGATGTTATACCGGTCAGGAAATTATTGCGCGCATGCAATATCGCGGAAAATTAAAAAAACATCTTTATCGAGCGACCGTGCATACCACACTGCCTTTAAAACGCGGATCGGATATTTATTTAGAAGGGAAAAGTTGCGGAAATATCGTTGATTTTTGTGAGATGGATAATAATCGTTATGAGCTGTTAGTGATTGCGCAAGAAGAGGATATTCAAACGCAGTCATTGACTATCGATGCAGAGAAAAAATATTTTTTAGAGGTTTTGAATCCATGCCAAAAAAATTACGAATTGTAATTGCACAATTGAATCTGGCTGTCGGAGATATTCAGGGAAATTTACAAAAATCCATTCATGCTGCAAAATCTGCACGGGATGCATTTTCTGCTGATATGATTGTATTTCCCGAATTGAGTTTGACGGGTTATCCGCCGGAAGATTTGCTTTTTCGAAAATCATTTATCGATGAAGCGAATGATGCGCTGAATACATTCAAATCAGAAGTCGAGGGAATTTATTGTGTCGTAGGTCATCCTCATGCGACATCGCAAGGACTTCATAATTCTTGCTCTGTGATTTATAACAAGACGATTGTGGGGCGATATGCAAAACAACGCTTGCCGAATTACGGCGTGTTTGATGAATGCCGTTATTTTGTGCCAGGCAATTCCAGTTGTGTGATTCCCGTGCATGGCATACCCGTGGGGATTATCATTTGCGAAGATCTCTGGTTTCCAGGTCCGACTCAGCAATTAGCAGATCAAGGCGCTCGAGTGGTTGTCGCGCCCAATGCCTCTCCTTTTGAAATAGACAAACACGAGCAACGTCATTTCACTTTGGCTAAACGGGCTAGAGCGGATCGTATTCCTATCGTGTATGTGAATTGTATCGGTGGCCAGGATGACTTGGTGTTTGATGGGGGATCCATGGCAATCGATTCAGAGGGAAAAATTTGTCAGCAAGCCGGTTTTTTTCAAGAAGCATTATTACCTGTCGATATTGAAGTATCGAGTATGAATACCGTGGTGAGTGAATCCCCTTTCACACTGCCCAGCGAAGAGCAGCGTGTTTATGATGCGCTTGTTTTGAGCGTGCGTGATTATATTCAAAAAAATCATTTTCCGGGTGTGTTAGTGGGTGTGTCGGGCGGAATTGATTCTGCATTGACGCTTGCCATTGCTGTCGATGCCTTAGGCAAAGACAAAGTGCATGCAGTTATGCTGCCATCGCGTTACACCTCAGGGATGAGTACAGAAGATAGTCTGGCGTTAATTCAAAATCTCGGCGTGACGCATGAAGTGATTTCCATTGAACCGGCATTTAATCAATTTCTTGATAGTTTAGATTTGGCGAAAAGAAAACCGACAATCGTTGAAGAAAATATTCAATCGCGTTGTCGCGGTGTGATTCTCATGGCCATTTCCAATGAAACAGGAAAACTCGTTTTAACCACAGGAAATCGCAGTGAAATGGCGGTTGGATATAGCACGCTGTACGGTGATATGGCAGGTGGGTTTGCAGTATTGAAAGATGTTCCGAAAACGATGGTGTATCGATTGGCGCATTGGCGTAATCAATCGCAGGCTGTGATTCCCGACCGCACTCTCACTCGCGCACCGACAGCTGAGTTAGCCTCTAATCAAAAAGATGAAGATAGCTTACCTCCCTATGACATACTGGATAAAATTTTGGAACTTTATTTGAATCAGGAGCAAAGTATTCAAGAAATTGTGGAGCAGGGTTTTGATAAAGACGTTGTCACAAAAATAGTGAAGCTGGTTTGTCACAGTGAATATAAACGACGACAATCGCCGATAGGTCCGCGGATTAATCATCAATCGTTTGGACGTGGGCGGCGGTATCCGGTGACGGCGAAGATATAGCGATACCTCGAAAAAATAGTATAAAAATTTGCCATAACCAAGTAGTTAAGCATATAATTTAGCCTATTTTAATTATAATTCGAGGAATCAATATGTTACGCTCTGCTGCCCTATCGGACAAAAGTTCAATTAAAAAAATAATGGAAAATGATTTCGCCTTGATAGTGGCAGACCAAAGCTTTCCTCACCAAAATTACTTAGCAGCAGAAAAATGTCCGGAAAGTTCTTTTATCAGTAAAATCAAAGATGCAACCGATACTCTGCATAACAATAATCCCGCTCAAGGACTTTGGTACGCTGCCAAAATGGAAAAAGTAAAAGGGAGTTCATTCATTTGCAGCGCGGAAATAAATAAAAAACATCGGGTGCAGCTCATTACCCGACACAATAGTGAATCAAACAAAGTCATTGTTTTCATGGTGGAAGATGACATTAATCATAAATATGAAATTCGTAAAATTGAAGCCCGTTACAAGGCAAAATGGGGATATCCGTGTGGTTCCGACGAACATTGGAATGCAATATTTGAGGCTATTAAAAATAAGAATTATTTATTATTAAATCAGCCTTCCAAGCCGCCAGCACCCGCTGCGCAAGTTGTCACTCTCCATGCGGTGCAACCTACAACTTTACAAGAAAATACTCCTGCTGCGATCAATATACCGAAGCCAGTTGAAACAAAAGATCCACACGATGATGGGTTAAAGCCTGAGCCCACCACCTTGGCAAAACAAGCGGCTGACGCTGTTCAAGTTCAGGGAGAAGAAAATGGGAGCGATGTTGAGACAGGGGTAAAGCCGCAAAAAACACAGTGCGAGACAGATTCTGAAGAAGAAGTCCCTTCAAAAAAGAAAAAGAAGAAGAAGAAAAAAAATGTTTCGCCGGATGAAATAATGTCTTTATTTAATTTTTTACAGGAAAATGTACAGAAAGAAAATTTTCATGACATGTTGTGCGATTTATTAAAGAAACATTTTAGTCTTGAGATAATTAGAGGATTATTAAATCTTGGAATGAGCCCTAATATAGCTGATAAGGACGGTTATTCTTTGCTGACTATTGCCAGGAGAGAGGACAATGTTCCATTGGTTAAACTATTACTCGACAGAGGGGCGTGTTTAACAGAACAGTATAATCACCACGATGGCTCTCAAAAAGTCATCATAAATCTCCTGGCTGCTCTTATGGCGCAAAGTAATCCTGAAATCATCAGGGCATTAGTCCAAAAAACGAAAGAAAAAGGAGAGCTTGATAAGCTGCTGCTTCCATATTTGCCCGCTATGACTTATCTCCATTACGCTGTCATATTTAAAAATGTAGAAGGTGTAAGAGCATTGGTTGAAGCAGGTGCAAGTTGTGAGATGACAGATAGTATGTATCAATTAACTCCTCTGGCTCTCGCTCAATCAATCCTGAGTGGTCAAGGCAACGGCTTCCTATTAGCAACAGTGATAAAGAAATACCGCAATGAGCATGTCGCGACAGCAATAGAAGAACTCATGCTACACGATAATTTAGTTTTAGAAGCAAGAGAGCCAGAACAAAAGCCTGCTAGCAACGAAGCCGAAGATGTTTCCATTGCATTGCGATTGATTGTGAAATTACTGACTTCTCGAAAAGCTGAACGAGTGTCAGCAAATGCAAGCGCGATGTTTGGGAAAGCCCCTCAACCGAAAGAAAAAGAAAAAACAAAACTAACTACCCTTGCTTCTGATGCTCACGCTTCTATGCAAGATTTAAAAGCTCTTTTTAACAAAAGCAGCCAAGGTTTGGATGCGGAGTTAACGAATAAGTTATTTAATAAATCTGAAAAATATGCTCACGATGGCACATTGACTTTATTGGATGTGATGGGCATGAATCCGAATACGTGTAATAGCAAAGGAGCATCCTTATTAGATTATGCAATATCAATGAAATTTACTACGGTCGTCACACTTTTGTTAGATAGAGGTGCAAACTTAATCTATCCAGTTTCTGCCAAGGGCACTACGCGGAATGTGGTAGAGGATATATTGCGTAACACAAATATTAATAGAGATATTTTAAAATTAATTATTCAGAGGATGAACAAGGACGGCGTACTCGATACGATGGAGATGCCTGGCGATTCTTCGCCTCTATTATGGGCTATAGCTTGTAAAAATACGGCAGCTGTAGAGGAGTTATGTAGTGCAGGTGCAAACACCGATATTGTATTAGCGGATGGAACTAACGCTCTTGGTTTTGCTGCAAAAAGAACAAAAGATCATCCTGAATGTAAACCCATGCTACAAGCATTGCTTACGGCAACAAAGAAGCGGCAGGAAGCAAATGCAGGAAGATTCTCGCAAACAAAACATTCTGTGCCAGCTTATTCTGCATCGAAGTTTGCGAGATCATAAAATCTGTTTCAGATTTTAGTCCTCATTGACTCATCGCATCTTTCACGTATGTCGAATTAGGAAAATTATATTGCAACACTTGCATCGCATCACTCTCTGGTTTGGCGAGATGTAAATACCGATACGATTTCACCATGATGACCAATGCTTTCGGTACCGCAGGCGCACCTTGAAATTGCTGCACGACAAGATTCGCACGATCCGCCGCAGCGACATAGGCGCTATGATCATAGTAAAACTGCGCAACTTCCAATTCATGGTCAGCTAAAATATTTCTTAAATACACCATGTATTGATGTGCAGCCGCAGCATAATTGCTATTCGGATAGACCTGAACGACTTCCGCAAAATCCGCATACGATTTTTTAATTTGTGATAAATCGCGCGTCGCCAAATCCACTGAAAAAATTCTTTCAAACACCCCTAAATTTTGAAAATAATTTGATAACCCACGCATGTAATACGCATAATCGGCGTGAGGACTGGTGGGATAAGCATGCACATAACGATCTGCAGCCGCTTCGGTAGAGGCATAATCACTCGTCATGTAATAGGCGTAAATAATATGTAACTGCGCAGTTTCTGTATTGTGTTCATAAGGATATTGCACATCCAGCGCTTCAAAGCGTTTGATGGCTTCGGAGTAACTTTTATCGCGCAAGGCGCTCTCACCTTTTTCAAAAATTTGTTGTGACGTTTCGCCGGGATAGGCTTCTGCAGGATCAATTGTATGAGCGCACGAAGTCAGGGACAGCACTAAAACAGCAACAAGGGGCAATAATCGGGTGACATAGTTCATAGAAGCGATTTAACTCCAGCATCTTTTTATAATTGCGAAACCTTCACGAAACGAAAACAATTGTAAACAATTGTGAACAATTGTAAACGAAGTTTTGCTATCATTCGTTCCTATGACAGAAAAAATACATTTGACTCTCACGATCCCTGCCGATATGGGCGGCGGTCGAATCGATCAGACTTTAGCAAAATTGCTACCCGATTATTCCCGTACCCAAATCCAGGAATGGATCAAAAACGGCAATATCACGGTGAATCACAAAGCTTGTCGCCCCCGCGACACTGCCTTGGGCGGTGAAGAAATCCTCGTTGAGGCATTTCAAAAAATCCAACCGGCCTGGCAAGCGCAAGCTATTGAGCTGGATGTGGTGTATGAAGATGATGCCCTGCTCGTGATTAATAAACCGATCGGCATGGTCGTGCATCCGGCGGCGGGCAATCCCCATTCCACTTTGCTGAATGCCCTTTTGCATCATGCACCTGGATTAAAAAATTTGCCGCGGGCGGGCATTATTCATCGTCTGGATAAAGACACGTCGGGTTTATTGGTGATTGCCAAAACGCAACAGGCATTGATTTATCTGACTGCTCAAATGAAAGCCCGAAAGATTAACCGTTTCTATCAGGCGATTGTGTGTGGTTTGTTAACGAGTGGAGGGAAGATTGATGAACCGATCGGACGCCATCCCATTCAGCGTAAACGAATGACTGTGATAGAAACGGGAAAACCGTCTGTCACCCACTTTCGTCTGATTGAAAAATACCGGAATCACACTCGCATCCGAGTGCAGCTTGAAACCGGTCGAACGCATCAAATTCGCGTACACATGGCTTATATTCATTATCCTTTGCTGGGCGATCCCGTGTATGGGGGGCGATTGCAATTGCCAAAAGGCGCCACCCCTGCCCTCATCGAAAAATTACGTCAGTTTAAGCGTCAGGCGCTGCATGCACACGAATTACAATTAACTCATCCTGTGACCCAAAAATTGATGAGCTGGCAAGTGCCTTTGCCAAAAGATTTGCAAGAGTTAATTCAAATATTAAAACAGGATATCGAATGATGGATTTTATTGTACCGAACTGGCCTGCACCTAAAAATGTTCGCGCTTTTACGACGTTACGCAGCGGTGGAATGAGTGAAGCGCCTTATGACAGTTTTAATTTAGCTGACCATGTGGGCGATCATGAAAAATTCGTCACAGCGAATCGGCAATTATTACGAGAAAAACTTCAGCTACCGAATGAACCTGTTTGGTTGGAGCAAACGCATAGCACATGTGTTTTATCAGCAGAACTAACCACTGGGGATAACAAAGCAGATGCTTCTTTTACAAATCAGGCTAACCAGGTTTGCGCTATTCTCACAGCAGATTGCTTGCCTGTTTTATTGTGTGATCGCCTGGGAACACAGGTTGCAGCGATTCATGCGGGTTGGCGCGGTTTGCTGAATGGGATTATCGAAAAAACGCTGGAAAGGATGCAGGTTCCGTCGCAGGATATCTTAGTGTGGCTGGGACCCGCGATTGGTCCTCGCGTGTATGAATTGGGCGAAGAAGTTCGACAACAATTTCTTGAAAAAGAGGCGGAAGCGGAAGCTGCGTTTGTACCCTCTCATCGAAAAGGCCATTGGTTAGGGAATTTATACGATTTGGCTCGATTACGGCTGCAGAAACACAATGTTTCAGCGATTTATGGTGGGGAATATTGTACGTATTCCGATAAAGCGCGGTTTTTTTCGTATCGTCGGGATGGAGATAAAACAGGCAGGATGGCCAGTTTGATTTGGATAGCATCGTAATATAAATAAACAGAGCCGCGATCACAATTCTCGAGCTTTATTATTTATCTGGAATTGTGACGCTCCCTGACGGTCGCGGCTCTGTTTTTATCGTCAGATATCCGCTAAAATAAGCAACTTGTGTTTGAGAGGAATCAAAAATGACTAAAATAATACGTACCGCCCTTACCTGTTTTTTCATTATGGCTTGCCTGATTAGCAAACAGAGCATCGCGAGTACACCCATCAATCCGAGCTTGGCGCCCATGCTTCAAAAAGTATTGCCATCGGTCGTGAATATTCGTGCGCAAATCAAGATTACTGATCTCAATACGCTGGCCAAACTCGAAAAAAACCAAGGGAACAGCGGTGCCATCCCCGACAAGTTTTTGTCTGTGGGTTCAGGTGTGATTATCAATGCAGACAAAGGTTATATTTTAACAAATGCGCATGTGGTCGATGAAGCAGAGCGCGTGATCGTGACATTGAGCGATGGACGTCACTATACCGCAAAAATTATTGGTGCCGATAAACCGTCCGACATCGCGCTCTTACAAATTCAGGGAAAAAACCTGACTCCCATCGTCATTGGTGATTCCAATAATTTAAAAGTCGGCGATTTTGTCGCGGCGATTGGTAATCCCTTTGGACTCAATCAAAGCGTGACAGCGGGTATTGTCAGTGCCTTGGGACGCAGCACATTAGGAATTGAAAATTTCGAAAACTTTATTCAAATTGATGCGCCGATTAATCCTGGAAATTCAGGCGGTGCGCTGGTTGATACACAAGGAAGATTGATTGGTATCAATACGGCTATTCTTGCCCCCGATCGTGGCAGTATCGGCATTGGTTTTGCGATTCCATCCAATATGGCGCAAAGCGTGATGCAGCAATTGATTGAATACGGAAATGTGCGTCGCGGTGCATTGGGAATTGGTGCACAAGATATTACACCGGAACTGGCTTCCGCATTTGGTTTGAATGTGTCAAACGGTGCTGTCGTCACGCAGGTGATACCGAACTCCCCTGCTGAACAAGCGGGATTGCAAATTGGAGATGTGATTACGGCTGTGAATGGTAGCAATGTGAAAAATGCAAATGATGTTGTGAATGCCGTAGGGTTTGTTCGGGTCGATTCAAAAGCCAATATTTCTGTTCTGCGAAAAAGTAAACCCGTATCGTTTTCAGCCGTATTACTCGACCCGAAAAAGCGCGCACAAAAAAGCGAATCGATGGATCCCTTTTTCTATGGCGTTAGCTTGAAAGATTTCACTCTTTTCAGTCCGGTTCATGGTGACATTAAAGGCGTATTAGTCGTGTCGGTGGACGATGATACCAACGCATGGCGCTCTGATTTGCGCCCAGGTGATGTGATTACTTCTGTCAATCAAGAAAAAATTTCATCGATTGCAGAATTGAGAAAAATTGCGGCTGCGAACAAAGATAATCTTTTATTGAATGTATTGAGAGGACCGGGTGCGGTGTTCTTGGTGATCAACAAAGAATCTTAAAATGCTGTCATTCCCGCGGAGGCGGGAATCCATTCGGAATAGATTCCCGCCTTCGCGGGAATGACACGTCTAGTACGGTGTGATTGTGAAAGACTGTAAATAAAAAGCGTTTTTGCCAAGCATTATCTCGAAAACCCTTTGTGTAACTAATTTGGAAATCTCTGGACGCTTTAGGCGTTCCTTGCTTACCAACACAAGATCTGCTCACCACGTCACAAGTCGATCTCCGTCGATGATTTATTTTGAATGGTTTCGGATAAACGTCCTGACGAAAACGCTCATTAGTAAGTATAGGAAAGATTCTTCTATTTTCCACTGTAAAAAAGAAAAAATTTTAATCGGTTGATTGCATAGTGAAAAATCATATTCAAATCATCTGTGATAACATATCGATCCGGCCTGTCATGCCAGCATGCTTTTAGCTGGCATCCAGCGACTTAAAGACACTGGATGCCAGCTAAAAGCATGCTGGCATGACAAACTCTGAAATTACAAAGATTAAAAGATATGTCACAAAAACTATTTGAAACAACCATCCAATCCATCACACACGATGGCCGTGGAGTCGCCCTATTGAATAACAAAACCACATTCGTCAGTGGCGCATTGCCCGGCGAAAAAGTCGTTTGTCAGATGATTCGTCAACACCGTCGCTACAATGAAGCAAAAGTTGTCGAGGTGATCACCCCAGCGCCCGAGCGTGTTGATCCCCCTTGTGCACATTATGGGGTTTGCGGCGGCTGCAGCATGCAGCATATTGAAATACAAGCGCAAATTCGTTTCAAACAAGACGCTCTGCTCAACCAGTTAAAACACATTGGAAAAGTAGAACCGCAAGAAATCTTGCCTCCCATGATGGGCCATCCGTGGGGATATCGTCGTAAAGCGCGATTAGGTGTGCGTTACGTCATTAAAAAAGAAAAACTCCTCGTGGGGTTTCGAGAAAAATTCAGTAATTATTTGGCTGACATTCAAGAATGTAAAGTATTGCACCCCAGTGTCGGCACGCAATTATTGGCTCTCAGCACATTGATTCGTAGCCTTTCTCAATATGATCACATCCCACAAATTGAAATTGCGGTAAGTGATGAAGTCACTGCACTCGTGATTCGTCACATGACACCGCTTCCTGAAACGGATTTATCAGCGCTGTGTCAATTTGGTAAAGACCATAACTGTCATATTTATTTGCAACCTGGCTCTCCTGAGTCAGTTCATAAAATTTGGCCGAAAGATGAGGATTTATTTCTCCGTTATTTTTTACCGGATTATCAATTGGAAATGCAATTTCATCCGCTCGATTTTACGCAAGTGAATAGCGAAATGAATCGGGAAATGATTGCACAAGCGATTCGCCTATTGGATTTAAAATCATCGGATACGGTGCTCGATCTTTTTTGTGGTTTGGGAAATTTCACACTTCCTATCGCCCGTTTTGCAAAACGTGTGATTGGTATTGAAGGAAGTATGCAAATGGTGAATCGCGCGACATTCAATGCGAAACATAATCAAATCACAAACAGTGAATTTTATGCGGCTAATTTAATGGAACCTTCAGAAACCGCTGAGTGGTTAAAAATACCGTACGATAAAATTCTTTTAGATCCGCCGCGTACCGGTGCAAAAGAAATTATTCCACTGATTGCAAATAAACTCGCTTCAAAAATAGTGTATGTCTCGTGTAATCCAGCGACGTTGGCGAGAGATGCGGGTGAATTGGTTCATCAGTATCGATATCATCTCAAACAAGTGGGCGTGATCAATATGTTTCCGCATACGAGTCACATCGAAGCAATCGCTCTTTTTGAAAAAAAGTAAAATGCTATGGTCACTCTCAAGCACACATTTCATTACCTGTCAGATCACTCTGTCGATCTTGAAGCATGGCTTAAAAAAATTAGCACGGATTCCTATTTAAAAAATCATGATTTGATTCGTGATGCGGCGCATCTGGCTCAGGAAAACAGTAAGGGATTGACTACTTTTTATGGTCAACCTTGCATTGAACAAAGCCTGGAAATGGCTGAAATTTTACTGGATATGAAATTGGATCAGGATGCGATTGCTGCAGCTATTTTAACGAGCACCTTGCAACATACCACTACTTCTATCGAATCCGTTCAGGAAAAATTAGGCGAAAACGTTGCAAAACTGGTTAGTAATGTTCTTAAAATAAATGTATTAAATAATTTGAAAAATACTGCAACGCGCAATCAGACACAGATCGATCGCTTGCGTAAAATATTTTTAGCGATGGTTTCTGATATTCGTGTCGTGTTGATTAAATTAGCGGAACGAACGTGTATGATGCGAGGTATTAAGCAAATTAATACAGCTGAACGCAAACGCATTGCGCAAGAAACCATGGATATTTATGCTCCCCTGGCTAATCGACTGGGGATTGGGCAATTAAAATGGGAGCTTGAAGATGCGGCGTTTCATTATATTGATCCAGATACTTATAAAGCGATCGCAGATTTTCTGGCAGAGCGTCGTATCGATCGCGAACAACGCATCGAAGATATTATCAAACAATTAGAAAATGCATTGATGAAAGAAAATATCAAGGCAAAAATAAGCGGCCGCGCAAAACATATTTACAGTATTTTTTTAAAAACATCTCGAAAAAATCTCGATTACAAAAATATTTATGACTACAGTGCCGTGCGCATTTTAGTTCCCAAAATAGAAAATTGTTATACTGCATTGAGCATTGCGCACACATTGTTTGAACATATCCCCGAAGAATTTGATGATTATATTGCTCATCCCAAGCCCAATGGTTATCGCTCTATTCACACGGCAGTCATTGGGCCGGGTGAAAAAAATCTCGAAATTCAAATTCGCACTATTGATATGCATCAAGAAGCAGAACACGGTGTTGCAGCGCACTGGATATACAAAGAACATAAAACACCTGAAGCGGGATATGAAGCCAAAATTACATTTCTGCGCCAACTGTTGGCTTGGCACAAAGACCTTGAGCGATCGGAAACAACGCCTGAGAAAAAAGTGGATGAAGCGCTGGATAATATCGTGTATGTGTTTACACCTGCGGGCGATATTATTGACTTGCCTCGAGGTTCCACACCGCTGGATTTTGCGTATCATATCCACAGTGGATTAGGTCATCGTTGCCGTGGCGCAAAAATTAAAGGACATATTGTTCCGCTCACCTATTTATTACAAACGGGCGATCAGGTTGATATTATTACCTCGCCACATGGCACGCCAAGTCGGGATTGGTTAAACAAAGAATTGGGGTATTTATATACCAGTCGTGCGCGTTCCAAAATTGCACGTTGGTTTAAGCAACAAATAGGAAGTCAATCGATCGAAGCAACAGGAAAAGATCATGTAGAACGCGAGCTTCCTCAGTCAGAAAAAATAATTCCCCGTCTGCATGATGAATTAGAATCATCAACAAAAAATTTAGACATTGCAGGTATTCATGATTTATTGACTCGCATTGCTAAATGTTGCAAGCCTATTCCGGGTGATCAAGTCGTGGGTTATATTACTCAGGGACGCGGAGTGTCGATTCATCGACAAGATTGTAATAATATGACAGTGAATCGTTTACGTAATGCAAATCGTATGATTTCAGTCACGTGGGATAATAAAAAAACAGGGAATTATTATGTGGATTTGCAAATTCAGGCGAGTGGACAGCAAGACTCATTAAAGGAGATAACGACATTATTAGCAGCTGCAAAAATTGACTTAATTACATTAAACTCTACAATAAGCAAAAAAAGCAATGTGATACATTTAGTAATCACTATTTTAATTCATGACTTAACTCAGTTGAATCAAATCATTAATCAAATTCGTCAATTGTCTAAAATAATTGATGTCAAACGGATAGGTGGATAATGGAAAAGAGCAATATGGAAAATCGACTCCCAATTGATTGGAGCTTGGGAGAAAAGCTGGCTGGAAATAACCGTGCGGTAGCGGAAGAAATGATAAGGAGGTTGATGGCTATTTTACCGGATGATGTGAACAATATTCGGAATGCTTATGAAAGTAAGGATAATGCAGATTTGGCTCTTCGATTGCATAAATTGCATGGAGCAACGTGTTATTGCGGTACGCCGCGATTAAAGGAAGTTCTTGCGGAGTTTGAATATAGCGTGAAGCATGAGGAAACGAATGCTATTCCAGTGCTTTTTGAAAGGTTTGAAGAGGAAATTCGGTTGTTGTTTGAGGCGGTGAAGCAAAATAAAAGTTAACAGCTCACCCCTCACCCCATAGGCGTCAAGCTAAGGAAATAATACGATGTGTCACCCCGCGCTAGTCGCGGGGTCTGGGCTTTAATTAATAAAAAAATCAATTAAAAAAATTAATAGCCTATTTTTATATTTTCAAGCCCGGACCCCGCGACTAGCGCGGGGTGACACATCTGTGCTAGCGCGGGGTGACAGCTGTGCTACTCACAAAAAATTCTCTTAGCTTGACGCCTATGCCACTGCGTGGAGAAGGAAAATGGTTGGGAGGTCAAAACAATTCTTCCGCAAAAACATCCATCTCTGCCTCTGTTTTTTCTTCATCTCTTATCTGATGTTTTTCTAAATTTTTAAAATCCCACTGCTTGCGATCCATTAATTGACTGAGCTTCACACTGCTCAACGCATGCAACATATTACTTGGAATTTTAGGATTATCCTGGGCGAGCTGATCAATCAACACCCTCACCCGCTGGCGGACAAGATTATCCTGAGACCCACACAATGTGCACGGAATAATCGGATAACGCTGCTCTTTTGCATATTCGATAATGTCTTTTTCCTGACAATACGCCAACGGACGAATCACAATATGCCGCTTATTATCGCTTAATAATTTAGGCGGCATCGAACGAATTTCCCCGCTATATAAAATCGACATCAACAACGTACGAATCAAATCATCACGATGATGTCCCAACGCAATTTTGTTAAATCCATTTTCTTCTGCGTATCGATAAATAATGCCACGACGCAAACGCGAACACAGAGAACAATACGTATTGCCTTCCGGAATTTTTGCTTTGACGATCGAGTACGTATCTTCTTTTAAAATCTGATAAGGAATTTTGCGAGTTTCTAACCATTCACGTAAACCATCATCATTCCAGCCAGGTTGTGCCTGATCTAATGTAAACGCAAACAGTTCAAATTTATTATTTGTGCGACGTTGTAATAGATGTAATATCCGCATCAGTGTAAACGAATCTTTACCGCCCGAGAGACAAACCATCACACGGTCTCCCTTCTGAATCATGTTGTAATCAGCGATGGCTTTACCGGTGTAATGCAATAATTTTTTTTCTACAGCAGATTCTTTGTGCAAGATTTTTTACTCTCCAAAAAATACGTTGAAATATTACAAAATAAAAAAAGCTTAGCACGCCTTCCTCCGCAGGGGGAAGGCGTGCTTTTTTTGTTTTGTAACAAAGTTATATTTTAAAAGACAAAAAAAATGTTGCCACTGGAAATCTATATCCAATGGCAACATTTTAAAAATGACAGACTTTAAAGTTATTCGACGATAGAAACGTCGTCTGCTTGCAAGCCTTTTTGGCCTTGCGCGACAGAAAATTCTACGCGTTGGCCTTCTTCCAATGAACGATATCCATCGCCACGAATTGCTCGGAAATGCACAAACACATCGCCGCCTTGATCGCGCTGAATAAATCCATAACCTTTGCTATTGTTGAACCACTTTACAGTTCCATTTTCACGTGCTGACATACTTATACCTTCTTTAAATTAAACAAATAACCAACTGCATTCAAAAAAAATGAAGTAGCGAGCATGATCTTAACAGATACTCAAGGGTTTGAAAACAACCGCCCTAAAACAACTTTGGCTTGAAAACAATCTGATACGAAGTCATCGCTTTTTAAGTATACAAATTCGTGGTAGCGCGTTTTTGCGATCCTATCTTCTGTATTCTGAGAAGACAATCCAGCATGGCACATGATGAGTCCGCCCTCTTTAATTTGCGCTAAAAAAGAGGGAAAAATACGCGAATAATGTGCTGAATGGGCAAACGAGTAAATTCCAGCAAAAGAAGAATTATGTGGAATGCGATGCTGAATCAGATTTTTTTTAAACGTCTTTGCTCCCAACAATTGGATGATCGCCCCTTTCAGAGTGCTCGATAGATAAGGTTCATATAGACACCGGATATAGGAATTTGTTGTACGCAAACGTTCTTCATACACACTCATCAAAACATCACGAATGACTGGTAATTGATGGATATGTTGATGTCCATCGATAAAATCCGGCAATCGCCCCATTGCGGCAGCAAATGCATCGAGCTGCGCATTGAGTTCTGCTTTGATAAAAGATTCTTTCAACTGGCAAGCATAGGCTTTCAAAATCAATTGAGAAAGAGGCAAAAAACCGGCTTTTGCTGAAAGAGGTTTCCCTTCCGTCAAATTGAAATGCAACCCAATGTCAGCATGCTCAGCAAACGGCTGCAACCATTTAGCGTGCGCAGACCAGTCAGGTGAGCTCGTCATACAACTCGTTGCAGACAAACGGTTTTTTTCCAATAATGCAATAATGCCTTGAGAAATAGACTGATTTTGCCCATAATCGTCGGCGCAAAGCGTGATTTGTTTTATCATGATGGACCCTTAAGGTTTCCTTAAGAATAAAAATGCACAATAGCAAAAAATGAATTCATACACTTAGAGAATTTTTTGAAGAGGTTGAAATTGGATATCTAGACAGAATATGAAGGGAGCTTTGAGAGCAATTCCCTCCAGCAGTTTATCCATTTACCAAACCATATTCGGGGGCTTATGGGACAACAACCCAGCAGAGTGGCAAGCTGCAATCCGGCAAGCGGTAAGCGTAGATAACAATCAAGTCGTAACACATGCCAGACAGCTTGTTCCATTCTTCAGTATTATGAGCCCCCCTCCTAGAATATTGTCCCAAGCAAATGCTGCGCTTGCCCATTATCTAGAATATTTAAGAGCTGAAAGAGACCTTGAAAAATCGTTTTTTAATGAAGGCACTCCTTTCGACGCCCTCGATAAATGGCAAAAGGAATTAAATTCTAGAATTCAAAATGAGACGCTCGACTCTTCACAAGAAGCCGAATTAATAGAACAAATCTGTATCATGCTCTTCATGCTGCAGCGTTTAGCGTGCGAAACACAATATAAAGTGCAATGGGATATTCAGCCCGCAACCACGCAAGCTCATCTTGAACGTGTTCAAACATTAAATAAAACAATTTCTCACTGGAGTGGGTGGGATATTCTTGCTGACTTGGGCCGCATTGTCTGCGGGGCATTCATGGTCGTTGTTGCCGGGTGTGCAATAGCAACGGGTTTTAATACTGTTATCGATCCGGTTGTTTCACTCCTTGCATCGCTTAATGGGGAAGCGCTCGCTGCAGCCGCTATCTATTTGGCGCTAGAAATCCGAAGTTATGTTTCGGGTCATTGGGGTAAATTGACGACAAACGGTGAAAAAAAGGTCTCCCTATACGGGAGCATGTTAGCTACGGCGAGTGCTGCACTATTACCCCGCTACATGAGCTCTACCACTTTATCGTTATCAAAAAGTCTTGGTACTGTTGCGACTCAAAGCACTAAAGCAGGTTTTACTAAAATGTGTGCTATAACCATGGGGACAGCTTTTACCGGGATTATGGGTGCGCATGCGATGTGGATAGGATCCCGTATGCTTTGGCGGGACGGAAAAAAAATATATGGAGATAGAAAACTCAGAGGCCATGCTGATCAATTCTTTAAAGCGTTTGCCCCTGCTCCAGCGGGTTCATCGACTACTACTCCATCGGCGTCAGCGCACAAGCTATCATCACCCAACACGGGTCGCAAATAAGAGATTCTGTCATGCCAGCATGCTTTTAGCTGGCATCCAGAGTGGTTTAATAGATCTTGAGTAATGGCCCGATTTTGTCCATAATCATCGGTGCAAAGCGTGATTTGTTTTATCATGACGGGCCCAAAACGTGCTACCCATACATAAAAATGATTCTTCTCCCCCACTCTGGTTAATTGATTTCATCCTGATTACCACGTTCTTAGGCATTTTTTATGCACTTTGGATCGGCGGTCACGCTCTTTTTACGCCCGATGAAGGACGTTATTCCGAAGTTGCTCGCGAAATGGTCGTCACAGGCGACTACATCACACCACGCTTAAATGGCGTGGCATTTTTAGATAAACCTATTTTGTATTATTGGCTGCAAGCTTCTGCCATTTATTTATTTGGATTAAAAGAATGGGCTTTGCGTTTTTGGCCTGCTTTTGCGGGTGTATTCGGTTGTGTGATGACTTATTTCACAGGGCGGATTTTATTGAATCGGCGAACGGGCATTCTCGCAGCCCTTATTTTAGCGACTAGCCCGCTTTATTATGGCGCGGCGCATTATGCCAATCTGGATTTGGAAGTCGCTGTTTTAGTGAGTACGACTTTATTTTTTTCTGCTCTAGGACTCCACGCTCAAAATTCTTTTCAGCGAAATAGTTTTTTTATGTTGGCGTATGTTTTTTGCGCCCTGGCCGCTCTCACCAAAGGTTTAATTGGCATCGTTTTTCCCGCCATGGTTATTGGATTATGGATCGTGTTGTTGAATCGCTGGAGCGTGATCAAGCAGATGCGTTTGATCACGGGGCTTGTATTATTTTTTGCGATGACCATTCCCTGGTATTACCTTGTTCAAAAAGCCAATCCCGAATTTTTGCATTTCTTTTTTGTTACGCAACAAGTCTCCCGTTTTTTAACGCAAGGTGATTTTAATAATAAAACGGCCTTATGGTTTTATGTTCCTGTCGTCCTAGCCGGATTTTTTCCCTGGTCGATTTTTTTAGTTCAAGCGATGATGAAAACGATCAAAACAGTCTGGCGTGATCGAAAAAATCATTCAGTAGAAACATTTTTATTGCTATGGGCGGTTCTGATTTTTATCTTTTTTTCAATTCCGCGCTCTAAAACAGTGGGTTATATCATCCCTGTTTTTCCAGCCATTGCGCTCATGGTTGGATATTATTTAGATGATCTCTGGGAAAAAAATACGCTCACCAAAAGTTTCAAAATAGGTGTGGTAGGTTTTATTATTTTAAGTTTTATTATAACTGCTGCTGCAATTATCGCGCCGCATCTTGCTTCTTTAAAAATAACAACACCCATGATTTCTTATCTCATACTGGCAGCGGTCACATTTTTGGTTGCCGGTTTTTATGCTTATCAATTATTGAAGCAAGGTACCCTCCCCCGCATTGTATATTGTGTCGGCGCAACCGCCTGCATCGGATTATTGATTTTGTCAGCGAGCCTAGCAGTGGTGAATGACAAATCCATCAAGCCCATCGCGCTTCAATTGAAACCGACATTGCAACCGAATGATGAAGTCGTTGCCTATTTTAAATATTATCAGGATTTGCCGATTTATTTAGAACGACGCATTACCATCGTAGCGGATTGGACGGCTCCTGATATCATTAAAAAAGATAATTGGGTGCGTGAATTATGGTTTGGAATGCCCTTTCAAAATACGCGAGACTGGTTGATTGATGATGCGACTTTTTGGCAGCGTTGGAATAGTAAGAAACGATTATTTGTGGTCATGAGCGAAAACAACTATACTGCTTTTTCAGTGAGAGCAAAAAATACGATTCATTTAGTGGGGAGATACAATGATACTGTATGGGTATCCAATCAATGAACACTGAAACGTATAACATCGCGTTTATCGATCCGACCGTATCACCCACTTATCTCGTGGAAAAATTACATCAATACAATGTCAGAGTTATTGGGATATTCACGTTAGAAGAAAAAGATTATCTTTATTATTACCCTGAGGTATTTGATGAAGTGATACAGCTAAAGGGTATCACTGATACTCAAGTACTAACCGATTTGTTGAGAAAATTAAATGCGGATTATTTCTTTTACGGATCTGAAGCAACTGTTCTGTTCGCGGATAAACTCATCAATCTGATTTCCCCTGCGTTTGCCAATGATATGGCAACGTCAATGTATCGCTACGATAAATTTGATATGCAAGAAGCGATGAAAAAAGCGCATTTGCCGTATGTGAAACAAATTCGCGTGAATGCTTCTTTAAGCGATGCACAAAAAGCTGAAATGAAAACCTTCGATTTTCCAGTGATTATTAAACCCATCGAAGGGAGTGGTTCTAGAGGTCTCAAAATATGTCATTCTCTCGAAGCTGTTCAGGAGTTTTTGGACTCATCATGTCATCCCCGCGAAGGCGGGGATCCATCTGAAATAGATTCCCGCCTTCGCGGGAATGACATTAGTTATGTCATTCAGGAATTTTTAGTGGGAGATGAGTATTTGATTGATGCGGTGAGCCTGGCAGGCGAACATCGTGTAGTGAGTTTGCAGCGCTATGAAAAAATCATTTATAACGGATATCCGATTTATCGTTATGCTGAAATTCTTGAGGCGGGCAATGATTTTTGGAAACAATGCAGTGACTTTGCATTGAAGGTATTAGATGCAGTCGGTTTAAAAAATGGATTTTCTCACATTGAGTTTTTTCTAACGAAAAAAGGATTTTTTTTAGTTGAAGTCAATCCCAGAATTTCGGGAGCTCTGGGTTTTATGAATAAATTGGCTGAAAACGCATTGGGATCTTCTCAGCCCGCCTGTTTAATGGACATGATTCTCAAGAAACCTGATGTTCCTCCATCAAAATTATTGCAAGAAGGAAGAATTGTTGTATTGCAAAATTGGCACCCGAAAAAAATAAAAAACATGAATATGGATTTGCTAAAAACATTATCCTCATACAGCGACCATGTCATGCTTAAATCAGAGGGAACTTTTCAGGATTCACCCAAAAATTTGTTAGATTCTGTCGCGTATGTTTTATTATTAAATAAAAACAAAGATCAACTGGTTGCAGATTACAATACATTAATGGAGTGGGAAAAAGATAGTGCACTCTTCTAGTGTAATTCAATGTCATGCCAAGATGTTTGTCATGCCAGCGTGCTTTTAGCTGGCATCCAGTGTCTTTAAGTCGCTGGATGCCAGCTAAAAGCACGCTGGCATGACAGGATCTATAATTCAGGTTACATCATGCTGGCATGACAAACATGCTGGCATGACAAACATGCTGGCATGACAAACATGTTGGCATGACAAACATGCTGGCATGACACACATGTTGGCATGACACACGCAAAAAGAGGTTTTGAGATGAATTCTAAAAATACTATTCTCGATTATAGTTACAGCATTCTTTCTTTGGTTACGATGAGTTTGTCTGTTGTGCTTATTCATCATGCTGCGGACTCATTGCCTCCTTCGCTGACTTTGCTAGCCAGTACCTTGATTGCTATTTTGTTTTTTCATCTCGTTAATGTAGGTAAGATTTTTTTATTGTACAAAAAAGCGTGGGAAACAAAAAAAATGTGGTTGATGATCATGATCACGATAGCGTTGGTATGGTTAGCCACCATTTATGGCCCAGCCTATGTTTCTCCCGCGCTCTATATTTTGCTGTATTTTGCATCGTCGTGTGTATTGGGCATTATTTTTGATTACAAGACGACGAACAATCCTTATTTAATCATAGCGGGCATCGGTATTTCTCTGTGCAGCGTGGGCCTGACGTATGAATATATCTATTCTAATTCTTCCCTTGATACCTGGTTAGGTGTGGGATTGGGTTTATTGGGCGGAATTACTTCATTCATTTACCTGAAGTTAAGCCATGTTTTTTCTACCTCCAATCAACTGAGTGCAACGCAAGTGCTCGCGTTACGATTTTGGCTAGTGCTGGTTTGTTGTATTTTGTTGTTGCCTCATCACTCTATGCAGTATTTGCATTTTAATAGTCTTTTGATCATTGTTGGAGTGGCTTTTTTTTCTCTTATTCTTCCTGTTTTTTTTACGATGAAAAGTATTCTCAAGGTGGGGGTTGAAAAAAGCGTTATCGTATCGGGTTTGGTTCCTGCTACAACGTATTTGCTGCAATCAGCTTCCTCTCATTTTTTCGATATGAAAGCCTTGGTGTTGTATTTGATGACGGGGTTTTTCATTGCGTTGCCGTATGGGATCAGATTAATTAAATCGCAACAGAGCCGCGACCGTTAGGGAGCGTCACAGTTGTCGAATTTTTATAATACCTCAAGAACCGTGACGCTCCCTGACGGTCGCGGCTCTGTTAGTTTTCTTTATCAAACCCTATTTTCGTTTCAATCAAATATTTCGGTCGCTGTTTTACTTCCGTAAAAATCCGTGCAATGTATTCCCCCAAAATCCCAATCGAAAGCAATTGCACACCGCCAAAAAACATCACCGCGACGATAATACTCGGAAAACCCGGTAAATCCGTTCCATGAATCAACGTACTCGTTAAAAAATAAATCGCATAACCCAAAGAAATCAGCGATATGATGAATCCAATAAAACCCCATACACGCAGCGGAATATCCGAAAAAGTCGTAATCCCCGTAATCGCCAACTCCGTTAACTTAAAAAATCCCCACGAACTTTTGCCCCCTGCTCTTTCCTGCACTTCATAAGGCACCGCGATTTTTTTAAATCCCACCCACGCATACAATCCTTTCATGAAACGAATGCGCTCTTGAAAACGATTGATTGCGTCAATCACTTTTCGATCAAGCAGGCGAAAATCTCCCGCATTACTCGGCATATCGATTTTAGTAATTTTAGCCATGATCCAATAAAATAAACGGGCAAAGGAACGTTTCAAGCGCGATTCGTTATCACGATTTTTGCGCACGCCATACACCATTTCATAGCCCTCACCCCACTGGGCCAAAAATTCTGGAAGCACTTCAAGAGGATGTTGAAAATCAGCGTCCATCAAGATCGCCACATCGCCAGAACAATGTTCGATGCCCGCTGTTAATGCGGTTTCTTTACCAAAATTGCGGGAAAATCCGAGTAATTTAATATGATAATCCTGAGGAAGTTGGATAATTTTAGCGACGGTATCATCCCGACTGCCATCATCAATGACGATGATTTCAAATCGCTTCGCCATTTTTTTTAAGGATGCCGCGAGTTTTGGAAAAAATGTATCGATATTTGCCTGCTCGTTGTAAACAGGTACGATGCAGGAAATAAAAACATCGTGGTTGTGAATTTGTTGAGTTCTTTCTGAGACTGTCATGTTTTAACTCCAACTTGTGACTAGAAATGTCATCCCCGCGAAGGCGGGGATCTATTCTTAATGGGTCCCCGCCTTCGCGGGGATGACATTTCTAGTCGCGAAGATGAGATTGCTGCGAGCATGCCATCTTATAACAAAAGTATTATTGCTGCTACAGCACCATTGTATTAAAATGGTCCACTATCATTTGCTGAGGCAATAAAAATCTATGAAAAAAATCCCTATGCTGATTGCATTGATCGCGATTAGCCTTTTTTTTGCAGGGACGTTAAAAGCAGACACCACTCCTCATGTGATTGAAGTGCCCAACGGAAAAATAGAATATTACCGTTTGGGTCATGGCACGCCATTGATATTAATCGCAGGTTATTTTGCGAATGTAAAATCCTGGAATAAGTCTTTTCTAAATGCATTGGCCCGCGAGCATGATGTGATTGTTTTTGATAATCGAAATGTCGGCGGCTCGTTCAATTCATCCAAAAAATACACTTCACAAGCTCTTGCAGAAGATACCTATCGCTTAACACAAGCGCTGCATTTATCGCATGTGGATGTATTGGGAATTTCCATGGGCGGGATGATTGCACAGCAATTCGCAATTAATTATCCCAAGACAGTCGATCATTTGATTTTAGTGAATACGTTTATTGCTGGCATTCCGCCGACTTTACCTGATCAACAAATCAAAGACGATTTGTATAATCCGCCGAAAAATAAATTGAAACAATATTTGATGGTCTTGCGCGTATTATTTCCACCCGAAGCCCGTTTCAAAATGTTTTTCTCTTTTTTGCATGATCGATTTAATCCTTCTTATAAAGAAACGCCTTTCTCGCCTGTTGTGATGAAACAACAACAAGCGTTAGTGTTCGGCTGGATAAAAAATAAAGATGCGCTGCAAAAAATACGACAGTTAAAAATCCCCGTGTTGATTTTGAGCGGCGGATCGGATTATGTCATCCCTTATCAAAATACGGATCTTTTACATAAAGAAATTCCGCATTCCAAATTAGTACGCTGGGAAGATGGCGGTCATGCGATGATGTTTCAATATCCCGAACCGATTGCCAAAGTGATTAATGATTGGTTGGAGCCCAAATGAAACAAACTCCTATTTCATTCGGTAATGTATTGTCATTTGCAGCCCGATATTGGGTAAAGCAACCCTTTATGCTGATTGTGATTGTATCAATGACTTTTGTCGCGGCGATTCTCGAAACTTATTTGCCTAACACGCTTTCTACTTTTATGGGCGCGATTCGAGAACATCAACGTGAAAGCGTTGTTCTTCACTATTTAGGCATTTTTTTAGGTGTTTATTTAGCGCAAGCGTTATTGTTCGGTATTCTTTATCTGATTTACAACACATTTGAAACGACGCTATTTAAATCTTTAGTCGATGATATTTTCACGCATATTTATCGTCTTCCTGAAACATTTTTTGCGAATACATTCACTGGCAGCATTGTCTCTAAAGTGAATCGTGCTCGCCAAAAAATTGAAGTATTCGAGGATCAGATTTTACTCCGCATTTTTTCTACAATTATTGTTTTGATCGGTAGCATCGTTTTTTTAGCTTTTTTGTTTCCCATGCTTGCACTGTTAATGACGATTTATTTTATTATTTTTATTGTAGTCAGTGCATGGTTGGTTTTCAGTGTATCAGGACCCGCTCAAGGAATTTATGCAGAAGAACAAGATCATTTTAATGCGAACTTAGCAGATTCGATCAGTGGTGTTGCAACGACCAAAGCGTATGCGCAAGAGCCATATGAACTTTCGCGATTTTTTGAAATGACCGACACGCTGCGTGTCAAAAATTTACGTGCATATCATTTAAGTAATTTAACTTCTCTCTTACAAAGAGTATTGCTGGCTGGAATGCTGGCATTATTGATGGGTGGAGGGGTCTGGTATTATTTTCACGGATTGGCGAACATAGAAAACATGGCGTATCTGGCATTTGCCTACACCATCATGCAAGGTTATATTCGCGACGTCGGTGAAAATATTAAAAATTTATTAACCTCTTCTTATGACTTGCATGCAGTGATTCGATTGTTGCAAGAAACACCGGAAGTGCCTCATGACACTCCCCTTCCCTCTCTCAACGTTCAACAAGGCAGTATTGTTTTTGATGACGTCAATTTTACGTATCCCAATAAAAAAATGCCTATTTTTAAAAATCTTTCTGTTGAAATAAAACCAGGCGAGCGAATTGCGCTGGTCGGACATTCGGGCGGCGGAAAAACCAGTTTTGTGCGATTGATTCAATGTTTGTATCCGATCCAAAGTGGATGTGTGCGCATTGATGGGCAAGACATTGCTCAGTGTTCGCGCCAATCCTTGCGCAGTATCATTGCATTAGTGCCGCAAGAGCCGATTCTTTTTCATCGTACTTTGCGTGAAAATATTGCGTATGCCAAACCGTCGGCGAGTATGGCAGAAATAAAAAGTGCGGCGCAAAAAGCGTATATTGAAGAATTTATTTTAAATCAACCCGAACAATATGAGACATTGGTCGGTGAAAGAGGCATTAAATTATCGGGCGGAGAGCGTCAACGCATTGCAATTGCGCGCGCTATTCTGGCGGATCGCCCGATTTTAATTTTAGATGAAGCGACGAGTTCTTTGGATTCAGCGAGTGAGCGTGCGATACAAAAAGCGTTGCATGTGCTGACTCATAATCGCACGTCGATTATGATTGCTCACCGTTTATCGACTATTTTGGATGCAGATCGAATTTTGGTGTTTGATTCTGGAAATATTATTGAAGAAGGTTCGCACGAGGAACTCATCGCGAAACAAAATGGAATGTATGCGCATTTATTTAAGCTTCAGTCAGGTGGGTTTATTAGTTAATTGCTACGACTCATGGCGCTCCGTCATTGCGAGCGCAGCGAAGCAATCCAGAAAGACATTGCGAAAGTCCTCTGGATTGCTTCGCTGCGCTCGCAATGACAAGCTTAGTAATCCCTTCATGGCGGAAGCAGATAGTATCCGTCATTGCGAGGAGCGTTTTTTGCGACGAAGCAATCCAGAAGACTTTCGCAATGACGAGACGCTGTGTAATTTACTTAATGGAGTTCAGGATGATTAATGCTCTCGATTTGAATGTATTTTCGCATTATTTAACGCCCCGCTCACGCGAAAGCAATAAAGGTGATTTTGGAAAAATATTAATAATCGGCGGGGATTTGGGTTTTTCAGGAGCTGTGCGATTAGCCGGAGAAGCCGCACTGCGAGTGGGTGCGGGATGTGTCAGTATCGCAACGCATCCACACAATGCACCGACATTAAATGTTTCGCGTCCAGAATTAATGTGTCATGGCATTTTATCCGCGGATGAATTAAAAAAATTATTTATTCCAGCAACGGTTGTTGTGATCGGCCCGGGATTAGGAAAAAATTCATGGGGAAAATCATTATTGGAATTTGTTCTTGCGGAAAATGATAAACCCTTATTGCTGGATGCGGATGCTTTAAATTATTTAGCGACACACTCCCCTGCTCCAAAGAAAAAAAATTGGGTTCTCACGCCACATCCTGGAGAAGCAGCGAGATTGTTGAAAATCACGACTGAGGAAGTTCAAAAAAATCGGCTGCATTCAGTTCAACAGTTACATGAAATATTTGGTGGCACGATTGTGCTGAAAGGTTCTGGCTCATTGGTGATGTCAGATGAAACGGGCGTTGAAATTTGTCTGGCGGGAAATCCTGGGATGGCGACAGCAGGAATGGGTGATGTGTTAAGTGGAGTGATTGGAGGTTTGATCGCTCAGGGTATTCCTTTGGTGGATGCTGCGAGATTGGGTGTTTTAATTCATGCGATGGCGGGCGATTTAGCGGCTGCTCAGGGAGAGCGTGGGATGATTGCGTCGGATTTGATGCCGTATTTGAGGAAGCTCGTGAATGCGAATTCCGGATAAGCCACCTTTTGTCATGCCAGCATGCTTTTAGCTGGCATCCAGCGACTTAAAGACACTGGATGCCAGCTAAAAGCATGCTGGCATGACAGTGATTTTCTTAACTTTAATGGCAGTGAGAAAAGGAGTTGGGAGGAAAGATTACTCATTCATCGACTGAACAATCTGCTTCCCTAAATCCATATATTTTTTCATCGCACTAAAAATCAACTTCGACACTTCCGCTGCATCATCTGCGTTCAGCTCGCCCAAATCATTTTCCGACAGCCCTGTCATCATCAACATTATTTGAGGAAGCTCGTGAATGCGAATTCCGGATAAGCCACCTTTTGTCATGCCAGCTAAAAGCATGCTGGCATGACAGTGATTTTCTTAACTTTAATGGCAGTGAGAAAAGGAGTTGGGAGGAAAGATTACTCATTCATCGACTGAACAATCTGCTTCCCTAAATCCATGTATTTTTTCATCGCACTAAAAATCAACTTCGACACTTCCGCTGCATCATCTGCGTTCAGCTCGCCCAGATCATTTTCCGACAGCCCTGTCATCATCAACATTAAGTGATGCATTTGATCTCTTTCGGGGTATTTCAACACATCCCTAAAGTGCTTGTATTTCAACGTGATGAGCGGAAGCTCTGTCGTTTCAGACTCTGGGGGTCTATTTTTAGTTTTGTTTAAGTCATTAAAAACAGTGGGTTCAGTGAGTTTGAGGGTGGTACTCATAAGATTTTTCCTTATATTTTATTTAAGATAGATAGACAGGTACAGTATAACTCTAAACCGATATTCTAGATTTTAAATTGTTTTTGCACAACCTGTTGAAATTTTTAGGAATAAACCGATTGCCAATTGATTAAAATTAAGGCAGTATAGAAAATCTGTATCTATAATATACTTAACGATAACTTACTCATTAAAGGGGTCAATTCTGATGGGCGCTGCAAGACTAGGTGACAAGGTTGCTGACAAAGCTGGGGAAGGGTTGGAGGCCGTTGCAGGCTGTTTTTCAGCATGCTGTGCTCTCATGAAAGCTGGCTTCGAAGGTTATTTCAGCACCATCAGTGACATGGATGCCGTGTTTGCGGGTCTTAGAAATGACGATGATGAGGTAACAATACAACAGGAATATCTCGATAAGGGTTTCACTGTCGAGTATCGAGATGGTGAGATTAAGGAGGATGCAAAACTAGAATCTAATAAAATACTTATAGGTGAGAGTAATAATAAGTACTTATTTATTGATCACAAGGGAAACAAACGCCACGGCTATTTGTATCAGGGGGAGCATACTTCCCTGCTACATCAAGAGCGTTCGCCAGAACAGAACAAAAAACTCATCGGAGAAATATTAACCCAAGCGAATGTTATTGGACGGGGAAGCAGGGCTATAAACTTTGCTGAACAGCGGCACAGTGGCGCCGCCATAGGCGTCACGTTGCTTCTCGGTGGGGAGGTATTAATCCCTGTATTTTCGTGGGTTGTTTTTCCTATTGTAAAAAATGTTTTTGAATCCATGATCCGCAGGACTCTTTGGGCAGCTAACCAGGTACTTGATGATGAAGATTTGCTAGGAGATAAATCGGGTCCCATCGTCGGCCATGTAAAAGGAAATTGGCGTCGTGGTTATTTTGGATGGCTTGGAGAAGTGTGCGCCATACCGACTGGACTTACCGCGATGGTGATAGTCGGCGCTGGCCGCATGATAACCAATACTGCACCTACTTTTAAATGGGCGTTTAAACAGGCATTTAATTGGACTTCTGGATCAGCTTATGGTGATTATAACTTTGCTCATGACACCGTTCAGTTAGTGACTGACGCAAAACACATGCCAGAAAATTTTGATGATTTATCAACGCGCACAACGCTTTATCTCCAGAAAATCGGCAACACAGTAGTGAATTTACAAGGCACCAACCTCGAAACAAAAAATTGTAACTACAAAGCAGTTTGGTGGGATGAGGCTGAAAAGACAAAACAAGAGAAAGACATTGTGATTACTGGCGATACGCTTCTCAGTGTTAATGGCTTACGAAACGGAGAGATAAGCCAGCACGATTCTGAACTGATTAAACAACTTTCTTTCGACTATGACATAAAAAAATTAGCTATTAACAATGTAAGAAGAGGCCTCGGCTGGATAGGTTATATCTTCGGCTTTCCTATGGGCGCTCTTGTTGCATTGGGTTACGCACAGGTCACCAATTTTGAATACACAGTCAAATCCATGACAAATTGGGCCCTTCCCAATAGCATGGCTCTTTCATTTGATTATCATACTGTTCGTTTCGGAGAGGCGGCTACTCCAAGAAAGTATGATGAGCTTGAACCAGGAGAGTTCCTTGTCGTTGAATCTATGAAAAAAGTGAAGGGAGAGGGAGAGGTAAAAGAGTCGAAACCTATTTATAAGATTTACTGGCAGAACGGCGATGGATCGCGTGGTTTTAAGAGCATAGGTGTTGATACTCAACTAGGAAGGCTCATAAACGATCATCGCCTTGTAGCGAATAATAATACTTCTACAGATTCAGAACTACTCACGAATCTCAAGTTCTACTGCGAGATAAAAGACAGCGAGAAGGTTAGAAAAAAAGGTGCTCTGGGTACTGTCCTAGGAATGGGAGTCGGTGTTATTGGTTTTGTCGTCGTGGGAATTACGCGCATAGCATACAGTATTGGGGTTGGTTTTTCTTACGGATTTCAAAGAGGAATCAATAAAAATTACTTCGCATCGCATGAAGGGTTTCACTTTAAGTATAATCGCGTTGAAACACTCGAGGAGAAGGATCTACCAGCTAACTTCCAGCCTAAAACACTTTATCTCGTTAAAATAGATAATAAAATAACGCAAATGAAGTTGTATTTCGGAGAAGGACCATCTCATAGCTCGATGTATTTATATGTAAATCCGAGGACTCAAAAGTTAATTGACTCTTTATCAGCAGGCAATATCTCTGCTTCCAACAGAGAATTAATTGAAGGCATCATGCACGGAGATGAGATAAGGCGTGGGATTAACTTGTCCCGTTTAGAATTATCATCTAGGTTCAATAGATTTTTTGGACGTCTCTCTTTTCCACTCGGAAGACTACTAGGCGATATCTCAGGATTCATTGCCTCGTTCATTCAATCAGGTGTGGAAGGTTTTGTGTATGGTGTGAAAGCGCCAACTAATGCGCCTCTTTATAAAAAATGGGAATTTACTTATGCGCATGATAGCGTTGGCTTTGTAAATGAAGAAGAAAAAGGCGTATCCCGCCTTCCGACGTTTGAACAGTTGGAAAAACATCCTGAGCAGTTTGTTGTCGTAAAAGATGCAAAAGAAAATTATACCGTCTCCTATATTCAAAATGGTGAGCGTAAACAACAGAAGATCACCTCTCCAGATTTGATTAAAACTCTCAAAAAAGCAGATGAGAACCAGTGGATTGAGCATGAGAGAAGTGTTTATCTCGCACCGGGTGTGCATGCTCCAGACGTTAACGAGTTAAATCAAAATCCAGAACGACTTTTTGTTGTTACGCTGGAAACGCCTGTTAAGCCAGAGCAATATATTGTTCGCTGGACTGATGCACAGGGGACGGAGTGCAAGGAAACAATGCTTGGAACATACGCAGAGGTAGAAGAGGCATTCAAGAAAAAATTTCAGCCTGCTGAAGTCAACGCAGGAGACGAAGCTAAGCCTGTTGTTCCTAACCATACTATAGGCAGAGTGCGTACCTATCCCCCTACCGCTTTCTGGATGGAGGATGGTGAGCTTCAAAAGAAAGAACTGACTGGGGATGCGTTAACAGAGTTTCAAAGAAACTTTAATGATTCCAAAGAACCTGGGAAGCTTGCTCCAGGTTTTTTCTCGGATAAAGATTTCACCACCCTCCTCCGCAACCATTGCGGTATCAAATATATTTCAACAGACAGAGAATTAATCAATACGATTAGAAATCATCTTGGAATTACAGCCGGTAAGGAATTATTCAGAAAAAGAAATATAGGTTCATGGATCGGTGCTGCTATTGGTACAGTCGTGGGCGCTCTCTCTTTCGGTTGGCTTGGTTTTCTTGTCGCCGGATCCGTACGTGGTTTATATGATTTAGGAGTGGGTTTCATTTTTGGATATAAACACGCTGAAAATCTCGCGTATCAGCCGTCGTATTCAGGGCATTTGTTTAATTACAATCGTGTTGTGATAAAACCCTCCAATCAACTTATTTCAGATGAGAAAGGAGTACTTCAATTTACTTACGAGGAAACAACGAACACATATACCCTCCATCGCTGGGATGATGAAAATATGCCTTCTCCTCCGGTTGAGATTAATAATGAAAACTTCCTCGCTTATAACTACCTCGATCAATTACGAAGAGGCGTAATCTCCGCTACCAATAGAGAGTTGATTGAAAGCATCATGAAGGAAGCGAAAATTTCCGGCCTGGAATTATCCTCGTCGGGAGATAGAGGCATGGGATATTTCGGTGCTGGTTTTGGAGCGATAGCAGGTCTTCTCGTAGGAACAATGAGGGGATTCCTAGGATCACTTTGGGGTTACACGCTGTATACCGCAAAAGCGGGAACGAGTTTTGCCCTTTACAAAGAATGGGAAGCGACTTATACGCATGATAGCGTTCAATTATTCGACGAGAAACAGCTCCCGAAACGCGATGAAGAGAAAGCACATTTTACGTATGACGAGCTGAGTCAAAACTCACAGCAACTTAATGTAGTAAAAAACGCGAACGGAGCCTATACAGTCTACTGGATTGAACGTGGTCAGCGTCGAGAATACACTCTTACCTCCCCAGCTGATGCTGATGCTATCGCGGCTCTCGAGACAGCGGAAAGCAATCATCGGTTTGAGCGTCATAAAACTGTTCTTTTGAAAGAACAGGAAGAACAAAAAGAAGGAGAAGAAAGTCCTGATCCAATAGCTAAGCAACTGAACCAACATCCAGAACAGTTTGTTGTGGTTAGATCAATCGTTAAAGTTAAAAAAGTCGAAGAGAAAAAAAATGGCAGTGTTGAAGAAAAAAAACCTCAACAAGCTCCGGAGTATAAGTATACAGTTTACTGGGCTACAAATGACAGCCTTCAACAGCGTGAATTGGAGCCAAGCGAAGTAAACCTTATTGCCGCCAATTTTAGGGATGGTTCTGTTTTATCGGATAAGGTTCTCAATACTTCCCTTAGACAGGGGTGTAACGTCCCACGTGTTTTAGATGATAGGGAATTAGTAAATATTATTCGGAAGCATTGTAAAATCACAGGACGTCCTCCAGTGGACGGTCTAGGCTCCGCTGTAGGTAGTTTTTCAGGTATCTTGCCAGGTGTTGTGTTCGCTGCAGTCGGCTTTACTGTCGCAGCCGTTGTGCGTGGAGTTATCGCTGCTGTAAAGGGTATTGGTTTTGGATTTAACACAGGATGGAATGCCGGTTATTTCCCATCACATCGAGGTTTGGCGTTTACGCATAGTAGTGTCAGTGCTACGGTATACGACGCCGAAGCCAAGCTACCGGATAATTTAGAACAAGGAAAATTGTATCTCGTTCAAAATGCTGAGACTCGGAAATATACTGCTTATTGGTTAAATCATAAAAATGAACGTGAACAGAGTGAGGTTTTGTATAAGGATCAGACTGAACAGTTAATTACGCAGTTAAAAACTGGCGACATCAGTGCTTCTAATAGAACCTTGATTGAACGTATTGTCAGTGATGCTAATATTCCTAATTTCAACCTACCCTCCAAGATAGAACAAGGCGCGGCGTATGCTTTTTCCCCTCTCAGCGCGATTGTAGGTTGGGCACTTGGAACCGCTGTGGCCTTTTTAAAGTCAGGTATTGAAGGTGCAGCTTATGGCACGAAACTTCTCGCGGATGCGCCTCTTTACGACAAATGGAAGTTCACCTATACGCACAGTAGCGTTCGTTTCATCGAAGCAAAAGATGCAACCCCAACATATGACCAGTTGAACGAACATCCCGAACAACTGGTTGTACGAAAAAAAGGAGAGAGAGTTAGCGTTTACTGGATTGAAGATGGCAAACGTCAGCAGCAAAGCTTTTCCTTAAGTGGTGCAGCAACAGATGTTGCGAAGGCTTTCAAAGACGTTAAAGTCGATGACTGGCTTAATCGTCATAACAGCGTTCGTTTATTAGAAGGAAAGCTCTTTGATGCGGAAATAAGCGGAGCGCTGAACGCGAACCCCAAAGAATTCATTGTTGTTAAATCGCAGGTTAAGCTCCCTGAAGTTAAAGAGGTAAAAGAAGGCGTACCACAACCCAAACCGTCCGAACAAAAGTATCAATATGAAATCTATTGGATGGATAAAAAGGGTAATCATAGACATAGGTCATTGAATAACGCTGAATTAGTATTAGATGCGTTTAAAAAACTTGAGCGTGATCCTGCTGCTGTATCGAACAATGAAGAATTAAACGCTCTCTTTAGAAGGTCATGTGATGTTGATGTTCCACCCAATGTTTCATCTGATACAAAATTAATTAATTCGCTTAGAAATCAGTGCAAAATTAAAGGAAAGAACGAGCTGTATCCACAAAATCTCTGGCACAGAATAAAAAATGGTGACTCAACCAGTATCGGTTCAGGCGTAGGCGCTACCATTGGCTTTATCTTCATAGGGATGCCATTGGGCATGCTAGGCTTCCTTGTTGCTGGCTTCCGTAGATTTTTCCACGTTGCTGGTCAAGCTTTTCTAGCTGGTTTTGGCGGTATGTTGAACGTGGCATTTAATCGACTTTACTTTGAGGGGGGTGGCAAAAAACCTGAAGACGTAAAGGGTCACTTTGACATTTTTTCATTGGCTGTAGGTGGTTTCGTGGGTTTTCTTCTTGGGGGGGCAGTTGCAGCAGTGATAGCTCCACTCCAACGGCCTGAAAAAGTGGTGCTTTATCCTTTGACGGCACTTTTTGCAGTCCTCGCGAGTCCTTTTATTGGTTTTAGCAAAATTTGCAAAAAACCTCGATTTACGGATGCAGATCAGGGTGATCAGGTCCAAAAATTCAAAACTCTCTTTTCTGCTTTAGATTCGATGGGCGATTTTACTCACGGTACTTCGCTGGATGAAAAAGCTACCGGTGAAGATACTCATCCTCACCGCACTAATATTCGAAAAGCCTTTACGTTTAATCAGCCAGGAAAAGCTGAAGAGGTTCTAGAGGAGTTGTGGGCGGAATATAAAGCTGGTGAACAAGCCGGTCAACCTATCAATCTGTTTGAAAGAACTGGTGCAATTATTGGAGATAAGATAGCAAAAATAACCGAACCTGAGGGTCTCTTCTGGGGTGAAAGCAAACAGGATAAGCAAGTGCAGATATTAGAATATGAAAGAATAAGAAATATTATACAAGGCCGTTTGGGTGGTCCTGGTGTTTCTGCTGAGTTCAAGGGTAACAATATACCAGCCGTACCCAAAGATAAAAAAGGAGATACAAGTTCATTGGGTTGGGGCAGCCTTTTCGCGGGGAAAGAAACGCTGGACAATAGAAAGCTTCGTAATCTTGATAATAGCGGTAATCGTCTTCCTGATGAGCCTAAGCACGAGCGGCGTAATAGTAATAGTGGTAAATAATGTGGTCGATAAGAAATGCTTGTTACAGAGCCGCGACCGTGAGGGAGCGTCACAGATCTAGAATTTAATAATATCTCGAACTGTGACGCGCTCCCTGACGGTCGCGGCTCTGTTTAGCTTGTCATTGCCCGTTGATGACACGCAACACATCCATAACCCGAATTAAATAAAATCATTTTGCCAGGATCTGTTTCATGAGTCGGAGAACTCGTCTCCCATTTTTGATTTTGAAAAAGTGTGACGTTATTTTTTGCATTAACAAGATGATTTTCCAAGAGTTGCCGATACGGCCACCATGAATAATTTGAAGCAAGCATCGCATTCCGATAAATTTTAACTGCTGTTTTCCAATCCCCTGCTTTGACCAACATGTCCCCCATATTCAAGAAAAACCCTTCAAAATTATACGGCGCAATCCAAGAATTCCAACAAGCGCGCTGGGGCCCCGTTTGTGTTTCATTTTTCATGTATTTTGAAAAATCCGGATTTTGATGCGAAACACGCTGCATCGCACACAAATCAAGCGTAGCCCACTGCCATTTTAATCCTTCTTTAAAATACTCAGAATCAGCAGGCAACGTCGACATCACATAACCCGCAGTGAAATAATTAAATTCAGGCCACAGGTGTATTGCTTTTTTCAACGTAAAATAACCACGTACTTGTTCGCGCTCATCATTAAAAATTTTTCCTTCGACCAATTGACTATCTCCGAGAAAACCCAAATAACGCGCATCTTCAGGCGTTAATTCCACCGCATCGGCAAAATATTTTTTACTCAATACAATATTATCGACGATGGTAGGAGGAATGGTTTTTTCACGGTGACGTTCGGTTAATTTCCAAATATGCAAAAATCCTAAATGTGCGGCCAGTTGCGGATCATTGGGATTTTCAAGGTACGCCGCCATTAATAATCGAGTCGTATTGTCGATTTTATCATATTGACCTTGATGCAATGTCATCCAAAATTGATTTTCCGCTTCACGGGTTAATTGATTGTGCGCTGTCGTTGGTTTTTTTTTAGGAGTAAATAAAACAGCGATATTTTCACAGGCAGATAAAAAAAAGAAGGTAGTGCACACTAAGATTAATTTGATTTTCATAAGTCAACTCCCTAGTTCACCTATTCTTTTCCATTCCATTCCGTCATTGCGAGCGCAGCGAAGCAATCCAGAAAGACATTGCAATAAGCCCTGGATTGCTTCGCTGCGCTCGCAATGACGACTATATTTTGTATTTATTGACATTTTTATATGTGAACCTGTACTTTATATACAAAATTATCTTATGACAATATTTTTCTGGAAACCGTCATGCTATCGATTTGGATTAACAGAACGGATTTATGGATTGCATTTTCTGCGACACTTTTTTTAATGGTTTTTCATTTCATGAGTCCCTGGATCGCCAATCGATTGCCGCAAAATGGCCGAGCATTTGCGTCATTTTCAGGTGGAGTTGCCGTTGCTTATGTCTTCTTACAAATGTTGCCGGACTTGGTCGAATATAACAAACCGATTGGTGAATATCTGATAAAAAGCGATTGGCTCACACCCTTCACTGAATTATTAATTTATATTGTCGCCTTGATTGGTTTTCTCATTTACTACGGATTTGATTTAGCTGCAGAGCGCTATCGCGATGAGGGACACGATGATAATTTAGTTTATCGACTGCATTTATCGATGTTTTGTCTTTATAATTTTTTAATTACATACACTATGTCGCTTCGTGCTGCTGCAAGTCTCACTGCCACTATTTTATTTACTACTGCGATGGCTTTGCATTTTGTTTTGACCGATCAAAAATTTTGTCGATTTTATACAATTCGATTTGATCACTTTGGGCGTTTTTTATTAATCGCTGCATTATTATTCGGATGGATTTTTTCAGTGATTTTTGATCCAGTGAATGTTTTGGTCGTCGCATTCATGGTTGCTTTTTTGGCAGGCTCTGTTTTATTAAATGTGTTTCGAGAAGAATTGTCCCTTGCTAGCATAACCAGTTATGTTTGGTTTGCATTGGGTGCGTTTGTGGTTTCTGGTATTTTATTAGCTCGCATTGTTGTTTAATTTTTTTTATTTAAAAGAGGAATATTTATGACCGTCCCTGAAATTTCCGTACAAGAACTTGATGCCCTACGTAAAGCAAATGCAGATATTTTTATTTTGGATGTGAGAAATCCAGATGAATATGCAGTATGCAATTTAGGCGGTCATTTAATTCCACTCAAGGAATTACCCACACGCCTTTCTGAATTAAATCCCGAACAGGAAATTATTATTCATTGCCACGCGGGTGGACGTTCACGTCGTGCTACAGAATATTTAATCCAGGAAGGATTCAAAAAAGTCTTCAATTTGCGCGGTGGCATCACAGCTTGGGCGAATGAAATAGATCCTAAGATGGCTAAATACTAAGCGCGTTAAACAGAGCCGCGACCGTGAGGGCCTACGGATTAGCCAATCGCA
>Ga0207003_1012_pt2 | contig 60801 bp, 61 predicted proteins | sample Alteio_BWMinCont_89_FD_153474 | JGI IMG/M metagenome (GOLD analysis project Ga0207003, IMG submission 153474) | Enriched cells from forest soil in Barre Woods Harvard Forest LTER site, Petersham, Massachusetts, United States -... | ecosystem: Environmental > Terrestrial > Soil > Temperate forest >...
CCTGAGCCGCCGCCACTTGGCCGAGGAAGATGAGATCGGCGGTTTCGGTAGCCTTGTCGCCGCTGGCTTGCGCAACGGTTACCGATTTCTCTGCGGATTCCTTGGCTTGCGCAAGGTCGCCCTTATCAAGAAGGGCTCCCGCTAATCCTTGCAGAGCAGCCGCCCTGACCGCTTTATGTCCAATCGCAAGGGCCAGTTTGGAGGCCTTCTGGTAGTAGATCTTCGCCTCCGACAATCGTCCCTCATCCTGCAACGCATCGCCGATGATCAGCAGCGAATTGGCCTGGCCTATCTTGTCATCGACCTCCCGAAAGATCTCGAGCGAATGTTGAAACGATTCCCTGGCTTTGGCGGGCTCTCCTTGCATGAGCAAGAGATTGCCAAGATTGTTGGAGATGATCGCCTCTTTCTGCTTGCTGCTGATGCTCCGCGCCAGCGCGAGGGCTCTCCGCCAAGCCGCCGCAGCAGCGCTCGCGTCGCCGTGATCACTCAGTATGTCGCCTTCTTCGATCAAGGCATCGACTAGGCCTCCGGGGTCATTCAGAGTTTCAAAGATCCTTTCGGCCGCGTGTTCTTTATCAAGGGCTTGCACGCTATCGCCTAGGTAGCCCAGGGCGACTCCTTGGCTGCGTAGCGCCTCGGCAATCACCATGGGCGCGTGAGCTTGCTCGCCTTGAGCAGCAGCAGCCTGCGCCGCGGCTAACTCCTTCTTGGAATCACCGGACTGTTGCTGGAGTGATGCCTCAGCGAGATCGATTCGCGCACTGTCTTTGGCCGAATGCGAAAGCGTGCGCCCAGTGTGGCCAATGCCTCGCTCGGCTTGCCGCTAAGTCCTTGCACGTGCGCCAGACGAAGTGAAAATTCGATGGTCTGCGGTGAGAGGGTGGCAAGTCTGCGGTATGTCTCCTCCGCTCGGGCCCATTCGTGCTTGGTTTCGTAGTAACGTCCCTCGATTTGTAGCCCCTGTTCGTAGTTCAGGCCCTTGGTGAGGTCAAAGGCCAGCTTAGCCTGTTCCGCCGCCAGCCTTTCAAAACCGATGGCGCTATAAGCCGCGCTCAAAGCCTCGTGCGCAAGCGAATCATTGGGATCGGCAGCCACGGCTTGCGAGAAGACTTGATTAGCGCCCAAATAGTCGAATTCGCGAAGTTTCTGAAGACCCGAGAAGTAAAGACGTTGAGCCGAGCTGTCGGCGGGCATCGCGTGCCTATTCTCAGCTTCTGCGGAGGTGGAAAGCGGTGCGACGCCAAGTTGTTTTCGTAGCTGCAGGCCCGCGTCGGAGATGAGATCGAAAAGCTGCACCATCCTACCCGTCTCGGATAGCGATGCCAGGGTTTGCCCCGTGTTTGTATTCTGGAGATGTATGTCGACACGGATGCGATCTTTGGGACTGCCAATGCCGATTCGCATCAGCGATCCAGTGACGACCAGCTCTGCTTCTGAGTTTTGTTGAATTCTTCGGAGAGTCTGTTGGGCGTAGGAGTCAGCCTCGGCAATCGACAGTTCTCGTTTCATCTGGGCCACGTCTTCTCCTGAAACTGGCTGGAGAGCGGCGCTGGCCCCCAGTTCGGTCGATAGCATTTCAGCGACAGCGGTAGAGAGCCAGGCGCTGTCATTGCGGTTGGACAGGTCCTTGAAACCAACAATGACGACTCGCCGCGGAAGCAAAGATGGAGGAAGCGAGGGAGCGCTTGCCGCCGTTGGTGACTCAATTCTCGACTTGATATGAAGCGTTGCTATGGTCAACGCGGCTAGCATCAAGAGTAGGGCTACGCCTACCGCGGCACGGCGCGTGGCAGATGCAAACTGCCCGATGCCAGCACCTGTGGCAGAAGAGACACCCGGCTGTGTCGTGGCACTGGTCTGTAACACAAGCCGGTAACCGCGGCGAGGTATGGTTTCGATGAACTGCGGCTCCTCGTGTGAATCGCCCAGCGCGTGCCGCAGTTTATTAATCGCCGCATGAATGCTGTGGCTGAACTCGACGTTGGTATCGTCGGGCCAAAGTTTCGTGCGCAGTTCCTCGCGGGTCACGATTTCCCCCGGTTTCTCCAGCAATGCCAGCAGTAAGCGGGTGGGCTGGTCCGGGATCCGTACTCTTTGGCCGTCTTTTTGGACTTCCCCACTGGACACATCAATAAGGAAGGGGCCAAGCCGGACGAATTTTTCATGCGGCGAGATTTCGCTGGCCAGGTTCATGTTTTCGCCAATCCCCTCAAGTGGTCGGCCGTCCCGCCCGAGTGGAGATACCTACCCGCGCCCCCGGATGCTGCGAGTTTCGAGTTTGAGAGTCATCATACCTCGGAATGCTGACCCGTGGGTACGCTCTCGCGGACCAACGAGCAATTGAAGTCCTCCGCTTAGTGCGCAGGCTCAGGCGTGACGTTAACCAGCATGTTCGGCCGCAGATTCAGGGTCTCGATGGTCATCTTCGAGACCCAGCCGTTTACTTTGTCGGGGAGCGCCTGATCAGCCCGCTCATCTAGAATGCTCGTCAAGCTTGCGCGCGGACGGAGTCGGACATAGCAGGGCGTATTTCCGCCGACGACCAATCGATACCACAGCGTCTCTCCCTGCAGTCTTGATTGCTCGGCGGCAACCGCCGCCTCGAACGCCCGGCCCGTACCATAATGGAGCTCCACCGTCGTGTACTCGGCCCGAAGAGTCGGAGTTGGAACACCGGTCCCGCGCGAGAGCGCCGGCAGGAACTCGTAGATCCCGTTGCCCAGAAATTGGGCGTGTGGCAGTACATTAATAAGATTGTCCCGTTCGTCTTCGGCCGGCGAAACCGGGTTGCCCAGTTCGGCGGCCGTATGTCCAAACGTTGCGTAGATGATCCACCGCTGCCGTTCCGTTGATGCCCAGACCGAATAGCTATACCAAGCAAACGTGTCCTTGGCCTGCCTATGCCACTCAAGATGGCGGATATACCCGGCCTCCCAGTCAACCGAATGACCGTCGAGTGCGCGCATCATCGCGATGCGAGCATAGGGACCGGGTTCGGTTTGAGCGACGGTTTGCGCAAAGAGAAGCGTGGGAAGCACTGCGCCTACGATCCAAAGCCAACGATGCTTCATGATCTTTCCTTTCCTCGCGAGAGGGGGTACTTGCAACTGATCTGGAGGCTGCGGTTAGAACCGACAATCGAGCCACCGTCCCCATCCGCCTGTATTTAATTGTTCGGCCAAGCCTCCAGTACTTTGGTGTACTGCGACGCTACCACGTGCCACCTTCCGTTCCGCCTGACCCATGTGTCGGTGAAGCGATACTTGGCGCTCAAGTCCTGCCCATTGTACGTCCCCATCATCGTATTGGTCGCGGCAGCCACAGCAGTGTTGCCGTAAACGAGGACTTTCAGGTCGCTAAGTTCTTCGGATTCGATTTTGTAATCGCCCGAACTCAAATCCGTGTTGTCCTGGGCTTTGTCGGTTACGCGGCCGGTGGGATCAGTAGTGATGATGTCATCAGCTTCATATTGATCCACCGAGGCTGCACCCTCCTTTACGACCGCCTGTGCCCAGTCTCGCTCGAGTTTCTTGATCCGATCCTCGACACTACTCGTCTGAGACGTCTTTCGACCGGCGGCGGGTAGCGCAAGCAAGCAGAGAAATGCAAGTGGCTTCTTCATAGGTCTCCTTCATAGACAGACAACCAAGAGATCTCGCGTGGCAACTCGCTCAAACAAGCGATTTCACTCACGACGGGCACTCATTGAAATAGCGACACTGTGCCGACGACCCCAAACCAGCCATGCTGGGCGATCTTATGGAAAATCTGTGGTCTGATTGCGCCAGAGTTCGGGCGATTTCGGCCAAACAATTTCTCGATTGCTGGAGCCACGAGTCCTATGCATGTTTGTACTAGGCCATCACGGTACCTATGGAAACCGATGCCGTTCTACTTCGCAGTACTCCGCCCAAGGGCCGTCGCATCATCGTCGTCGCGGTGCCGCCAGTTGATGACCCTCATCTGGTCGGACCCCTCCAGGTTTTCAACACGATTGCAGTTGTCACGAACGCAGGCCGCTTGAGGACGCGGTGCTCTCTGCCTGGCTGAAGAAAATGGGCTAGATGCACGCTGGGCCGTTTGTGTCGCCGCTGTTCTGCCCGCTGGGGCGGGCGCGTTGAATGACCGCCGAGCCTGAGCGGTCTCTCAAGCAGGAAATTTTACTCGATTTAGTCAAACGTTACGTTTCCCTGACAAAGTTTTGACAACTACCTCGTCACCTTACTCAAGCCATTGACAATCAATCACTTCACGGCGTCGAGATGAGCAAAAGGTAAGACAAAAATGAGCCAGCAAGCATTGACTGGAATTGGCGTCTGGGCCAAGGTAGCGCCGAGGTCGGTTCGCGGGAGCATTTTGAGGGAACTTGGCCGAGAGACTAAAGACATGAAAGATGGGTTGTCGATTTGCGGGCTACCGTCGTTGGTCCAGTTCGCAGTGTCAGTGGCTGCCAACAGTGTAGCCGCTATTGGAGACCTCAACCACGGTGGTAAACCTGACATCGACATACATGATTATTTCGGCGGGTCGGTGGTTGTGTTTCTGAACAAAGGCAACGGGACATTCGAGAAGGGCGTGAACTACAATGTGCCGCCGATGCCGCTTGCGCGGTTCTTCGGCGACTTTAACAATGACGGCCGTCTGGATCTCGCAACCGCGAGCTGCTTTTCCAACGATGCCTCAGTTCTTCCAGGTAAGGGTGACGGCACGCTGCAGAGCCCGAAGAATTTCCCAACTCAGTCCTGCGGTCTCTTCGCAGTCGCGGCGGATTTTAGTGGCGACGGAAAACTTGAATTGGCAGTGGGGAACACTAACTCCAACACTGTCACCATACTGATCAACAACACGCGGTGAGCAAAGCCGGGCCGTTGTTGCGACCCGCAGAGCCCGGTTCAAACGAGTCTCGATTTTGACGGCGAGTTGGGCCGGAACGCGAAAGGGAGGACTTGCAGCGAGGTTCGGAAGGGCAATGGTTCAAAGAGGAGAATCGGGATGAAACAAATTGGTCGGACACTCACATCACAAGTTCGTTCAGCATTCTGGCGCCTCGGCATCACGCTCATGGCAATAGCTTGGGCAACCGTCAGCATGGCGCAATCGAGTGAAATCGCAAAGCCGTCTGGCATGATTGCGGCGCACATGCCGACGCATGTGTCTGCTCGGATTGCCGGGTCAGCCTGCGGCAAGTGGAGGGTAGTCAAGAGTCCTGATGGCCCGTCAAACAACAATCAACTCTACGGCGTGTCCGCGAGCACTGCGAGCAACGTTTGGGCCGTGGGAAGCTACGCTTCGGCGAATGGCCCGTTCAAAACCCTGACGGAACGCTGGAACGGTAGCGCCTGGAGTTTCGTCCCCAGCGCCAATCTCGGGGCTGAAGATGCTCTGGGTGGCGTGGCGGCGATCTCGCCAACGGATGTCTGGGCGGTCGGCGATTTCATGCCTCAACTCACATCGCCGCAGACCGCCTTCATCGAGCACTGGAACGGACATAAGTGGAGCGTCGTGCCCAGCCCACGCCCTGGACAGTTGAGTGGCCTGTCCAGCGTCAGAGCGGTCTCCGCGAACGACGTCTGGGCTGTTGGCTTCTACTACAACAATGCCGGGAATAGCCAAACGATGATCGAGCACTGGAACGGAAAGAAGTGGAGGATTGTGCCCAGTCCGAGTCCCGGATTGACCGACAATGGCTTGGGCGGCCTCACGATCGTTTCCGCCAAAGACATTTGGGCCGCCGGTGCACAGTCCAGCGACCAGCAAAACACGTTACAGACGCTGATCGAGCGGTGGGACGGCAAGCAGTGGACGGTTGTGCCGAGCCCGAATCCCGGGTCGCCCTACAACTTCCTCGGGAGGATGAGTACTGTCAGCGCGAACGACATCTGGGCAGTGGGAGGGTACTCGGGCAGACTCTTTGTCGATCGCACTCTCGCCGAACACTGGGACGGCAATAGCTGGAAAGTAGTGCCGACTCCCGATGTCGGTTCGTTGGGAAATGTTTTGTCTGACGTCTCCGCGCTTGCGGGAACCGATGTCTGGGCTGTCGGATCCTACTACATTACCCCGGAATTGACCCGGACACTAATCCAGCGCTGGGACGGCAAGCACTGGAGCGTTGTGCCCAGTCCCAATCCAAGCAAAGAGTTCAACCAGCTTGCAAGCATAACCAATGTCTCGAAGATCGTGTGGAGCGTTGGATACTTCGGAACCTCAAACGTTGCGCACACACTCGTGGAGTCCTTGTGTCGTTAGAAATTCTGCTTTCGACGAAGCTGTGAACGAGGTGAACGCGGAGGACTTTGGTCATCGCCCGTTAGCGGAGGAATCCGGGTCTGGCATCGGAAACATGCTGATCGTCGGGGCAAACAGTTACTGTGATGGTTGGAACTCCGGGGCGGCTTATGTCTTCGGAATGAAAAAAAACAGACGATCCGAAAACGGTAAACAGGCGAAGAATCTCTCACTGTGGATGGAGGACAAAATGAAATCCAGAAAACTAATCTACGTTGCGGCGCTGACATTGTTTGCCTTTGTGCCGGCGGCCATGGCAAGCAGCAAATGGTACGTCGATGGAGTACACGGCAGTGACAACAACAACTGCGAGTCGCGCCGGCACGCCTGCAAAACCATCTCGAATGCTCTTTCGCTTACCTTGCCGGGTGATTTCATCTTTGTAGCCCCCGCGACCTATCACGAGACTCTCTTCATCTACTTCAACTTGGAGATTATCGGTTCCGGTGCGAAGACAACGATTGTCGATGGTGGGGGCGTCAACAGCCAGGTCGTGGTGGTTGGCTCCGAACCCAAAGTCCCGGTCACGCTTTCGAAAATGACCTTTCGCAATGGGGCTGGACAGGAAGACGGCGGCGGCATCTACAACTGCTTCGGAACCCTGACGGTTATCGACAGCATCATCACGGGGAATAGAATCACCAGCGGGAACGGCTCCTTCGGCTACGGCGCCGGCATCTACAACTGTCCCAGCAGCACGCTCACCCTCATCAATACCACCGTCAGCAACAACAGTGCGTTAATCGGTGGCGCCATCTGCAACGGTGGCACGCTGACGATCATCAATGGCACCATTAGCGGGAACGTCGCACGCCAGCACGAGGGCGGTGGCATCGCCAACTACGGCACCCTGACCATCACGAACAGCACCTTCAGCGGGAACATCGCACGCCCCTCCCTGCTCGGCAGCGTGGCCGGTGGCATCCTGAATGGCGGATTGTTCCAATCGGCGGGGACACTCGCGATCAACAACAGCACGCTCAGCGGAAATGTCGCACGCGGAGGTAAGGGCAGCGGCATCTTCAACGTCAAGGAGAGCACAGTGGTGCTTCAGAACAGCATTGTCGCGAACAATACGGGTGGAAATTGTCACGGCGCGGTGACTTCTGAAGGCTACAACCTGAGCAGTGATAGCACCTGCGACTTCGATGCCGCAGGTGATCTGAACAACACTGATCCCAGCCTCGGAGGCCTGCGAAACAATGGTGGACCGACGAAAACTTTGGCGCTGCTTCCCGGAAGCCCTGCGATTGATTCGGGCAACCCGAGTGGCTGCACCGATGGCAAAGGTCATCTGCTAAAGACCGATCAGCGCGGCAAGCCTCGTCCCGACAAGGAAGACTCCGGCGGCTGCGATAGAGGCGCGTATGAACGCCAGAAAGACTAATCAGAAGGTTCAAGCCTCCACCAGAGCATGGCAGCGATCGGCAGGTGCTTGCTGATGTAGTCAGCGAAATTTCCAGGGCGAAAAGGCCGACGGAGTGTCGAGGGAACAAACTGCAGGAGAACTTCGATCAGGCTGAACGTCAAAATCAACGCCAAAACGCCGCCCCCCAACGACGATTTGCGACGTTGATCCGCCGAAATCCGCCATTCTGATGTTCGGCCTTGGAAAAAGTTTACCTTCGCTGCATAGTTAGCCAGCTATGGCTGTGATAAAAAGGGTTTCCTTCCCCGCCGCTCGCAATGCCTCGCACCGCCGGATCATCGTCGTCGTCGTGCCTCCTGTCGATGAACTTGATCTGGTTGGACCTCTCCAGGTGTTCAACTCAGCGAATCGCCTCGCGGGCAGGAAGATTTATGCGATTGAGGTCGTAACGAACGCGAGACGCCTAATCGTCGAGGGCGAGGGTGGTGTCTTGACCTTCATGGCTAAGCATCACTTCAGCAAAGTCGAAGGCATTTGCGACTCTGTGCTCCTGGTTTGCGGACTGGGCTCTCGATCCGTACGCGACGCAGCACTCTCTGCCTGGCTGAAGAAAATGGCTGCAGGAGTGCGCCGGCTGGGGGCTGTTTGTGTCGGCGCTTTCCTACTCGCCGAGGCGGGCCTACTGAAGGACCGGCGAGCGACCACGCATTGGAGATTCGGCCGCGAAATGGCAACACGATATCCAGATGTCCGTGTCCAGCACGATCCGCTTTGGGTCAAAGACGGGAACATCTACACTTCCGCCGGAATTTCCGCGGGCATCGATCTCGCGCTCGCCTGGGTGGAGGAAGATTGCGGCGTGGGTCTTGCACATGAAGCCGCGCGCGAGCTGGTGTTGTTTTTGCGACGGCCAGGGGGACAGCCGCAATTGAGTGTCTCACTCGCGTCACAGGCTTCGGAGATGATGTCGATCCGTGAGCTGCAGATCTGGATTGCCGAGCATCTCCAGACGAAACTGTCGGTAGAAGATCTTGCCGATCGGATGTCGATGAGTGTGCGGAACTTCGAACGCGTATTCACTCGAGAGGTCGGCACAACGCCATCGCAATATGTCCTTCAGACGCGCGTGGAGGCGGCGCGTCGTCAGCTCGAACGCACGGAGAGAGGCCTCAAACAGGTGGCCTCCGCCGCCGGATTCGGCAACGTCGACGTGATGAGGCGCGCCTTCGTTCGGCTGTTGGGGATCACTCCGCGCCGTTATCGCGAACTTGCGGAGCGTTCGAGCGGCGAATGATGACACTACGACAGAGACCACGCGCAGTGCTTCAAGTCCTTCGACATGTACGCGCAGTTTGAGAGATCGTGCTCCCACTTCCTCTCCGGTTCCACCTCATCTCAGAACCAAAAGATGCGCTAACTCTTGCGGTTGGGAAGCCGGGGGGTGCCACTGATCGAGTCTTTCTCGTTGCTCTCTGTTTGCCTTTGGCCAATCCTGGGCCATCCTTCAGGCGTACACTAAGTACCTCCGCTACCTCCCGCAGAAAGGCGCATCGGGATTGCATGGATAGGAGAGCGCCGCGAGCCATCAAATATTGGAATTCGCCCTTTGCACGCTTCCGTTCACAGTCTGCTTCCACTGCGCGCAGATGTGCCTGAGTTCGTTGATACGCATTCTGAAGAAATGCTGTCCGTTGGCTGGCGCGAATCGCGCCGAGAAAGCGAACTCGAGTCCGTAAAGGGTCTGGCGGGACTCCCGCCACCCAGTCTGGTATGGGAAGGGAAAGCCATAGCCGCAGAGCCCGCAAGCCGGCGGTAGTCAATGAGATCTGATGGCCGCGCCTTTTTCCCGTTAAGCATAATTTGGAGCGAATCAGCTTCCGCCGTAAGAGGCGATCAATCAACGGATAGATGGTACCCGCGCTGCCGCTCCATTGCGGGCTCGGAGAATCCAGAAAAACCTTTCGGATTGCGTAGGGCGTGGCCGGGCCATCCACGGAGACAAGGGCAAGCACGCACGCCTCGATTTCACTCAGTTGGTCGGCGGAAGACCGCAGCTTCTGACGTTGGGTTACCATCGTACGAATCGTACCATAACCTTGGCATTAAACTCTTGTCGTATAGATCGAGTCGTACTATAATAGTTTTCCGAAACCTGCAGGAGGACACATCCCTATGCCAAAGCAACTCGCGACGTCAATTGTGCTTGCAATCGGCTTGCTCGCCGTTGGTCAAGCCCAAGTGCGCGTTGCCCCCCAAGTTCCAGTGCCGGCGAGCATTCAGGTTCCCCGAGATGGCGTTACCGTTCCGATGCAGGACATGGAAGGAAGGCCCGTCATCGACGTCAAGATCAACGGAAAGGGGCCGTATCGCTTCGTTCTCGACACAGGCGCCACAACGACGGTCGTAAGCGACGAGTTGAGTCGCGAGCTGTCTCTGACTCCGCCTGCCGGAGTGCAAGTTGCATCGGCGGATGGCAGACCGGCCCCGGCGATTGTCGTAATTCATGACGTTCGCTTCGGTAATGCAGTGCTGGAAGGCACGATTGCGGCCGTAATGCCACTGAGTGGCCTTTTGAAGGGTGGGAACGCTGCCCGCGGCATCCTGAGTGCTGCCAACTTCCCCGGCTATCTGCTTGTCTACGACTACCCGGGCAAACACATCTCGATTAAGAAAGGCGCGATCGAAAGCGCCGATTCCAAGAGCATTTTTCAGTACACCGAAGAACAAGTTCTCCCCACCGTGACGATCCGAATCGCCGGCCACGACACGCAGGTCCATCTAGACACGGGATCCGCCTTTGGTCTGACACTTCCGGTGAGATTCCTCACGCAGCTTCCGCTCGCGGCGCAGCCGAAAGAAGCCGGCAGGGTTCGCACGGGCGGGGGCGAGTTTCCGGTTTCCATCGCGCGCGTGAATGGAACGATCGAGTTGGGCAAGTACAAGCTTGACCTTGACGAAATACGGTTCAGCGATGCACGCCCCGGCCCAGGACCGGCAGCGGGCGATATCGGGTACGACGTTTTGCGTCATTTTGTCGTGACGCTCGATTCGAAAAACCGCCGCATCCAACTCGATCAGTAAGCCAAAAAAAGTCAGACGCTCCAGGGCCACACCTGTAAGTGGACGAGAAAAACACGACCGGAAAGTTTGCTTATGACTCCCGATTGTTTCCGAATGACGTGCCAACGGAGGTTGTTGCGCGCCAGAAGTCGACTTCGAGGACATCTGTCGAATCCAGGTAGGAGCAAAGGAGCGATCTCCGCGAAGGCCGTTTCTGGATAGTGCGGGTAGGTTACAACCCCATTCAGAATGGACGGCGGGCGCAGCCTTAAGGCTCCGGGTCGGCAATCAACTTCAAGAGTCGAAGAAGTGTCGTGCGTTGTTCCGGAGTCAGTTCCTTTCGGAGTCTATCGTCAGCGGCTATCCTCGCATTGATCAGGCGTTTCCTGTATTCGTGGTCTTTTGGCGTCAACGTAACGTGAATTGCTCTGCCCGATTTTGCTTTTCGCTCCGGCACAAGCCCTTCCTGAACCATCGACTTGATGGCTCGGTGCACGACAGTTCGGTCGAAACCGAGAAGTGTGGCGATTTGATTCTGATTGAGCGCGGCACCGCCCCGGAGTGTAGATAGGATGAAGCCGCGAGTCGCTGAGCACCGAGTTTTTCGTTCAAGTCTCTTCCCGACGGAAAAATAGGCTGCAGCAACGTGGGCAAGTACTGAGTCCATTAGGATGTCTTGAGCAATATCCTTCTTTGAAACGATCATAGGACGGTTACCGTGGCATCCAGAGGTCGCCGCCACTGAGGCGGTGCCGCATAAGCAGGCGATTTCTTCCCGATCGCAATCACCATCACAATTTCATGATACCGGGTTTGACAGCCCGAGAAATCTGGAGAGTCTGCGGCCATCGAAACCTTCCATGGGGCACGTGGTGAGTCCCAGTGCTTCGGCGGCAATCATCAGATTCTCACAGGCCAACGATGTGTACTCTTCGTCGCCCACTTTAACAAGTCCTGTCGAAACACTGGTGGCATCCCAAGCGTCTTCCACAAATTCAGCAGTGGAAAAATCGCCCACTTGACCGCGCCAAAAATGCCGAACGGTCCTGGCACGAACAGGATGCGGCCGATCTTCGCCGTCCGCTCGTAGTCTCGGACTTGGCGTGGCTGAAGGCGATACTGCGCATCCAATCCAACTGGGCTTGCGAGGTCGCTGCCAGCGACCCGATGTCGGCCACCGCAACCACCAGCGCTGACGCCGTTGCCGCAGGCATCTGTCCCAGGAAGAGTTTCGCCGCGGTTGCCTTTTTTGGCGACGATTCCACCCAAAAGAACCGGTACGGTTGCGTATTGAAACTGGGAGGAGCATGGCGCCCGCTGCATCGAGGATTTGTTCACGCAGCACTTGTGGGATGTCGACCGGCTCAAAGGACCTAACCTCGCCGATGGAAGAGCGCTTCCAGGATTTCGCTCATGAGTATCTCCTATGTTGCTACTACAACATAGAGATGTTGCAAACCCAACATAAAAAAGTGACCCGCAAAACCTAAACGAATGCATTGGCGCACGTGCGTGAGGCTCTTGCGCAGGGCACTCTCAGTCGCCCCCATCGACTCCGGCGTCTGGAGAATCACCAGCAAGATGCATGATCAGTTTCGCGAAGAAATCGGCTGGCTCGACCTGGCGCGTTCCGTCGCCAATATTTATCGTTCGTTGTCTGCGGAAGAGCAAGGGCACACCGGGATTCTCGCCGGAAACTATGGAGAAGTAGGCGCTCTGAATCTCTACGGTCCCGCGATGGGCCTGCCTCACGCGATGGGCTTGACGAACTCCTTCTGGTATCGCGAATACGACCCGCGGCTGCCGCAAACCGTGATCCTGGCGGGCTTCGAGACCTCGATGAGGGCAGAAAACCCTTTGAGACTTGCGCTGTGGCCGGGGAAAATACGAATCCCTTTGGTGTCGAAAACGAGGAGTCGCGATCTTGACGTCCGGTGATCGCCATGACCCACACGGCAAGGCACCGCCTAAATGTTGAAAATATCGCATTAACGCTCATTGGCCTTTGAAGGTGTTTTTGAGCGCTACGGCCTTCCATGAGAATGCCGGTCGACGTCAAGGAGATTTTGATTTGCCTTCCTCAAAATCCACTTTCCTTCCTAGCCCCGAGCCGTCAAGGGCGCGTTGTTCGGCCAAACAACTGCGCTAGCGCCCGGACGCTTTTGCCACAGCACTTAACATCCTTTTGGGGCGAACGAAAGGTCCAGAATGCTCTCCTTGTCGGATTGGAAGCTAAACCTCTGATCTCAAGTTGCGGCTTCCATGGCTCTGCCTGTCGAAAGGTGAGCACGTTCTTCTGTGCTGGCGGCAATTTTTAGTAAACCCTCTCGGTCTTCTCCGCATCATAGTCTCGTTACGAAACTGTGTCCCTGCTAAGCGAGTGAAGTTCCATGACCCTCACCGCCCAGAAATCCGTCTTGATCGTGGATGACAGCGCATTTATCCGTCACGCGCTCTGCGAACTGTTCGAACACGAAGCGGACTTTGAAGTGTGTGGAGAAGCAGAGAACGGAAGAGTCGCGATTAAGAAAGCTCAGGAGTTGCGCCCCGACTTGATCGTGCTAGACCTTTCCATGCCTGTGATGAACGGCTTTGACGCGGCACGTGTTCTGAAACAGTTGATGCCTGCTGTACCGCTGATTATGTACAGCGCATTCGGGGACAAGTTTGCGGAGCACCAAGCCCAGTTAATTGGAATCTCGGAAGTAGTTTCAAAATCTGAGCACGCATCCGTGCTGATTCACAAAGCCCGAGGTCTCCTCCACTCCACTGCCGCTTGACCGATTCTGTCCAGTCAGGGGGATGCCTGCCGCATCTTATTTGCCGGGCGCATTTCTGAGGCGAGACTGCTTCGCCTCCACTTGGCGGAACTTCACGAAGGCGTAACTCGTGCTCCTCATTACCGCGTGGCTAGCGTTCTCTCCTCTGGGCTCATTTGGTCCCAAAGGACTCTCATGTCTTTCTCAATAATTCGGTTGCGGGGGTTTTGGCGTTGGGCATGCGCGAACCAGCGATACGCGAGAGGCAAGTCTTGGGTCGCGCAGTGACCAGTTGCGTACATAGTTCCCACAGCGGTTTGAGCCTTTGCACTGGAGTTCTCCGCAGCGGCGAGAAGATCTTGCCGGGCGCGAACACAATTAGCCGGGACACCGTCTCCGTGGAGATACTTTTCACCTTCGGCCTCGGAACTATCGCGGGCACGTGTGCTCGCAGAGACTGGCTGGACCTGGGCCTTATTCGATGCGACTGCGGCTACTCCTTCCCGCGACTGATCGCTAGCAGGAGTCTCTTCAATGGCACGTTGAGCGCGCTCATAAGCTAATTCTGACGGTTCACGACTCCGCGGCGTCAGCACTTCTATCGATGAAACCGAAGCGTGCGTCGCGGTAGAATTCGTTGCCCTGAACTGCCTAGTAGCCGGGCTCTTCCAAAAGCTTCTCGCCTGCGTGCGCAGTTCGCGCCACTGCCAGCCGGCCAGTGCAACGGTGAAACTGAAAACGACCAGAACGAGATACCGCCTCAGATGGGGCAGCCGTATTGGCGAGATCGTGCGTGAAAGCTTTACGATCGGCGGCTGGGTTTCCATGTGGCGCCCTCTTGAGATCTTTTTGTACGACTGGTGGCCGGTTCGCGATGAGGCTCGCCTTTCTGACCGGCTTGCCGCCATGCCGGTACGCATCAGGTACCTGAACGCCAAGGAACCCGATGCTTGGAAAGGAGACTGGCCGGCTGTGTCGCCACGGGGTGAGCGGGGCGGCCGGCGAGGCCCAACCGCGGACTCTCGATCAGGCAAGTTGAGGCGAGATCGCATGGGAATTGATCCGTAGGTGAGATCCTTATCGCAAGAGTCTAAATTCAGGATCCATCAGGAACATGTGCTCGAATGAGCCCGGGGATGTGGCACGGCTCTCAGAGGTGCGCTTCAAGGCCGGGACCACCGAGTACCTGGAAGTGCTAACCAGCGAGACGAATTCCATTTCTGCTGAACGGGGGCTGGCACAGGCCCAGGCGAACGAACTCATTGCTCTGGTCCAGCTCAACCAAGCCCTGGGCGGCGGTTGGCAACAATAGGACACGCTTGGATTGGACTGGCTGCTCCGTGGTGAAAAGGTCGTTGAAGCCCTTGTGATTTGAAGGAGAGAACAATGCTCGACCACATGATTCTGACTGTCAGCAATGTCGAACGTTCGTTGGCGTTCTATGAGGCGGCCTTGAAGCCTCTTAATATCAAGTTCTTCCTACCCTACAAGGGCGAAGGCGATCATCCTGATCTGTGGGGATTTGGTGATGGCAAGAGGGCGTTCTTCTGGATCAAGCAAGGAAAGCCTCATCCAGCGTCTATTCACTGGGGGTTCATGGCCGAAAACAATGGCAAGGTTGATGAATTCTACAGGGCGGCAATATCCGCTGGTGCCAGAGACAATATTTCACCGCGGGCACGAGTGGAATACTACCCCGGATACTACGCCGCCGATGTATTTGACCCGGACGGGTATTCGTTCGAGGTCGTCCACAAAAGCTAGTGATGGAATCTCACATCGCCAAGTCGCTTACAGCACGACAACGGTCGTTGTCTATTTTTCTGCCATGCTTTCAAGAGCGCACGAACGCTAGAAGATGTCCGATATCTCCCGCGTGCGGCAGCAGCTCTACCAATTCTCGTTTGCGTCCGTACTGACAAATAACAGTTCCCGGATTTGGTCCGTTTGAATGAGGATCTGGGGAACGACTACATCGAGAATGATTTTGGACCGCCCACAACTGAAGAGATCTGCAATGCCCGCCCGCTCGCAGCGGTCCTACCCAAGATGTCATGACTCATGCCACCAGTAGCGACAATCGTCTTCGCAGGAGCTGAGGAGGATCGTGCTGCATCGTGAGGGTCTGCGACAAGAGTGGTGAGAGGAAGCGACTGCGAATAATCCTAGGTCGGAGCGCATCCTTGCGACACTTGGTCAAACCTGGCTACCCAACATGCGGTCCAGATTGAATGCGGCGCTGATCAATGCGAGATGAGTAAACGCCTGGAGGAAATTGCCCAGCGCCTCGCCCTGCGGCCCGGTCTGTTCTGCATAAAGCCCAAGATGATTCGCGTAGCCCAGCACCCGTTCAAAGAGCAATCTGGCCTGGTCCAGTCTTTCGGGATACGCCAAGCCTGCGCGTGTCAGCGCTTCCACAAGCCAAAAGGAGCACATGTTAAAAGTACCTTCCTCGCCCGGGAGTCCGTCAATACGTGGATGCGGCGGATAGCGATGCACGAGGCTGTCGGTCACAAGGCCTCCATGACTGGGGCTCTCAAGGATAGCGTCTATGGTGCTGAGCATCCGGGGATCGGTCGGAGCCATGAAGAAGACGAGCGGCATAATGAGGAGGGAGGCGTCGAGGTCCTCACTACCGTAAAACTGTGTAAATGATTTGCGATTCTCGTTCCAGCCCTGGGTCATTACTTCTTCGTAGATGCGGTCCCTCTCGCGGATCCACTTTGCGCGGTCGGCTGGAAGAGCACGTTTGTCCGCCAAGCGAATACCTCGATCCAAAGCAACCCAGTTCATGACCTTCGAGTAGACAAAATGTTCTTGGCGATTGCGCATCTCCCAAATGCCGGCATCCGGAAGCTGCCAGTTCTCGCAGATCCACTCCATAAGATTACGGATCTTTACCCACATATCGTACGGCGTCGGGCTGACATACTTATTGGATAGATACAGGGCGTCCATCAGTTCGCCATGGATGTCTCCTTGAAACTGCGAGATCGCCAAATTTCCGATTCGGACCGGGCGGGATCCCCGGTACCCTTCCCAGTGGTCCAACGTCAGCTCGGGAATATGAGTCTCACCCTCGATCGTGAACATCACCGGACTAGGCGCGTTCCGGCGGGCGTGCTTCGACGCGTAATTCTCGAGCCAGCCCAGGAAGGCCGCCGCTTCGTCTCGGAAACCGATGCGCAGAAATGCGTATACCGTAAAGGCGGCATCGCGCATCCAGGTGTAGCGATAATCCCAGTTGCGAACGCCTCCGATGACCTCGGGTAAGCTCGTGGTTGGCGCAGCAATAATCGCCCCGGTAGGTTCAAACGTAAGAAGCTTTAACGCCAACGCCGATCTGTGTACTTGGTCCCGCCAGCGCCCATGGTACGTGCAACCGGAGAGCCAGTTATGCCAGAATTTCACGGTGCTCCGCAGCAGTTGCTCAGCACCTTCTTCCGACCGCGGAATGGGAGCACCGTCCCCGTCGCTGTTTTCCCCAAGAATGAAGGTCTGCGATTCTCCTTCAGTGAGCGCGAATTCGGCGGACACCCCACCTTGCCCGTCATCGCTGAGCGGCACGGTAGTTGAGAGAGCTAAGGTCAAGCTGCCTGACTTGAATCTCGCCCCGTTCGTCTCAATCACCGTCTCGTGAACTTGCCGTCCATAATCAAAGGCCGGACGGCATGCGACCGAAATGCGCACTGCTCCCCTAACGCAGCGGACGCGGCGGTAAATGTGATGGTACTCAAGGGAGTCGGAAGGCAGCCCCGCCGGCATGAAGTCTTCAAGTTCGACAATTCCGTCTGGGAGCAGGAATCGAGTTACCAAGACATTGGTGGAAGGCCAATAAAACTGTTTGTGCCGCACGCCGTTAGGGCCAACAGAAATCTGGAACCGCCCGCCCTTCTTGTCATCTAAGATTGCCCCGAAAAGGCTGGGCGAATCAAAGTGAGGATAACAGTACCAGTCGATCGAACCATTCATACCTACGAGGGCAACAGTTCGCATGTTGCCGATGATTCCGTAATTTTCGATAGGCTGATACGACATTGCGTTTCCTGTTGACTTCGAGCTGCATGGGGACACGCCGCAGAACGTCTTTCTATATCATTCCGGAAGACAGGCAAGCGCCTCCACGCCATCTGCAAGCCCGGGCTGTGGCCAAGGGCGGTCCAGAGACTTCCAGCTCCGTCCTGCATCACCTGATCTGAAGAGGCCGCAGTTGTTGGCGGCGTAGATGACACCTGGTTCATCAGCGTGAGTGGTAAAACGGCTCACCGTCGTGCCCTTCGCCGCGGGCAGGCCGCTCATTGACTGCTCCCATCTCTGCTCCCCAGTCTTCCTATAGACGTACGCCTCGGCCCCTCGCGGTGAATAGGCGGAGCCGGGTCCGCCTGTTGCAGACACGATCACAGTATCTGGATCCGCAGGATCCGCGGCAATACCCACGATGTAGCGGTGCTTCAACCCATCCTCGGGCGAACTCCACGAGTCCCCAGCATCGGTGCTTTCAAAGTATCCGTCGCCGGCGGCTGAGTAAATCCGCCCGGGTGCAAGTGGGTGCGTCAGCGCCGTGTGCGTGTCGTACGGACCGCGACGAACGCGATCACGCCAGGTCCGCCCGCCGTCGAATGTACGCACGAGCGCGCCAGCTTCGATCGCGACGAACACTCGATCCGCGACGCTCACGTCGGCTTCGATCCACCGAACATGATGCGTGTGGGGGCGTGGGGGAAAACTCCAGGTGTCAGCAGAAGGGAGCGCGCGCAATCCGGCTAGGTCCACCCAGCTATCGCCGCCATTGTCGGAGCGAAACACCGCACTTGGTTCGGTACCGGCATAGACGATACCGAACCCGTCAGCTTGTGCCGCGTGACCCACATCAACCGCGGTGACCATCAGGTGGTCGATGCCCCGTCCGACTGGTTCCCAATTCCGGCCGCTGTCGCGGCTTCGGAAGAGACCGTCACGCCCAGTTCCGCAGTACACTTGAACCGGACTGCGCAGGTCGACCGCGACACATTCGGGTGATCGTCCGGCCAAATGTTCGTCGACCGTCCAGGTAGAGGTCCGCCGAGCGATCAACAGGGCCGCGCGTGTTACGACGACGATCCCGACCACGACTCAATCTCCTTCTGAACAACCCCGGCAAAGGCCAGTTTCACTTCGATGAAAATGCCCAGCTCAGGGTAGCTTATCGAAAAAGAGATAAAGGGCAGCGATGCGGCCGTCGCGGGCAATCAGGAAATCGGTCCCGCCATAGGCTGGCGCTTGACCTGGGATGCCCGATACCCACTTGACGCGTCCGCCATTGCCCAACTCTTCGGGCGCGGCGATTGGCTGATATTGGAAGTCAGGATGAGTAGCTCGGAGCGCGCCCGCGATGCGATCGATCTCATCGTGGCCACGATAAACGCCCTTATTGGGATCGTAGAACACGCCATCCTCGTTCCAGAGCTCTTCGAGGGCGGCACGCCGGCGCAAGGGGTCGCCTTCCCCGAAGACATCCGAAAGATTGCGGAGCAGCAAGCTTGAAATGCTATTGGACATAATGGTGTCACCGTTGGGTCGAACGCTTGACCGCGGAAGCGAAGTCAGGCGGCACGCCCATTTGCTTGAGCATGATGTTGAGCGCGGGGTAGCAGTCGAATCTCTCGATCTTGCCGTTCCTCAGGTAGAAGAAGTCCGCGCATGGGATGTTGACCTTTGCTCCTGTTGGCTGGATCACGCCAGCGGGCGTTTCCATCGGGCCGCGAAAGGTTCCTTGAATGGACAGCTCAATGGCGACGACATCGCCCATGACATTGACCCGGTGAAGTTCGCGGTGAACGTCGGGAAACATTTGTCCAAAGCCGATTACGACGTCTTTTAGATGCTCGCCTCGATATGACTCTTCGCCGGTAACGTTGTTAAACACTCCATCCTCGGTGAAGCTGTCGATCCATCCGGGGATATCCAGAACGTTCCCCTCAGCCGTGTGGTAGGCGTTTCGCACAATTGCCTCGTTGTCGTAGGTCAGTTGAGAATCCCTCCTCGTGATTGCTTCGTGATGGCCACCTTTTGTGCGCTTTGTCTGCTTGCGTTCCGATTATTACTTAACGTTGAAGGATCGGAGCAAAGGAGGATCGGACACTCCAAGCCGTAAGAAACCACAACGTCGTGACGAGCAAAGCCAGAGGCAGACCGGCAGGGGCCATGAAAATGTGGATGCACAAAATATTGAAAACGATGGCGCCCAGCATCGTAAGCGCCAGCGGAACGTACCGATTTGCCAGAAGAAGAAGCGCGGGCACGATCTGCAGCAGGAAAAGCACAACATAGAATCGAGATACGACAATTGCGCCCAGGAACTGCGCCGCCACTCCAGTAGGCGGTGGCAGGGGAATGAAATGCAAGAATCCGTTGAGCCCGAACGTCAGGAAGATAATACCAAGCAGATAACGCGCGATCGTCGAAACCACTTTCACGCTCCCTCCTCATCGACCAATAAAATTGGTCTCATCGATATCATTTCTATCGATATCGATATATATGATGTCGAGTATAATAACGGGATTCACAATTTTATGGAAAACCGCAAAAAGCCCCCGAACGCCCTTCATGCCTGGCTGATCATGCTGAAATCTTGGCAATCGATCGGTCGCTATCTTCGCCCCACAATGAGCGCGGAGGGGTTGGGAGAGTCGGATTTTCGGGTCCTCGAAGTATTGCTGCACAAAGGTCCGATGCCAGTGAACGCTATCGGCCCAAAGGTGGATCTCAATCCAGGTTCGGTCAGCGTGGCGGTCGATCGACTGTATAAGAAGGGGTTCGTCAGCCGTGTAGAGTGCACCTCGGATCGGCGGATCAGAACCGTATCGCTGACGGAAAAAGGGCGGGAAATGTTCGCCCCCCTCTTTCGCCGACACGCCGCACTCATCAAACGCGCGTTTCAGGACGTCTCTTCTGGAGAGCTACAACAACTTGAAACGTTGCTGAAGAAGATCGGCAAGCGCGCCGAAAGCCTTGCCGAACAAAAGAGTCATTCTTTGGATGGATAAATGCGGAGGAATGCCAATCCTCCTTTTTGTCGGCAGGCTGCGCCGTTGCAAGTCGTTCAAATTGTTCTGGCGCTGCGCTGAAGTTGCTGTCCTTCCCCAGAGCCCACTTGGCTGGCACTGTGCAGCTTCAGACGAGACTAGCCAAATGGCTCGAACACGTATGAGGGCCTCCTATTTCGTGGGCCGTGAACCGCTGATGAGGATATCTACCAGCCTCCTAGCACTTTGTTGCCACTCGGGTGTGGAGGCCACGTTGGACACGCCGATGAGCGCTCGAAGCAGGTCGAATGGGTCGAGGTCATTGCGTATATCGCCGCTATTGATGGCACGTTTCACCAGCGCATCGATCGCTCCCTGGATCTGAGCGCGGGAGCCTTCGTAGAGTTTTGCCGCGCCGCCCACAATCGTATTCAGTGCAGGCGCAATGATGTGCTTCGCCGCAATGTAATCGACGAACAAAAGCATCCAGGCCCGCAACGCCTCGATCGGAGGCATTGTCTCCGCGAAGTTCCGCTGAGCTGGGGCCAACTTCTCAACCTCAGTTCGATAAACCGCCTCGATCAAGGCATCGCGGCTCGGAAAGTGCCGATATAAGGTTCCGGCTCCCACGCCTGCTTCTTTGGCAATGTCGTCGAGACTTGTATTGGCGCCGCGGCGCGTGAACGCCTCCTTCGCTACCCCCAGAATGCGCTCGCGATTGCGCTGCGCGTCGGTGCGCGGCTTCCGCTCGGCCGGTTTTGAACTCTTTTTGGCCATCCAAAAAATTTGCAACCGGAGATAGTCTCCGGTTATCTTATCAGTAATTCGGAGGCACTCTCCGTTTTATTAGAGCTTCCCGTGTTCGTCAACAGTGGAAAGGAGTACCGGCGATGATGAATCAAGTCGCGATCCCAAGACAGCCGAGAAATCCGGATTGCGCCGACTCGATCAGCTTGGCGGAGCAAGAGTTGGCGGCCTTCTTCGGAGCCGTAAAAGAGTTGTTCGGATCGGAACTGGCGAAGCTCTCGGCAGATGAATGGTTGCGCGAGTTGGAAGCAACTGATGATCTACTCGCTTCAACTCCCGAATGGCAAACCCTGACTGCCAAGGCTTCGTTATGGCTCGCAAATCGAGTGAACGCCTTGTCTCTAACGACTGAATTCGCAACTACGTAGGAGGAAAACATGCGTATTTTCGTAACTGGTGCCACAGGGTTCATAGGTTCCGCAATTGTTAAGGAGCTTATCGATGCAGGCTATGAGGTGCTCGGTCTCGCCCGCTCCGATCAGGCCGCAGTATCTCTCGCCAGGGCAGCAGCCAAGGTGCATCGCGGCTCGCTCGAAGATCTTGAGAGCCTTCGGAGCGGAGCGGCCGCATCCGATGGCGTTATCCACACCGCATTCATACATGACTTCAACAATTATGGACCCGCGGTAGAGGCGGATCGGAGCGCCATCGAAACAATTGGTACGGCCCTTCAAAAGTCCGGTCGCCCGATGATTGCCACCTCTGGCCTTGCCCTTCTCGCTCCGGGGCGGCTCGCCACAGAAGAGGATGCACCGAGTCCAGACTTCTCACGCAAGTCAGAACAAACCGCCATGGAGTTCGCATCGCGCGGCGCGCGGGTGTCGATTGTGCGCCTGCCTTTCTCAGTGCATGGTGACGGCGATCACGGATTCGTTCCGCGGCTGATCCAGGTCGCACGCGAAAAGGGGATTTCAGCCTATATAGGTGATGGGCTCAACCGCTGGCCCGCCGTGCACCGGCTAGATGCCGCCCGTCTCTACAGGCTCGTGCTGGAGAAGGGTTCTACGGGAGGCAGATATCACGGGATCGGAGACGAAGGAGTGCCGACGCGAGAAATCGCGGAGGTGATCGGCCGCCGCCTGCATGTGCCGGTGGCCAGCAAATCGCAGGAGCAGGCTGCTGAGCATTTTGGCTGGATCGGACGGTTCTTTGGAATGGGTGTCGTGGCATCAAGTGCGCTGACGAGGGAAACACTGGGATGGCGGCCCACGCATGTCGGCTTGATTGCCGATCTCGAACATGGCGCTTATTTCGAAACGGAAAAGCTCGCAGCGGCTCTGCAGAGCTAAGCGGTTCTGCCATTTGGGCAGAAAATATCGGCATACCAGGAGGAAGAAGTGGCAAGCACAATCACGAACCTATTTGGAGCAACATCAACAACAGAAGATGTCTTGTCCGGAATTGATCTGCGGGGCAAACGGATCCTTGTAACCGGCGTCTCGGCTGGCCTTGGAGTTGAGACGGCCCGCTCGCTAGCCGCTCATGGTGCAAAAGTTATAGGTGCGGCTCGCGATCTGGTCAAAGCGGAAAACGCCAGCGCTCAGGTGCGCAAGGACGCCATCGCTGGCGGTGGCAGCCTCGAACTAGTCGAGCTCGATCTGGCCAACCTCAAGAGCGTGCGTGCCTGCGCCGATCGGTTGCTGGAGAAAGGGGAATCGCTCGACGTGATTATCGCAAACGCTGGAGTTATGGCCACTCCCTTTGGCCACACTGTTGATGGATTTGAGACTCAATTCGGCACCAATCATCTTGGCCACTTTGTTCTGGTCAATCGGATCGCCTCACTGATAAGCGACGGTGGGCGCTTAATCAACCTGTCATCTGCAGGTCATCGCTATTCCAACGTGAACCTAGAAGATCCGAACTTTGAACGGACACAGTACGAGCCGTTCGTTGCCTATGGGCGATCGAAGACTGCAAACATCTTGTTCGCCGTAGCTTTCGATCGGCGACATCGAGATCGTGGCGTGCGGGCAGCGGCGGTGCATCCCGGAGGCATTCAAACGGAACTTGGGCGTTACAGCGAACCGGGCAGAATCGAGAAGCTCATTGCGCAGATCAATCAGCAACTCGCGGCGGAAGGTAAAGGCCCGTTCCAATGGAAAAGCGTGCCGCAAGGTGCCGCCACTTCTGTGTGGGCGGCTGTCTTTGCTCCCGCCGATGAGGTCGGTGGGCAGTACTGCGAAAATTGCCACGTGGGCGGAATCGTGCCGGATGCCACGCCCATCACTGTCGTCAGCGAAGGTGTACGAGCGTACGCGCTTGATCCAAACAATGCTGAGGCGCTCTGGAAGAAGAGCGAAGAACTTGTCGAGGAATCGTTCTAGGCTTCCTCACCATATGTGATGAAAAGGTTGATCAACCGGATTAGGAGAAAGTAAATGATTCAAGGAACTGATCTTGCTGCCAGCTTCACATTACCGGGGACAGGGCTGACCGTTAACCGCATGGGATACGGCGCCATGCAACTCGCCGGCCCGCACGTCTTCGGGCCGCCACGCGATACCGACGAGGCCATTGCAGTTCTGCGGGAGGCGGTGGAGTCCGGCGTGAACCACATCGACACCAGCGACTACTACGGTCCGCACGTCACCAATCAGATCATTCGGCAAGCGCTTCATCCTTATCCGAAAGGTCTCGTGATCGTTACCAAGCTTGGCGCGCGACGGGGTGGAGACGCCTCCTGGATTCCTGCTCTCTCCCGGCAGGAGTTGATTGACGGCACGCACGACAACCTGAAGAACCTCGGCCTCGACGTTCTGGATGTCGTCAATCTTCGGGTCGGTGGATTTACAGAACCATCTGAGGGATCGATTGAGGAACCGCTAACCGTGCTCGCTGAACTCAAGCAACAAGGGCTGATCCGGCATATCGGTCTGAGCAACGTAACGGCGAAGCAGGTCGCTGAGGCGCAGGCGATCACCGAGATCGTCTGCGTGCAGAATTTCTACAACGTGGCGCAAAGGAAAGATGACGCCTTCATCGAGGACCTCGCCTCTCAGGGGATCGCTTATGTTCCGTTTTTCCCTTTGGGAGGGTTCACGCCATTGCAATCGTCGGCACTCGACACAGCCGCAGCATCACGCAAAGTAACGCCCATGCAGCTGGCGCTTGCCTGGCTTCTGCATCGCTCGCTCAACATCCTGCTGATTCCGGGGACATCTTCCCGCAAGCATCTCCGCGAGAATTTGAAGGCCGCGTCGCTGCAGATTTCTGCTGAATTGCTTGGCGATCTTGATTTAGTCGGTGGTACTCCAAGATAACCAGAACCGCTCTTGGAATTGGAGGCTGCGACGGCGCCACACGGTGACTAGGTCTCAAGGAGCGAGCCAAGTACCTCGGGCCAGCGAGTTTCGAAGTCGCTGTCTCGTTGGAGTCCGCGTTGCAACACATTCTGGATTCGCTGTTGCGCTTCAGGCCACGTCAGCGCGGTCTCAAACGAGGTGATGGCGTCGAGGAGCCGGTCGGCGGACGGCAGCGAGACCTGGTTGACGAGATTCTTCGCGGCGGCGATGGCACGCCGGTCGAAGGAGGCGATCCGGCGCGCAAGCGCGTCGACGAAGTCGTCCAGCTCGGCGTCCGGAAGTGCCCGGTTGACGTATCCGTATCGTTCCGCTGTCTCGCCGTCGAAGTCGTTCGCACCGAGAATGATTTCGAGCGCCCGGCCGCGACCGACCAGATGTGGAAGGCGTTCCGCTCCGCCGCCGCCGGGATGCAATCCCACCCCGACCTCGGGCTGGCCGAGTCGTGTGTTCTCGCGCGACGCGAAGCGCATATCGCAGGCGAGGACGAACTCGCTGCTCACGCCCCGGACACAGCCTCGGATCCTCGCGATGCTGACCACCTGGGACTTGGTGAGACGCACGAACGTATCCGTCAGGATCGGGAGGCCCGAAGCCCCGACAGCAGTCATGATGTTCCCTAGCTTGCCGGTCAAATCAAAGTGGGAAAGATAAAACTCAGGGTTCGCGCTTTCGAATACGACGACCCGCAGGCTCGGGCTGGCGCTCATTCGCGCGAGCAGATCGTGTAGGGCTTCGAATATGCTGGCGTCTACGATGTTGAAAGGCGGATAATCGAACACAACCCTCCAGTACGCAGGCGTTTCCTCGATGACGCGCACAGGCGCGGCTGATTCAGTCATAATTCGCTCCCTACTTCGACCACGATTGAGCACAAGCCTGAGCTCATGTTGTCCTTTTCACAGAAACACACGCGCGACTATCTCAGAAACTTGGGCATCTCAGCCTGCAGCATTTCGTAAGAGATCCTCGACTTTGCTATCCAAATCCCGGGCGACGTCACGCGCCGTCATGTCCTTCTACGGCGATGTGATCTTTCATTGTGTTCTCCTGAGACGACCACTTTCATCCGGGCCTCCGCCAATGCCGTCAGGATCGGCGGAGGCCTGCTCTGCAGCTGTAACTGTTCGGCCTAATCGGACGCCCTCAAGTCACGCCAAGTCATTCACACTCGACTGAACGGGCACAGAGAACTAGCGCAGCGTTGCCAAAAGGATCCCGATCACCGGCGCACTTTACGCTGCTGCCGTGGCTGGCACGGAGGTGGCAGCCTCTTCGATGAGCTTGGCTGTTTCCTTCGGGCGAGACATGTAGGCAACATGGCTCGCTTTCACTTCGACCGTTTTGGCCTTGGCACGCTTCGCCATCATGCGCTCCTGATCCGGATTGATCGACCGGTCTTCGGTGGCCACCATGTACCAGGTGGGCTTGTTCTTCCACGCGGGATTCGTAACCTTATGGGTGAACGAGTCGGTGGAGATCGGCACCTGCGATATAGCCATGAATGCCGCCTTCTCCGGTGGAATGTCCGCTGCGAAGTCGGCCGCGAAATGCGCCTCGTCTATCCACCAGTTGTCATTGCTGTCCGGCTTGAACGCCTTCGAAGCTTGCGGCAGGGCCTGTTCGATCGATGCACAGCTCTCACCTTCATCGAGAGCAAATGCGGCAATGTAGACAAGCGCCGCAACGTTTGGATGATTGCCGGCCTCAGTAATGATGGACCCGCCATAACTGTGGCCCACGAGAACCACTGGCCCGCCCATGGCGTCGATGGCGGCCTTCGTGTACTTTTGGTCGTCGGCGTACGAGGTCTCAGGGGGCTGCGCCACTGACACCTTGTATCCATCGTTCTTGAGGATGTTAGCGACGGCTTCCCAGCCGGAGCCGTCGGCGAATGCTCCATGCACCAAAACCACATTTTTGACATGCTGATTCATAACAATTCTCCTTTTTTCCTTTCATTTCTTCTTACGACCCATCTGCGTTTGTTAGCCGGTACTCGTTTCCTGCGACATAAGGCCCGTTACCACGGTTCTGGATGCTCTTTCGGCCGGCCCCGCTCCTGCAGCATCCATTCTCTGATGTAAGCCGAACAGTGCAGGATCGAAACACCTGCCGACTCACACGCGTTGAGAAAACGAACGCCCTCTAGATCGATGAGATCCAATTCCTCTAAATCCAAAACGACTGGCGATTCGCATCGCTCGATTTCCGTTTTGACTTGATCCAGGTGACCAGCTCGAAATTCGCCGCTTAGCCGAATTCCCCTTTGAACCCGTTCAATCCGCAGCGTCATTTTCTACCGGCTCCGGAAGACAGAGACGGCAGTGCAAGTCACAGGCCGTTTGCAATCGCCTGTTGTATTTGGATTTAGCCTGGCACATCGTCCTGATTTTTCAGGAATTCATCTTTGGTCAGGAAAACACGCTTATAATCCCCCGATGGCTTCGGTGACACGCCAGCGATCGCAAGAAGCACTCAGCAGAGCCCTGGACGAATTAAAGAATTCGGAAAGAAAACTTCGGCAGGTGATCGACACGATCCCCACACTGGCTTGGTCCATCCTGCCGGATGGTTCGAACGAGTTCCTCAACAAACGTTGGCACGAGTACACCGGGCTTTCGCCTGAAGAGTCCCATGGTTCGGGTTGGCAAACAGCGATCCATCCCGAGGATCGAGCCCCGTTGTTGGAAAAATGGCAAAGGCTTTTGTCATCGGGTGAACCAGGCGAAATGGAGGCGCGTCTCCGCCGCTATGACGGAGTGTTTCGCTGGTTTCTCATGCGGGTTGAGCCGCTACGGGACGAGACTGGCAAGATTGTCAAGTGGTACGGAACGTGCACCGACATCGAAACCCTAAAGGAAACGGAAGCGAAGCTCCGAGAAGATGAACGCGAACTTCGCCGTATCACCGACGTAATACCGCAGGCGATTGTCGTCCAGGATCCATCTGGCGCCCCCATCTACGCCAACAAAACGACGCTCGACTACACTGGTCTGAAAGCAGAAGATGTGATTGCCCCGCTTTTTAGGGAACGGGTTTTCCACCCCGACGACCTCGAAAGATTGCGCGAGGTACGCAAGGCTGCTCTCGCTCACGGGGCTCCTTTCGAAATTGAACAGCGGGCTCGTCGAAAAGACGGCCAATATCGCTGGTTTCTTATTCGTTACAACCCTTTCCGAAATGATCTGGGGCAAGTGACTCGCTGGTACGCAACGGGAACCGATATCGATGACCGCGTGCGAGCGGAGGAAAGAACCCGCAATGAGAACCTGGCGCTGCGGGAACAAATCGATCGTGACTCGATGTTCGAGGATATCGTCGGCTCTTCGGAAGCGCTACGGAAAGTATTACGCCAAATCGCGAAGCTAGCTTCTTCGGATTCGACAGTGTTGATTCTTGGAGAAACCGGTACAGGAAAGGAGTTGATAGCTCGCAGCATCCACAAGCGATCCAATCGCGTGGATCGGGCATTCATCGGCGTGAATTGCGCTGCAATCCCACAATCGCTGATCGCGTCCGAGCTTTTCGGTCACGAGAAGGGCGCTTTCACGGGTGCAACCCAACGACGCCTCGGACGGTTCGAATCGGCAAGCGGCGGGACAATTTTTCTGGACGAAGTTGGCGACTTGCCTCCCGAGATTCAAGTCGCATTGTTACGGGTGCTGCAGGAGCGTGAAATCGAACGTGTGGGGAGTAACAAGGCCATCCCCATCGACGTCAGGATCATTGCAGCCACTCATCGTGATTTGAATGCGCTCGTAGCCGACGGCAAATTTCGTGAAGATCTTTTATATAGACTGAATGTAGTTCCTGTCGATGTTCCGCCGTTACGCGAACGCGTAGCTGACATTCCACTGCTGGTGGAGTATTTCATTGACCGCTTCGGCAAGAAAGCTGGAAAGAAATTCAGAACGATCGATAAGAAAAGTTTTAGATTATTACAAGCGTACGACTGGCCTGGGAACATTCGTGAACTGCAAAACGTAATTGAGCGCGCGGTCATCCTGTGCGAGGGTGAAACCTTTTCGGTCGACGACACCTGGCTTCGGCGCGAACTCCCGGTTGCCCGTAGCCGTGTGAGTACGCTTAATCGTGACCTCGCGCGGCGGGAGAAGGAAATGATCGAAACCGCACTAGAGGAATGTTATGGACGGGTCTCAGGTTCCTCAGGCGCAGCCGCGAAATTAGGGCTGCCCGCGCGAACGCTCGATTCCAAGATCAAGCGTTTCAAAATCAACAAATATCGGTTCAAAGTGCAACGCGCTAGCTGAGTCAGGTCCGGCGCTTTGCTGTGAAACGTCCCGTAAATACGGGTCGCGCTGTAATGGGACTAGACTCCGTGCTTTAGGGCAAACACGGCTTGTGTTGAAGGGAGACTCAATTGGGAGGGTTGATTCCACTAAGCGATGCCTCGCGACGTCCGGTGCGATTGCCAGTGGTCACTGCGTTCATTATCGTGGTAAACGTCTTCGTTTTTCTGCTTGAGCTGATGCGTGGTGACGCATTCGTCTTGCAGTGGTCCGCCATTCCTGCCCAGATCATTTCCGGCCATCACTGGATCACCATCCTCACTGCGATGTTCATGCATGGCAGCTGGTCGCACATCATCGGGAATATGATTTTCCTATGGGCCTTCGGCCCTGAGATCGAAGAGGTGATGGGCCGCGGCCGATACCTCCTCTTTTATCTGGCCGGCGGACTGGTGGCCATGCTTGCCCAGATTCTTGCCGATCCTCATTCGACGGTTGCAAACCTGGGCGCGAGTGGAGCCATCGCTGCAGTGATGGGCGCGTTCATCGTGACCTATCCTCGCGATCGGATCAAGGCGGTACTGTTCGTTTTTGTATTTGTCCGAATCACGTTCATTCCGGCCGCGCTCTTAATTGGGTTTTGGTTCCTGACCCAACTCGTGCATGCGGGCGCTGTCGCGCAGGTACAAACGGGCGGTGTGGCATATTTGGCGCATGTCGGCGGGTTTGCTTTCGGGGCGGTGACCGCACGCTTGTTCGAAGGTTCGTCTCGAATTCACGAGCCAAGCGTAGATTGACCTGCTCGCGAGAGTTCCTCACCATTTGGAAAGATGCCGGCCCCTATCTTCCCATTTATCGACAAGCCAAAGCCGAGTATGCTCAGCTCCAAAGTCTGGGGTAACAACAGTCAAAGGTTGCACCGCGTCCATCGTTGGCGGTCGCCCACAAGGCCCTGTCATTTCCTTCCCCCGCTGGCAATAGACAGTTCTATATCCTTACTCTGGTTGGAAAGAGGAATGTGGTTCACGATCAATCGAACCCCTGTCTGACCGATCAAAAAACTCCAGATCCACCGCAAAAGCACGGTGAGACGCAAACTGCTAGTTGCGAGAAACTGTAGATGAACCCCTGCCCACGCCAGCCAAGCTACTAATCCGCTCAGCCGGACTTTACCTGCTTGAAGGATTGCGAAACCCGCTCCGATAACTGCCATATTCCCTTTATCGAAATACCGGAACGGCTTGGAGGATGGCTGGCCAAGCAAGCTTTGAGCGATGCGCCGGCCGGCGTATTGGCCTTGTTGAATCGCTACCTGGGCGACGCCTGGCAGCGCTTTCCATCCTGTTGAAGCGAAGCCGTATCTCCAATTACGTATATGTCCGGATATCCGGGAACGGTGAGATCGTCCTGAATCCGAACGCGGCCCGCCCGGTCGGTCTCCACATTCAGCCATTTGCCCGCTGGAGAAGGAGCCACACCCGCAGTCCAGATAACGGCCTTGCTTGCGATGCGTTCTCCGCCCACCACTACTCCATCCGCGTCAATTTGATCAACGCCGTGCCCTAGCCGTACTTCTACCCCAAGCTTCTTCAGCCGGTATTGGGCTGCCTCAGAGAGTTCCGCAGCAAAAGTGCCCAAAACGCGAGGCGCCATGTCAACCAGCACGACGCGGGCGATGGCGGGATCGATCCGGCGGAACTCGGTCTTCAACATCGAGCGAACGAGCATCGCCAGTGCGGCGGAGAGTTCAACACCAGTTGGGCCAGCGCCAACCAAGACAAAGGTCAGAAGATCCTGGTGCCGTCTCGGATCTTGTTCTGCTTCCGCTTGCTCAAATGCTTGCAACACTTTATTGCGGATGCGAACAGCGTCCGCTAGCCCTTTCAAGCCGGGCGCGAACTCTGAGAATTCATCATGGCCAAAGTAACTGTGCGTGACCCCAGTAGCCATTACCAAGATGTCATAGCGAAGGGGAACATCCTTCTGGTCCTGATTGCTGACATAAACACACTTCGCATCTTTATTGACTCCGCCGACTTCCCCAAGAATTACGGTCGTATTTCTTTGTTTCTGCAGAAGTCCACGGATTGGAGACGCTATTTGAGCAGGAGACAGCACGGTTGTCGCCACTTGATAGAGCAGAGGCTGAAAGAGGTTGTGATTCGCCCGATCAACCACAAGAACTTCCGCGTCTGCGTGTCTCAGGGCTTTTGCGGCCGCAAGCCCTGCAAACCCGGCGCCCACGATCAGGATTCTTTTCACCTGTTGTCTCCCTTAGTGATTCACGCCGCTACCTTGTCGAACTGCCGGTCGATCAAGCAACGCGATTCCTTACGGGAGTTCGCGACTCGACCATGGCCGGATATCTCGGTTCTCGAAGACCACGTCTTGGCGCTCCTGTGTTTGTCGGAGCACAACATCCACCATTGTCCGGGCCAAGTCATCGGCGCGAATGACGTGGTTCGGGAACAGAACCCGGAATACCGGATAGACCGCGCGCAACAGCCGGTAGCTGAAGTTTGGTTCGTTCCGCGCTTCGACGGGGTAGATATACGCAGGCCGGAAAAGGTAAACATGCGGGAAACCCGCCGCTAGCAATGCGTTCTCAGCCTCTCCCTTGTAGCGCGCGAACGCAAGCCGGCTTCGTCCTGTCGGGTCGGCGCCGTTTCCGCTTAGGAATGAGAACGCCGCTCCTGGGCTGCTACCGCGGAGAACACGTGAGAACTCGACGGTATAGTCCACGGTTATTCTGTGGAGTTCCGCGTCTGACACCGAGCCAGTGTAGGTTCCGAGGCAAAAGACCGCCCCATCTTGACCCGAGAGTACATCTGAAAGCGCGGAACAGTCTGCGAAGTTTTGATGCAAGATCTCCTTGAGCTTTGGGTGGCTGATGCCGAGCTTCTTGCGCCCAATCGAAGTCACACTATTCAGGGCGGCATTGTTGAGCGCGTAGCGAAGGGCGTAGCCGCCGACCATTCCAGTCGCGCCCACAACGACAAGACTTTTTTGGCCGACCGTTGGATTGATGATCGACGCATCCAAAGACACCTGGTTTGTAGTTGTCATAAATTTCGCGGTTCTCGACCGAGCGCGGTCACTCCCAAGATTCGTTCCTGAACCTGCCTACCAAAACGGCCACCGTAGTCGCTATGTAGAGAACCCCCGTCACCCCTTCCAGGGCCGTTAGAATACGGGCCATTCCGCTGAGCGGCACGATATCGCCGTATCCGACGGTAGAGAGCGTTACCAGGCTGAAATAAAGAAGCTCGGTCTGACGGTCGGCTGAGTGACTTCCAATCTGGATTGAACCCGGAGAGAAAGCATCTAGCGCTAGATAAATCGCCGCCCACAGCAACCCGAGCAATAAGTAGATGTTGACAGCTGTGTAGAGCTCCGCCTGAGCGACCGAACGAGAATTCCTGAGGTATGAGAAAAGACCTGTGGCTGTGAGCCCGAAGAAGGCAGCGAGAAATGCCCATCGAATTCCGGTCAGCGTCGGGCTTGGAAACGTATTGCCCGCCACCACAAAAACCGCATTGCCCAATGCCAACAGAACCGAGGGCCACACCCACCTTTTGATTTGCGACAACCGGACAGTGGATAAGACAATTGGTATGAAGGTGACGGCCACGAGCACCAGCCGCCTCCAATTATCCTGGTTCAACACCGGAGTCAACAGAATCGTCACCACCAACGACAGGAGGAGCAACAAGTCCGGTCGCGATTGAACTTTCGTATTCAATGAGAAACCTCGACAAGGCGCACTCGCCTCATCCTCGCCATTGCCGCGAACTGGAACCGGCTCACGCAGCAATGGTGCAAGCCACATTCTTGAGTTCGGGCATCGTTACACAGCTACCGTACCGCCGTCGACTGGCAGATCGACGCCCGTTATGAAGCTGCTTTCGTCGGACGCCAGGAACAGAACGGCCGAGGCAATCTCTTCTGGCCGTCCAATCCGCTGCATTGGCGTCATGGCTATGAACCGTTCCTTCATCGCGCCGACGTTCGGGCCGAACTGCGCTTCGAGGAGGGGCGTTTCGATCGGGCCTGGACTAACCATGTTGGCGCGGATGCCCTTGCACGCTAACTCAGCGGTCCAAGTCCGGACAAACGAGCGCAGAACTGCCTTCGTGGCGCTATACATCGAATACATCGGAATACCTTTCTGCCATGCGCCGGAGCCGTTGACGATGATCGAACCTCCGTCCTTCACTAGAGGAAGGGCCTTCTGCACGGTAAAGAAAACGCCCCGGGCATTTACAGCAAAGGTCTTGTCGTAGTGCTCGATCGTAACGTCGGGAGTAGGCACCGGCTCTGCAATCCCGGCATTCGCAAACAGGATATCCAGCTTGCCCTTCTTAGCCGCGACCGTTTGATAGAGTCGGTCAAGATCATTTGGGTTCGCAACGTCGCCTTTGACGGCGGTGACGTTTGAGCCGATTTCAGCCGATGCTTTGTCCAATTCGGCTTGCCGGCGGCCAGTAATAAAGACATACGCGCCCTCCTTCACGAAGCGCTTGGCAGTGGCGAGGCCAATTCCGGTGCTTCCTCCCGTGATGACGGCGATCTTTCCTTCGAGTCGAGGCATTGCTATGCTCCTTCACACTTGGTTGCGCTGCTTTCAATAACATCTGCACCTATCGGTTCACTTTCTTTCAAAATCACCGGGCATGACGCCCGGCAATTCTCTGCTCTTCCCGGGCTCAACAACGCGAACTCGTCCACGGTGACGAGACGCCGTTGGCTGCCGTTGATTGCATATCCATCAATTTCGTAGGAAGTTCGGGCTTGCAAAACTGGGATTAGGATAGGTGTAAAAGCCTCGCCCCGTGGCTCTGCCAAGCTTGCCCTTTTCCAGATATTCTGTCTTGAGGAGAGTTGCGAGGTTCGCAAACTCCGGATTGCCTGTTGCATTTGCTTTTGCAACCACAATGTTGAACGCACTGTTGATGCCGATGGCATCGAGAATGGCAAACGGTCCTTCCGGCGCACAAGTCGCAATCATCCACGTCTTGTCAATGGTCTCAATGTCCGCCACTTGGTTCATTAAAAGCAGTTGTGCGGCTTCCAGGAAGGGGACCAAAAGGGAGTTCAGGATGTAACCAGACTGTTCCTTATAGAGCGGTAAAGCGACCATTCCAATGTTCTTGGCGAACTCGATTACATCGTGAAATACTTTCTGATCCGTCCCCAAATGTTTCATTACTTCGGCAGTGTTGTTCTTCCAAAGACCAGAGGCAAAATGCAGCGCCAGAAACCTATCAGGGCGACCCGTTGCTTCCGCGAACTGACTCGGCAACAGAGTAGATGAATTCGTTGCAAAGATCGTTTTCTCCGGGGCGACTTTCCCGAGTAGGGTATAGAAATCAGTTTTGATCTTGGCCACTTCAGGAATAGCCTCAATGACGAGGTCCGCATCGGCGACAGCTTGAGCAAGATCAGCGTAAAAGGATATGCGGCTAAAAGCTTCATCCACAGTTTGCTGCGTTGCGCGTAAGTCTTCTTTGTAGTTGTCCTTTAACGTGGTCAGCCGCTCTTTGGCCTGACCGAGCGCCTGGTCCGAAATGTCGTACAAATTGACATGAAAACCTTTGTACGCTGTTTGAAAAGCGATCTGACTCCCCAACACTCCGCTGCCGGCGACCGTGATGTTTTTGTAATTCATGTGTCCCTCGCTTGCGATATTCGGATTCGCTGTCATGCCAGAACACGCTCCTCGATCCAGTCAACGTACAGCAGGCGCTCCGCAAATAACCATTCACCGTCTACCTTCACAAATGTGTCGTAATAGCGGAGCGCAGCAATCATCAACTCTCGCTTTCCACCTTCAATCGTGAGGTGATGGGGCATGCAATAAGTTTCCCCTGTGCCTCGATCGCTGGTCAGCGTGAGGATCGTCATCTGTCCAAGGAAGTGCATGGTGGCAGCGTACTTGTTCAGATCGGCAAACACTGGAGCAAGCTGCTCGCGCGAGCGCAGTTCCTGCGATGGATTGGGATCCTTTGCGTTCATGTAGACCACGAAGTGCGTATCTGCGGTGAAAAGAGCCATCTGACCTTTCGTATCGCGACGATCAGCGCAGTGTGCATAGGCCTCAACCAGTTCGCGGATGGCGAGCCGATCAGCGGCTTCATTTGGGGAGATACTGACGTGTTTGCTCATGAATTCATCCTCTTATCTCATTCAGCAAGAGCGACTACTCAAGAATCGCTTTTGGCTCAAGAAACGCCTCAATTCCGTATTTGCCATATTCGCGGCCGACGCCGGAGTACTTAAATCCGCCCCAGGGTGCCTGGGGATCATCCGTCATGTTGTTGATTACGACACGCCCGGCCCGTATCTGCGAGGCCACGCGCCGCGCGCGTTCGATGTCACTCCCTAGCACTGCTGAGTGAAGACCGTACCTCGAGTCGTTGGCAATGCGGATCGCTTCATCCTCGGAGTCGAAGGCAATCACGCTCAGCACGGGACCGAAAATCTCCTCCTGAGCAATCGTCATGTCGTTCTTCACATTGACAAACACCGTGGGCTTCACGAAGAAGCCCGCTTCAAGACCCTTCGGATGGCCTTCTCCACCGACCAGCACCTCCGCACCTTCTTCAATGCCTTTGCGAATGTAGGATTCGATGCGCTCGTACTGTTTTTGCGATACCATCGGTCCAACCATAATGTTGGGATCCGCGGGATCGCCGACCGTGTAGTTACGCATCTCATCCCGTATGGCCCGCTTCACCTCGTCGAGCCGGCTTTTGGGCACGAGAAGCCGCGTTCCGGCTGCGCAAGCTTGACCGCTGTTCAAGAAGGCCAAGATAAGAGCCGTCGGGATGGCCTTGTCTAGCGCGGCGTCGTCGAGCAGGATTGTGGGGGACTTTCCACCGAGTTCGAGCGTGACCCGCTTCATCGTCGCGGCGCCGTCGCGCATGATGCCTTGACCTACGGCCACCGAGCCGGTGAACGAAATTTTCGCGACGTCGGGATTGCGCACTAGCTCGGCGCCGACGACAGTGCCGAGGCCCGTCACTACGTTGAAGACTCCCTTGGGTAGCCCGGCCGCATTCACAGCCTCAACCATTGCGCGGGTCTGCAGCGAGCTCATTTCGCTCGGTTTGAGCACGACCGTACAACCAGCCGCGATAGCCGAAGCAAGCTTCAGGCAAATGAACAAAGCGTTCGCGTTCCATGCTGTAATTAGGCCAGCAACTCCGACCGGCTCCATCGTGACCGTCGTCTTACCCCAGCTTTCTTTCAACGGGAGCTCTTTAAGAGCGTTCTGCGCCGCGGCGAAAGCGTTGGCGCCTGACTCGACAAGAAGGCGAGCGAACCTAGCTACGCCGCCGTATTCCTCGATCATGACGGCGGTAAGATCATCGACTCGGGCCGAAACAGCCTTGTGCAGTTGATGCAAGCAGCGCAAGCGTTCTTCTTTCGTTGTGCGTCCGAAACTTACGAATGCGAGTTTGGCCGCGGCGATGGCCCGCCGCGTGTCCTCCTCGTCTCCGAGCGTGACGCGAGCGATGACTTTCCCGGTGGTCGGTTTGATGATGTCCATGACCTCTCGGCCATGAGACTCGACGAATACGCCATCGATGTAGTGGGTTGTGAGGTCTTTAATTGTGTCTTTCTCAGTCATGGTTGGCATCGCGACTTCTCCTTATAGATTTGAATTCAGTGCTGCGTAACGTCTTTGTGGAGCGAAATCGTGTTTGCGAACTTTGTGCTAGTTCCGCTTAAGGACCTCGGAACGAGATATCTCAACGGGCACCGGCGTGAGCAATTCCTGCATGGCAAGATCCATGGTGTTGCTCATGGCTGACACCACGGCAGGTACATCTCTCTTGTCGACGATTCCAACTTTCGAAACAGCCTTCGTCCATACAGTCGCGCCGGTATCAAACCTGATCATCTGGGCGGAGATCTCCACCAGAACCTTGATGCCACCTTCGTAGTCAATTTCCTCAAGCTTTTCCAAGCGTCCGCTCACGAGGTATTCGGCGTCAGGTCGGCCGTCATAACGCTTCACGTGTGCGAAGAGTCCCGTCGCACTAAGGCGATCCCTCATCGAGTCGGTCACAAACTCGCATGGATCAACAGCCCAGCGGTGGTATGCATAGAAACCGACCGATTCCGGCGACGTCTTAAACACAATCGCTCCACGGCGAAGGTAGGCAGGCGCGCTGAACTCACGAATCGCCACTGTGGCCTTGGCGTTTTCAGCCGCTGGGGGATCAGGTGGGGCCGGAAGATTAAGCGTGTAGTAACTCGGGTGGCGCATCTTGCCTGAACACCCGGCAAGGATGATCAGACTGAAAAGTGCAAGTACCGTCGTGATGCGAATTCGTTTCATATTTAACTCCGCCGCTGCGCGCGTAAGGTGCTTGTTGCTCAATCCGAATAATTCATTTGGGCAACTTGCGGTCTTCCGGCTGTTTGATCCGAATGAGGCTCCACGGCTGTTGTTTCACCGACTCGGTCAGCTGGCCCAGGTTTTCCGTGGCCATCCGCAGGTTTTCGATCGTGTCATCAATCTTGTAATCATTCGCCCGTACGAGAACTTGCATCTCAGCCAGCAATTGCTTCGTTTGGAGCAAAGTGCTCTGAAGTTGAGCGAGGTCTTCACGGATTGGCTGGCGCACGTCGCTGACCGTACCGTTCACGTTTTGAATCGTTTCGTCAGCGTGCTGGCTCAGTGCATTCAACTGATCGGTAAGACGGTCAATCTTGGGCCGCTCGGTCGCCAGCATCGTGTTGACGTTATCCAGAGTGGCTTGGATCTTCTGCTGATTGGCTTTGCCGGCAACAGTGTTCAGATTTGCAAGCAACGTGCGCGCATCCCCGCTGATTCCTCCCAGTTCTCCCCGTATCTGCGTGATCAATCCGTTGGCGTTATCGGCGACGCCTGCCATTTTGTCGGTTATCGCATCCAGGCTGGCGGCTTCCTGCGACGGGATTTCCGATCCGGCCGGAAGACGTTTCGCGTCGTTGCTCCCAGTCGTTACAGACAACGCAGCGCCACTCATGACACTGATAAATCCGAGCTTGGCTACGGATCTCTCGTTCAGCGGAGTGTTCTCCTTCATATCGAGTTGAATCTCGATCTTGGTAGGGTCCGAGGCAGCAGGCCGCACTGCTGTTACTCTTCCTGCGTTGATTCCGCCGAATAGGACTGCGGCACCCGGCTCCAGCCCGCCCGCGTACTGAAGGTAGGTGTGGTAAGGAACGACGTGCCCGCTTAGTTGCGCGTCGAGCAGGCGGATGATCGCAAATGCGAGGACCGCAACTGATCCCAGGACAAACGCTCCGACTTTGGCTTCTGTGCTCATTGATGTCCCTCCGACGCGTTCAGGTATTTAGCGAAGTGCTCGGTGACCGGAGTTCTGACAATGTCCTCGGGAACGCGGTCAAGGAACTGGCGAACACGTGGATTCTGGCTTGCCTTGAGTTGGTCTTTAGTACCGACTGAGCTGAAGGAACCCTGATAGAGCATGGCAATGCGGTCCGCGATCAGGAATGCGCTTGGCAATTCGTGGGTAACCACAATGATGGTCATGTGGAAGGTGTGTTTGAGCAGCAGAATCAGTTCGTCGAGTTCCGCGGCAACGATTGGGTCAAGCCCCGCCGATGGTTCATCGAGGACCAGAATTTCCGGACCGAGCGCGATCGCGCGCGCCACTGCTGCACGCCTCTTCATTCCTCCGGAAAGCTCCGAAGGAAGCAATTTCCCGCGGTCCGCAAGGCCAACTGCCGCCAGCTTCATCCAAACCACGAGTTCAATAATGGAAGGCGCGAGACGCGTGTGTTCACGCAACGGTAAGGCGACGTTCTCTTCTATGTTTAACGAGTTGAACAACGCCGCACTTTGGAAGGCGACTCCTATCGATCTGCGTATTTTCTTGAGCTCGGGCTTTGAACAACGCACTATGTCAACTTCTTTCACAAAAACGCTGCCGGACTCTGGCTTCTCCAACCCGATGATCTGCCGCAACAGGGTGCTCTTTCCACAACCGCTGCCACCCAACAACACCATAGTTTCTCCGTGCTCAATGTCGAGATTGAGGCCATTGAGCACTCGGCGGCCGTTGTACTCAACCACGAGATCGCGGACTGAAATGATCGGCGTCATCGTTTTGCCGTGAGATAAAAAAGCGCTGTGAAGAGTGCGTCTGCAATGATGACCAGGAAGGTCGACTTCACGACCGCGCTGGTAGTCGAGCGACCGACGGAATCAGGGCCGCCGTGTACACGCATCCCTTCAAGACACCCGACTTGGGCAATGATGGTCCCGAAAACCACGCTCTTGATCATCCCCATAACCACGTCGCGCAATGCGATTGCCTCAAACACGTAGCGGAGATACAACACAGGCGTCAGGTGAATGCTGAAAAACATGAATAATCCGCCGGCCAGGATGCCGCAGAGATTTGAAACGACACTTAGGCAAGGAACCGAAATCAAAGCTGCGAGATACTTCGGCGCGAGCACAAACTCAAGCGGCTCAAGAGCCATGACGCGAAGGGAGTCGAGTTCCTCGGTTACTTTCATAGTCCCAATCTCTGCCGCGAAGGCGGAGCCGGATCGTCCACTTACCGCAATCGCCGTCATCAGCGGTCCGAGCTCGCGGGTGAAGCCGACGGCAACCAGATCAACGACGTAGCGAAGCGCTCCAAAGCGGCGCAGTTCCGACGCCCCTTGCATGGCAAAGATGAATCCAGTGCAGACAGCCATTAAAGAAACCATCGGAATCGCATCGACGCCGATCTCCAGCATTTGCCTTACAGCAGCCTTCCAGCGATAACGGTTCCCGACAAAAGGAAGCGCCTGCGCCATTGCCCTTACCGTAGCCCACCATTGAATGTTCAGACTTCCGACATAGTCGAGGTGTTCGATTGTTCTTTCGCCAACGTTTTCAAGAATGTTCGCCATCAAGACACTCCATCTCCGCCCGAACTCTTGTCGAACAGCGCGAGCAACCCAGCAGACTCGAACAACTGGAGCACAGCACCCTGCCCCTGCAAATGGAATCGAATCTCGCGATGCCTTGCCACTTTAAGAGCCTCGATCAATGTCGCAATCCCCGACGCTTCAATTGATGTGACACCAGCTAAATCCACGGTGACCGCGTGAGGTAGTGGATTGGTCAAAAGGATGGCCCGCAAGCGATCCCGAACGTCTGGCGAGGAATCCACGTCAACGCGGCCCTTCAAACGGACGATCGCATCTTCGCCACTGTGATCTACGACAATTTCGATGTTGCTGGTTGAAGTAGCTTCAGGACGTTTCAAGTGCTGACCTCATTGCCTATCCGTGCGCCTTGACCCAGATTTCAAAGCGCGGTTCCACCACCCTCCGACAGTGATCCGAGGTGGTTAGCTGACACCCTCCACGATGAGTCCGTGATAGATCGCCCCCCGTTTGCGATGCTGGGCGACACTTTGGTAGGCCTCGCTGTAATACCAATCCCTTGCGGCTTTCAGGTTCGGGAATTTCGCAATGACGACTCCCTCAATCGGATCACCTTCAAGGACCTCATGCTTTCCATAGGCTACGAGCACTTCGATAGGGTGACCCTTCGTCGTTGCTTGGATTCCAGCCCAGTATTGTTCGAGCTCTTTTTGATCGATAGTTTTGGTTCTCGTGAATACAACGTATGCAGACATGATCGTTCTCCTTCTTTGCTAATCGATCACGGGCACGATCCGTGGCCTTGACTCGGCGCCAACTTTTGAGCCGTTTCTTTTCGGTCGACGAACTTTCATCCGGCAATCAACACTCCTCAGCCTCACTGCTGCCACCCTCCTCCTAGTGCCTCGTACAACTGCACGAGCGCCAACAATTCGTTCTGGCGCGCCTGCACGAGGGCAAGCTCCGCCGAAAAGGCGTTCGTTTCGTTCGTCAAGACTTCCAAGTAGCCTGTCACACCGCCCGTGTAGCGCATGTGGGAGAGGCGCGCCGCGTCCTGCGCGGACTCGAACAAAAGTTCTTCCTGTACGCGGAATTCGCGCGTTTTGCGGTACGCCACTAGCGCGTCGGAGACACTGCGAAATGCTCCCTGAATGGATTGTTGGTAAACGAGCAGCGCCGTTTGCTCCCGGGCCTCGGCCAAACGAACTCCAGAGCGGAGCCTGCCCCCTGTAAAGATGGGTTGTGCCAGCGATGCGCCGAAGCTCCACGCTCCCGCGGGCCCGGTGAACAAATTGCTCAACGCGGAACTTTGGAATCCACTGGTGGCACTGAGCGAAATCTGCGGAAAATAAGCGGCGCGCGCAACTCCGATCTCAGCATTCGCCGCAATCAGCTGCTCTTCTGCTTGGCGAATGTCCGGGCGGCGCTCAAGCAACGCCGAGGGAAGCCCTGAAGGAACTTCGGGAGGTTGGCGCTGCTCGGTAAGAGTCTGGCCTCGCGGGACATCACCGGGATTCTGACCGAGCAGAATGCTGAGAAAGTTTTCCTGTTGGGCGATCTGTTGTTCGAGGACTGGAATCTCTGCACTTGCCGTGAAAACCAACTGCTCCGCCTGGCGCACGTCTAGCAGAGAAGTCGCACCGCCGTCTGCGAGCATGCGCGTCAGCCGCAGCGATTCTCGCCGTGAATCGAGCGTACGTCTTGAAATCTCGAGCTGCAGATCCAGCGCTCGTAGCTGGAAGTATGCGCTGGCTACATTTGCCACGAGAGTCGAAACAACTTCCCGACGGGCCCATTCACTCACGAGCAGATTGGCTCGCGCGGCTTCCGTGGCGCGGCGAAACTGACCCCAGAAATCAATCACCCAAACGGCCGAAACATTCACTTGACCTGTGCTGCTTTCAAATTCTGGAACCAACTTGGATTGAGGCGAACGGACATCGGCAAACGCCCCACCGCCACTCAGCGTTGGAAATTGATCGGCGCGTGTGATCCCGAGCTGCGCCCGAGCTTCGAGAACCCGAGACGCCGCTATACGCAAGTCGTAATTCTGTTTTAGTGCAGTGCGGATCAGCGTGCGAAGTTGTTCATCTTGAAATATGTCCCACCACTTTTCCTCCCCAAGCGGGACTGTCTGTGGCGCCGTTTCTTGCGGTTGCTTTCCCTGTTCGGGAGCCTCCCCGCGGTAGGAACCAGGCACCGCGACAGTAGGTCTCTTATATCTCGGACCCATAGTGCAGCCGGTGGTCAGAAGGGCGGCGACGCTCAGCAAGAGAATGCGAAGTTTCATGTCAATCACCCTCCGCTGGTGCCATTTTCGGAGCAGCCAAGGGTTCGCTCCTCTTGCCTGCGCCGGACCACTTCTCGACGAGGTAGAAGACGGCAGGGATGAAGAAAATACCGAGGAGGCTCGCCGACAACATTCCGCCGATGACCGCCGTACCCATGATCTGCCGTGCCACGGCTCCAGCGCCGGTAGCAGTCCACAGCGGGACTGCACCCAGGATGAAGGCGAAGGAGGTCATTAAGATTGGACGAAGCCGAAGGCGCGCTCCCGCCAGGGCCGCATCCGCTAAAGATTTGCCGTGCTCATACTGTTCTTTCGCGAACTCCACAATCAGGATTGCGTTTTTCGCAGTCAAGCCGATCAACATCACGAGACCGATTTGCGAGTAGACGTCGCTTTCGATCTGCACCATGTACGTTGGCAGGAAAGCGGATAGAACCGTGCGCCTCAGCCACAAAACGGCAAACGCTCCAAAAATCGCGACGGGAGTACTCAGAAGCACGCTGAAGGGGAGAGACCAGCTTTCATAGAGTGCCGAGAGGATCAGAAAGACGAACAGAAGAGAGAACCCGAAAATCGCGGCTGGCGGAATTCCTTCCTGGGCTTTCTTTTCCTGAAAGGACATGCCGAGGTAGTCGAAGCCCATCTCGTGCGGCATCGTCTTCCGGAAAACATCTTCGAGGCCGGCCATGGCCTGGTCTGCGCTATACCCGGGAGCGGCGGCGCCATTGATTTGGGCAGCACGATACTCGTTAAAACGCATGGTGAATTCCGGTCCGTCGCGCGACTCGAAGCGTGTCATCGACGACAGAGGAACCATTCCGCCTTTGTCATTGCGAACGTAGAACTGGCCAACATTTTCCGCCTGGGTGCGATAGTCGCCTTCCGCTTCGATGTAGACCTGCCATTGCCGGCCGAATCGGTTGAAGTAGTTGATGAAGTAGCCGCCCATGAAGGCTTGCAGCGTTTGGTACACGTCCCTGACGGAGGCACCCTGCTTCATGACTTTTTCGCGATCCACGTCCGCGTACAGCTGCGGCACGCTCGAAAGAGAAGTGGTGCTGAGTCCCGCAAGTTCAGGGCGTTTCCGCGCCTCGGTGAGGAAGGTCTTGAGATTCGACGACAGAAACTCGAGGTCCTTGCCTGCCCGGTCCTCCAGCACGAACGTGAATCCACCAGACGTTCCAATACCAGGGATGGCCGGCGGAGAGAAGGAGAAGGCGATCCCTTCCGGCAGCGACGACAGATCCGCATTGATTCGTTGCTTGATGGCCTGGAGTTGCTCCGTGCGCGATTTCCGGTCGTCCCAGGGCTTCAGCGTCACGAAGAAGAAGGCGTTATAGCTGGTGCGCACGAAGCTGAGCAGGCTGAATCCGACGACGCTGGTCGTATGCTCAACCCCGGGTGTGTGGGCCAGAATGTTTTCGATTTTCGCGGCCACATCGTCGGTGCGCTGAAGAGACGCGGCAGTCGGAAGCTGAACGTTCACGTAGACGTAGCCCTGATCCTCATCCGGAAGAAAACTGGAGGGGACTTTGCCCCCGAACCAGGCGGCGGCAACCGCGAAGGCTGCCAGTAGAAGGAGCGGGATCGCACTCTTGCGAATCAGCAAGCCGCAAACCCGCACATACCATTCCGTGGCATTCGCGAAGACACGATTGAACCAACTGAAGAATGCCGCGAGTGGCCCGCGGGAAGAGGTCTTTGGACGCAGCAGCAACGCGGCCAGCGCCGGACTCAGCGTGAGCGCGTTGAATGCGGACAAAATAACGGACAACGCGATGGTCACGGCAAATTGCTGGTAGAGCCGCCCGGTGATTCCGGGGATGAAGGCGGTCGGAATGAATACGGCGGAAAGAACCAGCGCGATGCCAATGACCGGACCGGAGATCTCCTCCATCGCTTTCAGTGCGGCGGCTTTTGGCGTGAGACCCTCGTCAATATGCCGCTCCACAGCTTCCACAACGACGATGGCATCGTCGACCACCAGTCCGATCGCCAGCACCAATCCGAACAGCGAAAGCGTGTTGATCGAGAATCCAAACAGGGGAAAAAACATGAACGTGCCGATTAGGGAGACGGGCACAGCCAGCAGCGGAATCAGCGTGGCACGCCAGCCTTGCAGAAAGGCGAAAACGACGATGAGAACCAGGACGATGGCGATGACCAGCGTGAGTACGATTTCCTTCATGCCCGCGCTCACGGCCTCCGTGGTATCCAGGGAGATGGCGTATTCCATGTCCTGTGGCAGCCGGGTCTTCAGGTCGGCCATGAGCTTCCTGATCTCGTTGGCCGCCTGGACTGCGTTTGAGCCGGGCAACTGGTACGCCGCAACGATGGCCGCGGGTTTGCCATCCAGGCGGCTCACCATGTTGTAGCTCTGCGCGCCGAGCTCCACGCGCGCGACGTCCTTGACGCGGACGATGGCCCCCGTTGGCGATTCGCTCACGACGATATTTCCGAACTCTTCGGGAGATGTCATGCGGCCCTGAGCCCGCACGGTATAGGTGAACTGCTGCCCCTTGGGGACCGGTTCGCTGCCCACCTGACCCGCAGGGTTGACGGCGTTTTGTGACTGAATGGCTGAGACAATTTCGGGAACCGTGATGGCCAGTTTCGCCAGCCGGTCTGGCTTCACCCACAGGCGCATCGCATATTGGCCGGCGCCGAAAATCTGCACGCTCCCGATGCCGTAGGAACGATTGATCTGGTCGGATAGATTGATGTACGCGTAATTGGCGAGGAAACGTGCATCGTAGGTGCCGTTCGGCGAATAGAGTGTGACCAGCATGAGCGGCGCCGTTACGGTCTTTTGCACGGTGATGCCGTAGTTCGCGACATCGGACGGCATTTGCGAGGCGGCCTGCGTTTGTCGCATCTGCGTTAGCATCAGATCCGTATTCGGATCGGTCTTCACGTCGTAGTCCACGATGAGGCGCATCAGGCCATCGGCTGTGGAGTTCAGCGAATACATGTAGTTCATGTTGTCCACGCCGCTCATCTGCTGCTCGACCGGCGTCGCCACCGACTGCTCGATGGTCTGGGCATCCGCCCCCACATAGGTTGCGAGCACCTGAACTTCGGGTGGAACGATGTTGGGGAATTGCGCCACGGGAAGCGAAGCGATGGTGACTGCTCCCACGATCACCATCAGGATCGAGATGACCATGGCTACGATGGGCCGGTTGATGAAAAACTTGGACACGGGTCAATCGCCTTTCGCCTGTGGCTGTTTGATTTTCACGGTGGCGCCGTTTTGGACCTTCTGCAGACCCTCGACGACGACCTGTTCGCCTGGTTTGACTCCACCTTCGACGATCCACATAGGTCCGACACGGTCCCCGGCTTTCACCGCCCGGATGCTTACCTTGTTGTCCGCGCCGACGACCGCGACCTGGTAACTTCCCTGCAATTCGCTCACGGCTTTTTGCGGCACCAGCAGCGCGCCGCGCCTGACTTCCGGCGCTGCCCGCAGCCTGCCAAACTGTCCCGGGCGAAGGAAGTTTTGCGGGTTGGGAAAGGAGCAAACGATCTGAATACTGCCTGTGCTTACGTCCACCTGGCGATTCGCAAGCAGGCCAGTCCCTTTGTGCGGATAGACGGAGCCATCCGCCAAAATCAACTCAAATGGCGGCCCGTTAGCAGGAGTCTCTTTTTGCGTGTCCGCATTAATCCTCTCAGCAAAGTGGATGTACTCCTGCTCGCTGAGTGAGAAATAAGCTTTGATGGGATTTATTTGTGAGACCGACGTGAGAACCGTCGTTGGATTTACGAGATTGCCGATTTGCACCTGAGCAATCCCGGCGATGCCATCGACCAGCGACTTCACCTCCGTGAACTCGAGGTTCAACTGGGCTTGCTCCACTTGGGCCTCGGCGGCCTTGACCGCCGCCTTCGCGGCCCGGTTGGCCTGAATATCGTTGTCCAACTGGCTCTGCGCAATGGCTCGTTCTTTGGCGAGCGGGGTGTCCCGGTCGACATCCATTGCGGTCTTGGCGAGTTGTGCCTGAGCCTGAGCCACTTGAGCGTTCGCCTGGTCGAGCACAGCCTGGAAAGGCCGCGGATCGATGTGAAAAAGAATCTGCCCCTTGCGCACAAACGAGCCTTCTTTGTACGTTTGGCGGATGATGTATCCCGTCACCTGAGGCTGAATCTGAGCGTTCACGTAACCATCGAGCGTCGAGACCCATTCGCTGACGATGGGAACGTCTTGCTGAACGACACTCGCAACCTCCACCTCTGGAACTGGAATAGCAGGCGCCGCATTCGTCTTACCGCAACCCACTGCGAAAGATACCGACACCAGCAAGAGAGCCAGAACGAGCCGAGATGCAGCGCCGCAAGGAAGGCTGTCAATGCCTTCTGGACCATGACGGTGTGGCATTTGCATTTCAGAGAGGCGCCGGCAGTGCCACGTCACTAACTCCGCTCTGCTTTTCTTCTCCATATCAGTTGTTCCTAAAACCGACTTCACCGCCGCAGCTTCTGCGGACCTACGCTTGCACTGGAGGTCGAACAATCGACCGAGTACAAGTGCCTTCAGGTCGAGATCGCTTACGCCTTGAGCGCTTCTGCCCACTCGCCGCGTTCGCGATCTCCATACACGTTGAAAACATTCGGCTGAAACTTAGCCAACTCCTGCATTGCCTGAGTGCGGGCTTCGCGAACTTCGGAAGCTGAACAGCCGAGAAGTAGGGCACACTCGTGATCCCGATAGCGTTCCAGAACGCACAGCACAAAGACAAACCGCTCGAAATCGGCAAGCCCTAGCACACCGTCTACGTCGAAACGTTCGATTGGACCTTTTTTATGAGAGAAAGCAGTTGGGAGCTGCGCGAACGAATCGGAGTGGCTCGGTCGCGGCTGGAGTTCGCGAATTGCATTCTGCACAATCACACGCTTTGCCCAGATGCGTGCCCATTCCCGAAACACCCGGTTCTCTGTCGCACAATCTTCCATGCCTGCGACAAAACACTTTTCTCCCTTCTGGTGATCTCCGGTGAGAAGCAACGAGAGCTGATAAAGCCCTTGCATATCCTCGTCAAAGACCCTGAGGAAATCCTGGCAAGTCGCGTAGCGAGTTTCGCCATTTCCCCGAATTGCACTGTGGGCCTGGTCAGTCATTTCCCGACCTCTCGAGAGCGGTGTGAACGATTTCTAAAAGGACTGCGTCGTCGAACGGTTTGCTCAAGAACTCCACTGCCCCCTCACGCATGGCGTGAATCCGCATCTCGGCGTCGCCGTGCGCAGTGATGAAGACGACCGGTATTCGGCATCGCTCGGCTTTGAGCTTTGCTTGCAGTTCAAGACCGGAGAGACCGGGCATGCGAATGTCGGCGATCAGGCACGCGGCCTTGTTTCGGGCTTCGGAGTCCAGGAATTGTTCCGCGGAGCCGAAGCAGAGCGCGGACAGGCCGTCAGACTCAATCAGATCTTGGAGGGCACGCTGAACTGACTCGTCGTCGTCAACGATTACTACTGTTGAGTTGTGCCCGATATTCATTGGGAGAAGACTAGAGCCGTCACAACGCGGGCACAATCAGGCCTTAGTCGCGCCAACTACTACTTAGGTGGTAGTCGATTAGACGTGAAGAAGCGGCGGCATGAACGGACCGCCTAGAAAAGCAGGCGAGACTATTTACCAGAAGACAGTTTGAGCTTGTCGGCCATACGTACCAACTCCACTAACGATCCGGCCTCCATCTTCTGCATCACATGGCCCCGGTGGATTTTCACGGTGGCCTCGCTAGCTCCGAGTTCGGAGGCAATCTGCTTATTGAGCATTCCGGAGACCACGAGAGTCATAACCTCGCGCTCTCGCACGGTCAATGATTGATATCGCTGTTTCAATGCGTGAAACTCGGTCTGTTGTTCTCGGACAGCGCTATCACGCTGGAGGGCCTGCTGAATGGCGTCCAGCAGATCCTGGTCCCTGAATGGTTTCGTCAAGAATTCCACGGCGCCCGACTTCAATGCCCGGACAGACATGGGAATGTCGCCGTGAGCGGTAATAAAGATGATGGGGATTTGCACGCCGGTCTCCGCCAAGTGGCGCTGGAAATCGAGCCCACTCAGCTGAGGCAGTCTTACGTCGAGAACTAAACAACTGGGGCTACCGCTGAGTTGCTTTCCAAGAAAGTCCTTCCCAGTTGCAAAAGCCTCGGCGCGGAGGCCAACCGACTCTACGAGATCCTGGATCGCCTGACGCATGCCGCGATCATCATCGATGATGAACACCGTGGGAACACCCGCCGATTTCATGCGTGCGCCTCAGTTTCGACGGGAAGGGTGAAATGGAAAGTTGCACCCGTCCCCCCATTGGGTGTGGCCCAGATTCGTCCTCCGTGGGACTCCATGATGGAGCGGGTAATAGCCAAACCCATGCCAGTCCCCTGCGGCTTCGTCGTATGGAACGCTTCAAAAATCCGTTCGGTATTCTCCAGCGGTAATCCTACGCCCGTATCGCTGATCGAAATGAGTAGCTGATCGTCCTGATTTAGTCCGGACTTGATCGTCATTTTGCCCCCGGCGTCTTTCATTGCCTCGATTGCATTCAGCATCAGGTTCATGAACACCTGTTGAAGTTGGACCCGATCAGCCAGGATATTAGGCGTCCCTGCGTCGATTTCGGAATGGATCGTTATAGAGTGCCGAAGCGCTTCGTCGCTGAGCAGAACAATCATTTCTTGAATGATCTCTTTGACGTCCACGCTTTCGCGTTCAGGCGGCGCGCCTTTCTTATAGAAGGACCGCAAACGGTTGATAACATCAGCCGCACGGTTTCCGTCCTGCTCAATTCGAGTTGCTGCTGCTCGCGCTCTTTCCAGGTCTGGTGGATCATGTGCCAACCATCGCAAGAGTGCATTCGCGCTTGTGATCGAAGCGGCAATGGGCTGTTTGATTTCGTGTGCCAGCGCGGCGGCCAGTTCTCCCATCATGTTAATCCGGTTGATGTGGGCCAGATCAGCCTCGAGGTGCCGCAACCTTTCGCGCTCCTGCTCGGCATGCTTTTGTTCCGTTATATCCATCGTGGTGCCGACATAGTCAGCCTTTTCTCCGGAGGGATGGTGATGTCCTAAGGAACGAAAGAATCTGATCTCGCCATCGTCGGCACGGCAAATCCGATATTCGATGTCGTAATCCGTTCCTGTGCGAGTAGCATTCTCGAGCGCCGCTCTGACAGCCTGTTGATCCTCTGTATGAACGGTGTTGAAAAAGCGTTCGAATGGAATAGCTTTCTCACTAGGATCGAAGCCATGCATCCGAACTGTTTCGTCCGATAAATGAAAATTCTGCCCTGTGACGAAATTGGCTGCCCAACTACCTGTGTGAGTCAGCCGTTGCGCTTCCGCGAGGTATGCCTGTTCCCGCCGCAATTCCTGCGTCAGCAACTCCTGCTCTGTAACGTCCATCGTGGTGCCGCGGTACCCCTTAAACACTCCATCGTCTACGACTGGAATGCCGACGCACCTGACGTATCGAATCTCGCCATCGGGACGAACTATCCGGTTCGTAACATCGCAGCCGCAGTGCTCCTCATGCAGCTTCTTCATTGTTGCTGTCAACGAGGCGTGGTCCTCGGGATGAACCGCACTCAAGAACTGCTGAAGACTCGGAGTTCCATTCTTGGGATCGAACCCGACAATCTTGTAGACTTCGTCAGACCAGTAGATATTCAAATCTTCCGACCAACGAATACCCAAATCTGTCGACGCCCAACTCCCGATGTGAGCCAGGCGTTCCCCTTCGCTCAGATAAAACTGGCTTTGTCGCAGAGCCTGTTCTGCTAGTTTTCGCTCGGTGATGTCCTGACCGGTCCCAAACATCTCATAGGCTTTCCCCGATGCATCTCTCTTTATAGTTCCGAGACCCAGGATGAAGCGCACTTCACCACTGGGAAGCACAATTCGATGTTCCGACTTGGCATGAATCCCGTTGCTAATGGCTTCGGCAGCCTCGCGGGAGACCTTTTCCCTATCCTCCGGATGAATTCTTTCAAAAATCGCACTCACGTCAAAAGACTCTTTCACCGGCGGTATTCCCCAGATACGGCAAAGCTCTTCAGAATAGGTAACGCGATTCTCGATGAGATCCCACTCGTAGTGCCCGATGTGCGCCAATCTCTGAGCTTCTTCAAGCCTCGCGTTACTCTGCTGTAAAGCGTTTGACAGCGCCTGGCGATCAACCTCTACACGTTTCCGGTCGGTGATGTCCTGGGTCGTACCGAACATTTGAATTCGGCCCTGAGAAGTTTTTCTCACATCACCCAAGCTATGAACTACCCGCATCTCCCCATCGGGACGAAAAAGACGGTGCTCACAGTCGGCGCGGGTCTCAGTATCAATCGCCTTTTTTGCCGTCGCAAATACAGCTTCCCGGTCATCGGGATGCATCATTTCGCGCACAAGCGCAATGTCAAAGGAGTCCGCCTTTGCAACCAGCCCAAAGATGCGGTACGTCTCCTCGGACCAAATCACCTGATTTGTCTCCAGATCCCAGACCCAATAGCCCAAGTGAGCGACACGCTGGGCTTCTTCGAGCCAATCCTTGCTCTCCTGTAGATCGCGAGACAAGGCGTGACTCGCTTCTTCGGCCCGCTTCAATTCCGTTATGTCTTGAACGGTGCCGAAGAGTCTGTTGTGCTCCCTGGGAATCCCATCCTCCGGCCCCACATCCGTCGTCTTCCAAAGCTTCGAGGTAATGGACTGAACGGTGCGCACTTCTCCACTCGGACGGACGATCCGATGTTGGTGAATTGGATGTACGCCAACAGCAACCTCCTCGTCTACTGTGCTGTAGAGAGCCTCGCGGTCATCGGGGTGGATCAACCCCCTAACCGTTTCAATATCCATACGGCGTTCTTGCGGTTTGAACCCGAATATTCGATAGGTCTCGTCGGACCAGATGATCTCTCCCGTCTCAAGATCCCAATCCCAATAGCCGACATGGGCGACACTTTGAGCTTCTTCAAGTCGTGCTTTGCTTTCTTGAAGGCTCCGGGACAGTGCCTCGCGCTCGTCATCGGCCCGTTTGCGTTCGGTGATGTCTGTTACTACGCCGGCATATTCGAGGTTGCCGGAGTTGTCTCTTCCTGCATGCGCAACTACATGAACGTGTCTGATGACCCCGTCAGGTAAGAGCACTCGATGTTCGATATCTAAATCCATACCATTCTGAGTGGCACGGTCCCTAAGTTGTTGCAGCCGGTCGCGATCCTCGGGGTGAACTCTGTCAAATACCAAATCAAGCGTGGGGTGCGTTTCTCGTGCGAAGCCTAAGATTCTGTAGGTCTCGTCAGACCAAACGAGTTCGCCGGTGTGCACCTTCCATCCAAAAGTTCCCGAGTGACTCAGCCTCTGCGCCTCTGCCAGATACTGCCATCGTCTTTGCAGATCGGCCTGCGAAGCTTTCAGATCTTGATTAACCTTTTCAAGTGCGGATGGTCCCTCAGCGTCCCGATCCTGTGAACGCTTACGAGATTCGGCGAGGAGTCTTCGATCTCGGCGCCAGACACCCAACACGGCAATTAACGCGATTGAAAGCGCGAGAATGAACAGAAACTGCAACATGGGCAATAGAAGCTCCGAATTCGATGAATCTTAGCCTACACGCAGGCTGCACGTCCCGCCTTCGACCTTAGATATAAAACGCCCTCAGAAGTTTCCGCCAAAGGCGGCGGGAGCCACGGAACTCGAAGCCGACTCCTCCTGCGAGCCAGAGGGGCAATTGACCGCAATTTTCAGCCCTGCGGCAGACAGAAGCGGACTGAAAGCGGACTGAGCGAGAGGCCATTCGAGGTTAAGTCCTTCACCATGACCGTAGCCAGGAAGCGAACCGGATCTCGCCGAAAAATAGCGGACTAAGAGCGGACTGGCAGGGCAAGACGCGATTCCACTAAGTCCTTTGGAATGATGGTGGCCAGGGACGGAGTTGAACCGCCGATGTCAGCCTTTTCAGAAAGATAAACAGTGATTACAACAACTTCGTGGCACGGGTGGCGCTAGAAGTTGTTGATAGTTGGTGGTGGAAACAGCAACTGCGGGTAAAAAGTGCGGGTAGCAGAACAACGCCTCCTCCTTCATGTTTGGCACGCCAAGGATTGTACGCGAGTCCGCCATGAAGGAACAATCGTAAGCCGGCGCGAGTTCGTGCGGATTTCACTCGGGGTCACGCCGAATTCGCGGTGGAAGCGGGCGGTGAAGTGGCTCGGCGTCTTGAAGCCGACGGCGAGCGCGATGTCGAGTGCCGACCGATCAGTGCGCGCTAGCATTTCGTAGGCGTGCGCCAGGCGACGGCTCATCACGTAGTGGAATGGCGTCATCCCAATCGTCGCTGCGAATGCGCGGGCGAAATGCGCAGGACTCAACCCAGCGACATTCGCCATCATTGTCACATCCAAATCTTCCGCGAGGCCGCTCTCCACGTAATCGCGCAGACGGCGAACTGTGTGAGTTGCAAGGCGTTCGCGGGCGTGGCGAGCGGGGGTGTGGAGGTCCGTTCGTCGTGCGAGTGTGCGCAGGACCTCGCGCATCACCTGGTCCGCGAACATCCGACTCGCCGGTGCGTCGTCTGTCAGATCGTTCCAGAGACGTATGATCTGGCGCGTGAGCCGCGGCTCGCGGAAGGTTTCTTCCTGCCGGACTTCGATGCGGGCGCCGGAATCTTGCGTGAAGTCTTCGACGCACGCCTTTGGGATTGTGATTGTGAGTACGTGGGACGGGGCGTCGGCCACATAATCGCCGCCCGTATCCGGCGGCGACACGAGTATCACTCCGGGCGACATAACCAGCCAGCGCAGCGGGCGATTGAAGCCGACCTGGAGCAGCGGCGGTGTACGCAGCACCAGGTGCACCGCATATTCAGGCACGGGCGGTTCGGCGACGGCCGGAGGGCACAATACATTGATGAGATGCACGGGCCCGGCCTCGATGCTCCGGACGACCTCCGGCACGACGCTGCTATGGCCCCTCCGACTTGAGGCCAGCGCCCGGTCACGATACCAGTTGTGAGAACTGAAGACCTGCGACATATCACCTTTCTTGGTTGAACGCTCGGCACGGCGCGCCCGACCTCAGCCCTCCGAGCGTTGTACTTTTAGACTACAGTCCACGTAATACGTCATCGCGACAATGCGCAGTTATAGGACAGACAGACCTCCCCGGCCAGTCGTACATTGCATGGATGCGGCGAAGAAACTTCCTCCAAACAATGCTGGTCGGATGCGGGATCGCGACTTGCCACGCTCTTTCTGGAGGGCCTCAAGAAACGTCAGCCGAGACAGAGAAACATACGCCGACCGGCGCTTCTATCCCTGGCGAAGGGCGCGAGCCCATCATCGACGTCCACATGCACGCCTACCCGGCGCACATGGCGCTGACCGCCTCGATGCTCAACCCCGCGACTGGCAGGCCGACTTCGGTCAACAACGGCGAGCAGCACTTGCAAGCGTGTCTTGCCGAGATGAAGCGCCTGAACATCGTGAAGAGTGTCGTGAGCGGAGGGGATGGGGATCGCCTCGCGGCCGCCGAGCACTGGCGCGCGGCGGCACCCGATCGCATCATTGCAGGTGCGGGCGTGCGAGGCTCGGCAGACACACCGCTGCCCGAACTCGGAATCCTGCGCAAGGCCTTTGAAGAACGCAGGCTGCGAGTGCTGGGGGAAGTGACGGCTCAGTACGCTGGTCTCAGTCTCAGCGACCCGAAATACGAGCCCTACCTCGCCCTCGCCGAGGAGTTCGATGTTCCAGTAGCCGTTCATACGGGCGTGGGTGCTCCAGGCGTCTCATACGATCCCTGCTGTCATGGCTTCCGCGCCAGTCTTGGCAACCCCGCTCTGCTTGAGGAAGCCCTCAACCGCCACCCCAAGCTCCGCGTCAACATTATGCATGGCGGCTGGCCGTACCTTGAAGAGACGATGGCTGTGCTGGCCATATACCCGCAGGTCAATACGGATGTTGCGGCTCTCAACTGGATTGCACCGCGACCTGCCTTCCACGCATATCTTGAGGCCTTAATGCAGGCTGGTTTTGGCAAACGTGTCATGTTCGGGTCCGACCAGATGTACTGGCCCGAAGCCATCGGGATGGCCGTCGAGGGAATCGACTCAGCTACCTTCCTGACGCCCTCCGAAAAGCGAGACATCTTCCACGACAACGCGGCGCGCTTCTTGCGACTCTCAGTTTAATACGACAACGATCTTTGGGAATCTATGAAGGAGCTTGGGATGGATAACCGGCAGAGTAGCTCACAAGACGAGGCGACAATTCGCGACATGGTTGAGTCCTGGGCGGCCGCAGTGCGTCGTAGAGACTTTGAAGGGATCCTGAGAAATCATTCTTCGGACATCGTGATGTTCGATGTTCCCCCACCGTTCCAATCCAAGGGCATCGAAGCCTACAAGAAGACCTGGGACCTGTTTTTTTCCTGCTCCAGCGATCCAATCGTTTTCGACATCGCGACGATGACAATCACTGCGGCGAGCGACGTTGCTTTCGTCGTCGCGACGATGCGTTGTACCGAAGCTGGAGCCAACGGTGAGCGTCAAGGACTGGAGTTTCGCCTCACGGTCGGTCTGCGCAAAATTGGTGGTCAATGGACTATCACGCACGAACATCATTCGGTCCCGGCTGAGGACTGACTAGCATGGTCGCGGGGCAAAGCGGCTACCCTCAACGGATGCCTCATAGATGACTACCTTGGCGGTGACATCCGTCAATTCACTTCTTTGCCAGGTCTCCATTTGCTTTCGCATCGGCTCGAAGTTCCGCTGCATTCGATCAACGCCAACAGGGATGCAGTCGATGAGCGAGAACGACTTCGAGTGTTTTCGCCAACACCGGCGTGAACATGCCAGAAACAATTTCGCAAACTTGGCCGCAATTGTGTCACAAGATCGCCGACTGTCTGGTCTTTGTCTCAGGTTAAATGTGTCCAGAAATCAAGATCCACGAAGTCTCTAGTAACTCTAGAGAATCTTGCACCGAAGTTTCGAACTTCTGAATCCAAAGGCATGTGGCCAGCGATCGCGATCTAGAACCGACGAAAGCCGATGTGGTCAGCGCTGGAGATGCAGCACCCATTCCAACTTCGATCGGAAGCTCGCCTGAATCAACTGGGAATGGCCGGTTGGACGCCTTCAACCAGCACCGGCCTCTTTTGTTTGGTCTTGCCTACCGCATGGTTGGAAGCGCGGCTGACGCGGAAGATTTGCTGCAGGAGACGTTTATCCGCTGGCAAGAAACATCGCAAATCGACATCGAATCACCCCGCGCGTTCCTGGTGACGATCTTGACTCGTGTGGGCATCAACCATCTTCAATCGGCACGAGTGAAACGTGAGGAATATTTTGGTCAGTGGCTGCCTGAACCCTTGGTTACAGGTCCACGCCACAATCCGTTCCTGTCGTTTTCAATGGGCGAATCCCTCTCGGTGGCGTTCTTGTTGCTGTTGGAACGACTCACTCCGGTGGAACGAGCCGTTCTTGTTCTGCGCGAGGCGTTCGACTATGAATACGCCAAGATAGCCTCAATTCTCGGTCAGAGCGAACCCAGTTGCCGGCAAATCCTCCGCCGAGCTCGACAGCACATCAAAGAAGACCGAGGCCGGTTCGACGCATCGCGGCAGCAGCGCGAAGAGTTGCTGCGAAGATTCAGCGAGGCGTCGGCCCGGGGCGATTTGGACGGACTCGTCGCTCTTCTCTCAAGGGATGCCATCTTCTATTCCGATGGCGGCGGCAAGGCACCCGCTCTTCCCAAGCCGATTCACGGCGCGCAACACATTGCCCGAGGCATCATCGAGGGGATCCGGCGACTGGTTCCCAAAAACCTGGTGCGTCGATTCGTCGAGATCAATGGACAGCCGGGCATCGTAACCTTTCTCGAGGATCGTCCGTTCAGCGTGTTCACCCTCGACGCCGCCGATGGACTCGTCTCCCGGATTTACGTGATAACCAATCCCGATATCTAAGACTGTAGGGATGCCAAGGGCGGGAGCCGCTTGAGTTTCTCGGCTGGAGCGCTTTGTCTTCGTCGTCGCAGACAGCCCTCGAACCTACTGCGCTCGCCTGTATCGCTGTGAGCTCAGAGTTCGAAGGAGTACATGATCGTGCTACGCGATTTCTCCTTGGAGTTCAGAACTCGAACGGAAGCTGGCCCACATTCCTCGGCGACGACCAGGACGGATCGTGGGTTACTTCTCTTGCGCTCATAGCTCTGCATAACAAAATTGAAGCTATTCCTGAACGATTGAAAGGCTTCGCTTGGCTCGTGGAGTCAGCCGGGGAGGAATCGCACTGGCTTTGGAAATGGAAGTTTCGCACCACCGATCGGCATGTACGCTTCGACCCAGACAAGTTCGGCTGGCCATGGGTGCCGCACACGAACAGCTGGGTTGTGCCAACCGCATTTTCGATTCTCGCCCTCAAGCAGATCCCGTGTACCTGCGGACTTGAGGCCGGCTCCTCTCGAGTCGAACTAGGGATTGAGATGCTGCTTGACCGTATCTGTCCAGGCGGCGGCTGGAATGCCGGGAACGGTGTGGTTTACGGGATCCCCTTGGCACCTCATCCAGACGACACGGCCATCGCTCTGCTCGCGCTCCACGACCGTTCCCAGGAGCCACTTGTGCAAATGAGCCTGGATTGGATGGAGCGAGTTGCGCCGACGCTGACCGCTCCCTGGAGTCTCGCCTGGTCCATCCTTGCTCTTGCGGCTTATGGCCGCCCGGTCGAGTCCCTTGTCCAGGTCCTCTCAAGCTTCCCTGAACTAAAGCAAATCGAAGACAACAGCAGTCTTGCCGTCGCCTGCCTCGCCTTGGATTATCAGCGCGCTCTCGCCGACTTTGGAGGAACCGCGTGAGCATCAGCCGGAGAGAGCTTCTGATTGGAAGCGCCGCGATCGCCGCGGGTGCTTCTGCTTCACTTCCGTTTTTCAAACCCCAATATCATGAGGTCCGCCGAACAGGGCGATCGCGGGTCGCTATCGTTGATGTTGAAAGTTATTCGCAGAAACTCTTTGACGCTGTTCTTGCGGGGATGCGGCTGTTTCCGCTGGACGTCCGGGGGAAGACCGTCGTTCTCAAACCCAATCTCGTCGACTATGCGCCTGGCAACGCCATCAATACCCATCCTCTCCTCGTCGTAGCGGCAGCGGAGTGCTTTCGGCGGCTCGACGCCAAACAAGTTGTCGTGGGAGAAGGTCCGGGCCATCAGCGTGACACACAGCTCCTGCTCTCAGAAAGCGGTTACGAACCAATCCTTCGCGAGAGCGGAATCCGATTCATCGACTTGAACCGTGACGAATTGGTCCGAGTGAATCTCGGCGCTAGCTATACGCGACTGAAGCACCTTTGGTTGCCACGGACGGTGGTCGAGGCCGATTTTCTCGTATCGATGCCCAAGGTAAAGACACATCACTGGTCCGGCGTCACTCTCAGCATGAAGAACATGTTCGGAGTCGTTCCAGGAAGCAAGTACGGGTGGCCTAAGAACATTCTCCACTGGAGCGGTATTCAGCAAAGCATCCTCGATGTCTGCGCTACGGTTCCGGTCTGTTTTGTGATCGCAGACGCAATCACGGCGATGGAAGGAAATGGTCCGCTGAACGGAACGCCACGGCCGCTTGGGAATGTTGTTCTGGCCGATGATCCGGTCGCTGCCGATGCCACCTGCGCCAGACTGATGGGTTTCGAACCCGATCGCCTTATCCATATCCATGAGGCAGCGAAGTTCCTCGGCAATTCTTCGCCCGAGGTTGTTGACCAGGTTGGCGAAACGTTGCAACGTCCGGACGTGCCGTTTCGAGTGGTCCCGGAGTTCGAGTTTCTGAGGCAAAAGGGTGTCTAAAGAAGAAAACACCGCGAGCTGATCTACAAAGTGATTTATTGTCTGTATTTGTATGAATACAAGTGTGTTAGGATAGTATCATCCATAATGATTATTGTGTCGCAAGTTTCGTATATTGCGAGTATTTCGAGTATGTGCTATGGTGTAGACATGGCTGCCACAGCACAACATCCGATCACTTTACCTAAAGCCGAGCAGAAGCGAGTGGAAGAACTGGACGCGCTGCTCAGCCGCGGAAACGCTGCCCTGGTGAGTGCCACCGGCGAACGGATTGAATTGCCGAACACGGTTTACAAGATTCTTCGAAAGGTCGTCACCCTCATGGCGCATGGCCAAGCCGTCACCCTGGTTCCGGACAATCAGGCTGTGACCACTCAACGCGCCGCTGACCTCTTGGGAATGTCACGACCCTTTTTCGTTAAGCTCCTCGAAACCGGCGCCATGGCATACCACCGCGTTGGGAACCAGCGCCGAGTCTATTTGCGCGATGTCCTGGCGTACGCGCACAAACGAGACGAGGAACGGCAAGCAGCGCTTGATCGCTTGTCGCGAGCGGCAGTGGAAGCCGGTCTGTACGACCGCAATAAGTTTCCCGAAGGTGGCCGGGACGAGTGAGAGCCGATTTTCCGGTTGTGCTGGACGCTTGCGTCCTGATCCCTATGCCGTTAGCCGACACCTTGCTGCGGCTCGCAGGCGGTCCGAGACTGTTCCTCCCAAAATGGACGGACCAGATCATGGCGGAAGTAAGCAGAAATCTTCAGGAGAATTTCGGTGTGACAGCCGAGCAAGCAGCCTACCGGGAGAGTGAGATCCGGAGACACTTTGGCGAAGCCTGGGTGGAAGGCTACGAAGACCTGATTCCCTCCATGACAAACCACGAGAAAGATCGTCACGTCCTCGCGGCCGCAGTCCGCTCCGGTGCGGAAACGATCGTGACCTACAACCTCAAAGACTTTCCCCGATCCGCTCTCGCCTCTTACTCAATCACGGCACAAGGCCCCAGCACGTTCCTCAAGAATTTGTATGAACTGGACCCCGACGCGGTGGGGCAGACCCTTGAACAACAGGCGGCCGCGATAGATAAATCCTTCGACTACCTGCTAGACAGGCTCCGAGTCAACGTTCCCGGGTTTGTGCATACGTTCACCCAGCGGAAATGAGTAGCGCATTGCGATGGAACCGTATTGGAGCTACGAAGACATTGGAGCCTTCTTTTTCGTTCTTGTCGTCGTAGCAGCCGTGGTTCGTCTCGGCATCCGCACGCATTTGCTGCGCCCATCCGATTTGGTCGCTCCCAGCCTGACGCTGCAGACCTCGATCATCATTTTCCTGGGCATTGCTCTGTACGCGATCCTCAAGAGGCGCCGCCAGAAGCCGGTGATCGCGCCGTTGGGATGGGTGCCTCCCAGTGCCTTCTATACATTGCTAGCGGTCGTTGGGGGGATAGCATTAGCGCTCGGCATTACCCTGTTCACCTATGCTCAACATCGCGTGATGCCGATGATCCCTGCAATCGACTTCTTGGTCCTAGGTTTACTCCTGGGTCCAATCCTTGAGGAGTCGGTGTTTCGCGGGTGCTTGCTGCCGGTGGTGGCGCACACCTTTGGAAACGCCGTTTCGATCATCACCACGGCTGTTCTGTTCGCCGCGTTCCACGGTCCGAGCGATGTTGCGCATTGGGTTTGGTTTACTACGACTGGCATCGGTTACGGCTGGCTCCGTTTGGCATCGAAGACGACCACGGCTTCCGCGTTGATGCATGCGACATGCAACTTAACTCTGTTCCTGGCTGCCAAGTTCTGATCGGGGTGCGCGATCCCTGCAATTCCCGAGCTTCCTTGCGAGCGGAAGTGAGATCATGCGCGCAACCAGCCCACCTGAAAGGTTCGCTTGCATCCTGAATGGTCTGGGCTAGACTATGAGCTTTTCATCCTTGTAACGATGTGCGGGAGTAGCACCGATTCACGTCAGAGGGAGTAGAGCCAATTGCACAAGAAACATCTTGGTCCAGCAGGACTCGCCTCACGTGTCCAGCGGCAGGCACAGGAACGAGCGGCGAAAGAGGCACGGCGTGTTCCGTGGCAGATTCTCTTGGAGGCTCGTAACCTGTATCTCGACTGGCAGGAGCTCTATTGCTGGGCACGATCGATCATGGAGTCCGAAGACAGCATTCCCGATTGGCTCGCGACAAGACTGGAACAGATGTGTCCAGGCTTTGTCGAGGAGGAAAGGCAATACACGGCAAGACGTTCGAAAGATGTATCCCTGGCACCCGCTCGGCTCGGGCAGTGGATTGACGAGCGCATTTTCGGTTTCGCCAATAGAGGTGGCTGGCTTTTCGCGATTACATTTTACGCGGTCCGTGAGCCGCGATATCAAAGAGCCTCAGCCTGCTGGTCGGAGTCCGTGAAGAAGTGGCGGAAGGCAAAGCCCGCTGAGTATCCCACGTTCGAACAGTGGCGCAGCGAAGCGGCAGGTTGTGATGAAACAGCCCAACTGCTGCCGGAGCTCAAGAAGGAAAGAACATGTTTCAAGCTAGTTGATCCAGAACGCTTGGCCCAAGCTCTCTCACGTTTCATCGATTGGGAAGCATTCGCCTACTGGGCTCGACCCGCTCTTGAAGCCAGCGATTCGCTTCCCGGCGAGGTCAAACGCGAGCTTCAGTCACGGTGTCCGGGTTTTGTGGAATTCAATGCCAAAGAACGTGTGGCAAATGGCCGATTGCCACGTGACTGGCATCGCTTGATGCTTTGGATCGGTGAGCATTTCTTCCAGGACGCGAAGGTGGAAGGATGGTATGACGCAATTCTCATTTCTGCTCGAATCCATCCTCGCGCCATTCGCACCGTGGAGTATTTCGAACACTGCGACGACATTTGGAACTCTGACCTGCCTGTTCCGTACCCACCCTTCGAGATATGGCG
>Ga0207003_1015_pt1 | contig 60342 bp, 59 predicted proteins | sample Alteio_BWMinCont_89_FD_153474 | JGI IMG/M metagenome (GOLD analysis project Ga0207003, IMG submission 153474) | Enriched cells from forest soil in Barre Woods Harvard Forest LTER site, Petersham, Massachusetts, United States -... | ecosystem: Environmental > Terrestrial > Soil > Temperate forest >...
GGATTGCATGGATCCTTCGCTGCGCTCAGGATGACTGGGTGGGGCCGGAGTCGTCGTGCAGTTCTTCGATTGCGACATTCTTGTCCCTCCTGACGTGGCCGAAAAACTTCTCTATGCCATTCTGCGCAACGGGCGTAGGATGTCTGGCGTGTAACTGGGAGGCGATGATGAAGAATCCGCTGCAGTATGGGGTTTCGCGGATGAGGTTGCGAGGGGCAGGTGTCGCGCTGGCGTTCGTTGTCGTGGTGGGGTTGCGGATAGTTGTGGCCCAGTCCGCGCCCGCCCGGACTTTCAAAGTGCTCTACACCTTCCAGGGATCGTCGGACGGGGGAGAGCCGTACTCGGGGTTGGTCCGGGACGCCGCCGGTAATCTATATGGCACCGCCATTAGCAGTGGCGCTTTTGGCTGGGGTGTGGTGTTTAAGGTGGATACCCGCGGCACCGAAACGGTGCTGCACAGCTTCGGCGACGGATCAACGGACGGGAGAACTCCCTACGCGGGGTTGGCCCGGGACAAGGCCGGCAACCTCTATGGCACTACCTATGAGGGCGGAGGAATTGGATGCGTCGACGGTTGTGGAACGGTGTTCAAGGTGGATACGACCGGAACGGAGACGGTGCTGCACAGCTTCGCCGGGGGAACGACCGATGGCTGCTATCCCTACGCGGGTTTGCTCCTGGACAAAGCGGGCAATCTGTTCGGCACCACCCAGGCCTGTGGCGCTTCCGGCTACGGAATAGTGTTCAAGGTGAGCAAGGGCGGCAAGCTGACAATCCTGCACAACTTCGCTGGAGGGACTGCGGACGGGGCGAATCCCTTGTACGGAAGTTTGCTCATGGATACCAAGGGTGCCCTCTATGGCGTCGCCCAGTACGGCGGCACTTCCAATCAAGGAGTGGTGTACAAACTAAGCAAGGGTGGGGCATTAAGGGTGCTGTACAGCTTTGCTGGGGGGACGACGGACGGGTGCAATCCCGATGGAACTCCGGCGATGGATACGCTGGGCAATCTCTATGGTACGTCGGTTGCGTGCGGTTCCTCCAATATGGGAACCGTGTGGAAGGTGAGCAAGAGTGGCAAAGAGAAAGTGCTGCACAATTTCGCCGGGGGTGCGAAGGACGGGGCAGATCCCATCGCAGGTGTAATTCTGGACGCGAACGGCAACCTGTACAGCGACACCCAGTATGGCGGTGGAACCGGCTGCTTTGGTGTGGGCTGTGGGACGGTATACAAGGTGAGTGCGACCGGCAAGCTAACCTTGCTGCACATCTTTGCTGGCTCAGAAGGGGCGTTGCCCTTCGGAGGCGTAATCCGGGACACCAAGGGCAATCTTTATGGCACCGCCTTCCTGGGCGGCACCCCCGACTGGGGAACGGTGTGGCAGATCACCAAGTAGAGAGTCCGGGATGGGAGGGGGGCTGGCCCGGCCTTTCTTTCTGATCTTACTCACGAGGGTGCCCTGGCCTTGTAAAGAAGCATGGGATCTGCTGCGCTGACGAAGGAGCAGCGCTCGCTCATTGCATTGGAAGAGTGTGGGTACGGATGCGCTCGTCCGAGCAAGTCCCCGCGGGCCACCCTCGGATGTAAATGCGCGATTATCTAATTTGCCTCTAGGGTTTGGCAGTTGGGGCTGCCGGCGGCACGAGATCTTCGGCGGCGACGACCTGCCATTTACCGTTTCGCCTGATCCAGGTGTCGGTCCAGACGTACTTTCCGGTGGCGCCGTTTTTCTTCTTCCAGCCCTCACTGCCTTGGGCTACGGCCGTGTCTCCGTAGAAGCGGATTTCAATTTCAATGAGATGGTTGAAAACGAATTCGGAAGGCTGGGTGCGGTAGATCTTGATGGCCTCGGCTTTGGAATAGTGGCTGCCATCGATCTCGACTCCAACGAAGTCATCCGCGAGGATGTGTTCGAGAACGCTAACATCGTTGGTGACGACCGACTCGGCCCAATCGGACTCGGATTGTCGTATATAAGCTCTGTCGCTGGCGCGGTCACCGGTCGAGTTTGGGGTCGACTTTGGGGTCGACTGGACTTGCGCCAGGGACGTGACTAGTAGAAAAAACGCCATGATGATGAGGCTTCGCGTCGGCATGGAGAGGTCCTTTCGAGGAGGCGAGTGGGATTTTAGCATGGTTCGGACTCGAAAGTTTTTTTCGAGAAACGCCACGGCGGATTTTTCGTCAAACGGTAGGATGGCTGATGCGACCGAATTTCGACATTTTCGACTGGGAGGCTTAGCACGCATGATTCGCCGCTGCGAGGAGCGCGACTTTGAGATGATTTGGGACATCATCAACGACGGGGCGCGGGCATACAAAGGGGTCATCCCGGCGGATTGCTGGACGGAACCGTATATGTCCAGGGAGAAACTACGGCACGAAATCGAGGAAGGGGTTGTGTTCTGGGGCTGCGAGGAGTTTGGGACGCTGGCAGGCGTAATGGGCATTCAAATGGTCAGGGAAGTGACCCTGATCCGGCACGCCTATGTCCGCAGCAACAGCCAGAAGCGCGGCATTGGAGGGCGTTTGCTGTCCCGTTTGCTGGGGCTGGCGAGCGGTCCGGTGTTGATCGGCACGTGGACGGATGCCGCCTGGGCAATCCGTTTTTACGAGAAATACGGCTTTGAAGTGGTTGGCCCTGAGGAGAAGGACCGGTTGCTCGGGAAATATTGGGATATCCCTGAACGCCAGATTGAAACCTCCGTGGTGCTGGCGGAAGCGAAGCGGCGGGAAAAAACCAGCCTGCTGCGCTGACAAACGACTTGACGGGGTGAGGTAGAATATTTCACCTCCTGCCGCTGGAGTTGTTTAGCCATGAAACAACAAATCCGCAAATCGCTAGTGGTCAAGTTTGTAGCTTTATTGAATCGATTCAATATTGGGATTACGCTGACGATGCTCGCCATACCCGTTTTCGCTCAGCAAGTCACGGTCGACATTACGCCGGGGCATTCGACGAATTCGTTTAGCCCGCTGCGGGCGCTCGGGGCGGGGATCGATCGGGATCCCCTGAACTCGGTTCAGATTCTTTACGATCCGGCGCACGTCGAGAAGATGCACACTGCGGGCTGGGGGCCGATCAGCTACCGGCTCAATACCGAGTTGAGCATCCAGGCATGGCATTGGAATCCGACCGGTTCGTGGAGTGATCCTTCGGGGCGGGGATACTTCGTAGGCGACGCGAATAGCTCCGGCAACATAAAACGCTCTTTTGGATTTAGCCTTCCGCATCGCGGAACTACGAGCAACTACGGCACCAGCGGCGGCTACTCCATGCTGGATGACGGCGACACTTCGACTTATTGGAAGAGCGATCCGTATCTCGACGAAACCTATACGGGCGAGAGCAACGCGCTGCATCCGGGATGGATCGTCGTCGATCTGGGCGGCAAGAAGGGCGTGAATGCAATGGAGATCGCGTGGGGCGATCCTTACGCCTCCAGCTATCAGGTGCAGTACTGGACGGGCGATGACGCGATCGGGAATCCGGGAGGAGGCAACTGGGAGAATTTTCCCGACGGAATCGTGACCAATGGAAAGGGTGGGCTAGCCAAGCTCATTCTGTCGGAGAAGCCGCTCAAGGTGGAGTTTGTGCGGGTTCTGATGACGGCCTCGTCCAACACTTGCGACTCTCATGGCTCCGCGGATCGCCGCAATTGCCTGGGATTCGCAATTAGAGAGGTCTACCTCGGGCAGCTCGATTCTACCGGCCATTTCACCGATTTCATGCAGCACAGCGACGATGACAAAGGGGACGGCAGCCAGACTCCAACCTACGCCTCATCGGTGGATTCGTGGCATGATCCGAAGGGCATGGCCACCGACGATGGCGAGCAACCTGGGTTTGATCTGGTCTACAAAAGCGGCCTGACGCAGGGGTTGCCGATGACGATCCCGGTCGCGATGCTTTATGACAATCCCGACAATGCGGCCAACGAGATCGCCTATCTGGAGAGTCGAGGCTACGCCATTAATTATGTGGAACTTGGTGAAGAACCTGACGGACAGTTTGTGCTGCCCGAGGATGATGCGGCTTTGTATGTGCAGTGGGCGGACGCGATCCACAAGGTCGATCCGAGTATCAAGCTGGCGGGACCGGTGTTTGAGGGCGTGAATAGTGACATCCAGGTGTGGCCTGATTCGCACGGGAACGTATCATGGTTCAACCGGTTCTTGAATTACCTGGACAGCCACGGCCATCTGGGCGATCTGAATGTGATGACCTTCGAGCATTATCCGTTCGACCCTTGTCACCTCACTTGGAACGATCTGTATCAGGAACCCGCGCTAGTGCAGGGCATCGTGAAAGTCTGGCGGGACGATGGATTGCCGGCAGATGTTCCGATGCAGATCACGGAATCGAACCTGGCGTTCGACACCGCCACACAATACATGCAGCCATTCGGGGCCCTATGGCTGGCAGACTACGCTGGCTCGTTCTTGACGGCAGGCGGAAAAGCGCTTTTTTATTATCAATGGGAGGCGCTGCCCATGTATCAGGGGTGCGGGGGGTGGGGCACCTTTGGCATGTTCAACGTGGATGAGAAATACGACGTCAAGCAGGATACGGCGCAATTTTTCTCCGCACTGATGTTGACTCGGGAATGGGTCGATCCCGTGGACCAGTTGCATCTCGTATATCCGGCGGCGACTGACATCAAGGACAGCCACGGCCACGTGCTGGTGACCGCGTATTCGGTGCAGCGGCCGGATGCGCAGTGGTCGCTGCTGCTGGTGAATAAGGACCAGGCGAATGCGCACGCTGTGGTGGTTGAATTTCATGACTCTTCGAAGCACAGCAACCACTACTTCCAGGGAACGGTGAAGCAAGTGAGCTTTGGCGCGGACAACTATGTTTGGCATGCCAACGGGCAGAACGGGTATGCCAATCCGGATGGTCCGGCGGTTACTTCTCATCAGTCAGGGGGCAAGGGCGTGGAATACACGTTGCCGAAGGCTTCGATTACCGTGTTGAGAGGTGTGGTGCAATAACACGAGACCAGTGTAGCATCGTGTCGCGCGACGACCGGTAGACGCGGGCACCAGCGACGTTGCAAGTTTGTCTTTTGGCTCTGAGCGGCGTATATTAGTGCTTGGAAACTGTTGTGTAGTACCAGATTTTGGCGGAGCACACCAGTGGGCGCAAGCCCACTTTTTAGTTTGGGGTGCTTTCGAAACTGCCCAGCAACCCGATAAATTATTGGTTTCATGGGATTTGAGCTCGATCAGGTGCGCGAAATCGTGGAGCGGGTGGCGACCACCAGCGGGTTGGAGGTGGTTGAAGTGGAATTGCGCGGAGCGGGTAAGGCGCGCATGCTCCGGATCGTGATCGACAAGGTTCATGCGCTGGGTGCGAGCGATAGCGACAAGCTTGTCGGCGTGACCCACGAGGACTGCGCGAATTTGAGCCGGGAAGTCGGGACTATCCTCGATGTAGAGGACGTGATTCCTGGCAACTCGTATGTGCTGGAGGTTTCGTCTCCAGGGCTGGATCGGAAACTATTGCGTCCAGCGGATTACGAGCGCTTCACGGGCAGTAAAGTGAAGTTGAAAACGCGGAATCCGGTGAATGGGAACCAGTATTTCGAGGGACGGTTGCAAAGTTTTCGCGAAGGGCGTTTGACCTTGGAAGTTGGCGCATCGCGAAAAAAAGCGCGTCCAGGAGACGTTGCGCCGCAGACGTTGGAAATTGAGTTGGCCAATGTCGAGAGGGCAAACCTGGTACCGGAGATTTAGAAGCAACTTGGAAATCAGTTGGCCGGATCACGGTGCGGAAGCTACGAACCGGTTGTCAGTTGGAAGTTCTTGGTTCTCAGTTCGCTTTAGTTTTGATTGATTCGGATTTATTTATGGCAAGCGACCTTTACAACACGATTGACGCCCTGAGCCGGGAAAAAGGCATTAACCCGCAGATCGTTGTGAGTGCGGTGGAAGACGCCATCGTTGTCGCCACGCGCAAATACTATAAGACGCAGGAGAATCTGCGCGCCGAACTTGACAAGGAAACAGGCAAGATTAACGCCTATGCGGTGAAGACAGTGGTGGAAGCGCCGGAGCAAGTAGAGGATCCGCTTCTGCAAATCACGGTCGACGATGCCCGCAAAGTCGATCCTAATGTGGCAGTCGGCGGCGAAGTGCGGTTTCCTAAGGTGACGGAAGGCATTCTCGGGCGAATCGCGGCGCAACTGGCGAAGCAGGTGATTTTCCAAAAAGTGCGCGAAGCCGAGCGCGACACCGTCTACAACGAGTACATAGGACGCGTCGGTGAGATTGTTAATGCCACGGTAAAGCGCATCGAAGGTCCGGATGTGATTTTCGATCTGGGCAAAGCGGAATCGCGGATGCCTCGGAAGGAACAATCGCGGCTGGAATCGTTTGCCATCGGGGAGCGTGTGCGAGTGGTGATCGCGCGAGTCGAGAGAGCCTCGAAAGGTCCGGCTGTCGTGGTCTCGCGCGCCGCGCCAGAACTGGTGCAGCATTTGTTTCAGACTGAAGTACCCGAAATCTACGACGGAACTGTGGTCATCCGGGCGATCGCGCGCGAAGCCGGCGAACGCACCAAGATTGCCGTGATGTCCAAGGACAAGGATGTGGATGCGGTTGGCGCCTGCGTTGGCATGAAGGGCATGCGGGTGCAGTCGATTATCCGCGAACTGCGGGGTGAAAAGATTGACATCATCGAGTATCACGAGGATGCGGTGACTTTCGCCGAGAAGGCGCTGCAGCCGGCGAAAGTCAGCCGGGTCAGTGTGCTCGAGGGAACCGAGAAGCATTTGGAAGTGGTGGTGGACGACAGCCAGCTTTCGCTTGCCATTGGCAAGAAGGGGCAAAACGTTCGCCTGGCGGCGAAGTTGCTTGGTTGGAAGATTGACATCAAGAGCGAGGAAGAAAAGCGCCAGGAAGTCGAACAGCAGATGTCGCAGCTGGTGACACCCACTACGACTCCGCTGGAAAACGTGCCCGGCTTGGGCGAAGGGTTGGTCGAGAAGTTGGGCGCATCCGGCATCACTACCGTGGAAGCGCTGGCGGACATGACACCCGAGCAGCTTGAAGCCATCGAGGGAATTGGTCCGAAGACGGTGGAAAAAATCAGTCTGGCGGTCAATAATTATTTTTCCAGCCTCGAAGGCGGGGAGGCAGCCGGACCTGAAGGAGAAGCCGCTGCGGAAGCTCCTGAAGGTCAAGAAGGTCAAGAGGCTTCGCCGGATGGATTGCTCACCGGAGGGGCGGCGCCAGAAGAAGTGGCGGGGACTGAGGCGGCTCAAGCTGCCAGCGAGATCGAAACGGCGGAAGTGGCACAAGCCACCGAAGAGCAGACGCAAGAACCGGCGCAGGAGCCTGCTTCTTCCGAAGGGAAACGGTAGTGCGAAGTTTATACGCCCTCCGCGCGATGCGGAAGCGTGCAACCCGACACCGTGAGGTTGATATGAAGACTTAGCGGGACAGAGCAGAGGAGAGAAAGGGCGGATGAGCAAGATTCGAATTAACGATCTGGCCAGGGAGCTGGAAGTCAAAAGCAAAGCGATTCTCGACGCACTGCCTGAAGTAGGCGTCACTGAAAAGAAGACGCACTCCAGTTCCGTGGAAGAGCACGAAGCGGAGAAGGTCCGCGCTTATTTGCGTGGGGCCGGCGAAGCACAGACGGCTGCGAAACATTCGCGTCCTGCTCGGATTGATAGCGATGAGATTAAGACCAAGATCGATCTCTCCAATATTTCCCGGCCAGGCGACGTTCTGAACGCAATTCGTAAGCAGCAGGCTCCAGCGAGCGTAGCGGCTCCTCCTCCGCGTCCAGTTGCTGCTGCGGGACCAGCCATAGTGATCGCGGCTCCCGCACCTCCGGCGCCCACGTCCGCAACGGTTCCGCCGCCGAGGGTCATCGTCCCGACGCCAACCGTAAGGCCAACATTTTCCGTTCCAACACCGCCTGTTGCCCAGCCTCCGGCGTCGGCTGCTGTGCCTCCGCCGATGCAGGCTCCTCCGCGTCCCGTGACCCCTCCGGTCGCGACTCCTCCTATGGCACACGCCTCACCGCCCGTTTCTGTCGCACCAACGCCAGTTGTTCCGCCACAGCCCCTGGCTCCCGTGGCGGCAAAACCAGCGGCTCCGATCACGCAATCGCAATCGCCGTCGCCGCGGATGATTGTTCCCCAGACGGGACCTCGGCCGGTTTACAAGGCGCCGCCCCGGCCCGCTGCGCCAAGCGCTCAGGCGGGAGCGCCTGCGCGTCCCGTGCCCGGACGTCCGGTGCCGGGTCAGCCAATCTTTCAGCGTCCGCGCCCAGGTGGTGCGGCGGCTCCTGGTACTCGTCCTCCGTTGCGTCCGGGGGAACGGCGGCCGATGCACCCAACTCGGCAATCACCTACGGGTACGCGTCCGCTTGGGGTTGGTCCAGGTTCGCCTCCTCCCGGCACGACTCGCCCGGGTGCTCGTCCGGGTGCGCCCGCGCGCCGGCCCGGCCAGCGCTACGTTCCGCGAGGCGTAAAAGAGGGCCCGATGAAGGGCTTCGTTCCGCCGCCGCGCCTGTCGCTTTCGAACGAACCGCAGCCGATCTCGCGCAGCATCACCATCACGGAAGGAATCAGCGTTAAGGATCTGGCGGAGAAGCTGGGAATCCGCGCCAAGGATTTGATCGCCCGCTTACTGGCTCGTGGGGTATTTGCCACCATCAACCAGACGCTCGACGCGGAACTGGCGAGCGAGATGGCGCGCTTCTTCGGAGCGGATACAAATGTAATCACCTTCGAAGAGCAAGCCGCCAAGGAAGTTTCCGACGCCGCTGCAGGCGAAGAGGGCGCGGTTGTTGAAGGAGTGCCGCGTCCGCCCGTGGTCACGATTATGGGCCACGTGGATCACGGCAAGACAACGCTGCTCGATTCCATTCGTTCGACTGACGTCGCCGGAGGCGAGGCGGGCGGCATCACTCAGCACATCGGCGCGTACAAGGTCACGGTTCAGGATAAACAGTCCCCCGCGTATGGCCGGCAGATTGTGTTTCTTGACACGCCAGGTCACGAGGCGTTTACCCGCATGCGTTCGCGCGGAGCCAAGGCCACTGACATCGTCGTGTTGGTTGTGGCCGCCGATGATGGCGTGATGCCGCAGACTCTGGAGGCGATTGATCACGCGCACGCGGCGGAAGTCCCGATCATCGTGGCGGTGAACAAGATTGACAAACCGGGAGCGCTGCCTGATCGAGTCAAGAAGCAACTGGGCGATCGTGGCTTGATGCCTGAAGAATGGGGCGGGACCACGGTATTTGTCGACGTCTCGGCCAAGCAAAAGACAAATTTGAATCTGCTGATGGAAATGATCTGCTTGGTTGCGGATCTGCAAGAGTTGAAGGCGACGCCGGAACGTCCGGCGCAAGGCGTCGTGCTCGAAGCCAAACTGGATCGCGGCCGTGGACCGGTTGCGACTGTGCTGGTGCAGAATGGCACGCTGCGCGACGGCGATAATTTCGTAGTCGGCAACGTCTACGGCAAGGTTCGTGCCATGTTTGACGATCGCGGGAGTGCACTTAAAGAAGCGCCACCCTCGACGCCGGTCGAAATTCTGGGTATGGAAGGATTGCCACAGGCGGGCGATCAGTTCGTCGTGGTTGCCGATCGCGACAAAGCGCGCGGCATTTCCGAATACCGCGAACAGAAGACTCGCGAAGCGACGCTGGCGAAGAGTTCGCGGGTATCGCTCGAAGGTTTGGCGGAACAGCTCAAGACGGCTGGCACCAAGGAACTCAATATTATTTTGAAGGCCGACGTCGGCGGCTCAGTCGAAGTGCTTAGCGATCTGCTGTCCAAGCTTTCGAACGACAAGGTGCGCTTGAAGGTTCTGCATTCTGGCGTAGGCGCTATCACAGAAACTGACGTGCTGCTGGCTTCGGCTTCGAACGCGATCATCATCGGGTTCAGCGTGCGCCCGGAGCGCAAGGCGCAGGAACTGGCGGACCAGGAAAAGGTCGACATCCGCCTGCACTCAATCATTTACGAACTGCAGGACGAGATAAAGCGAGCCATGACTGGGCTGCTTGAGCCGACGATCAAGGAAACGTACCAGGGCCGCGCTCAAGTGAAAGAGACCTTCCGCATTCCCAAAGTCGGGACTATCGCCGGATGCACAGTTACCGATGGCCTGATCAAGCGTGACTCTGAAGTGCGCCTGCTGCGCGACAACGTGGTTGTCTTCAAAGGCAAGGTCGGTTCGCTGCGCCGCTTCAAGGATGACGCCAGCCAGGTCACAAACGGCATGGAATGCGGCATCTCCATCGCCAACTATAGTGACGTCAAAGTCGGCGACGTGATCGAGGCCTTCGTGACCGAGAAGATCGCTGCGGAAGCCATGGCATAAGAACGTCGTTGGTCGTCAGCCGTCGGTCGTTGGCTCTCGAACAGCGTTCTTGCCAACGACCAGAGACCTACGACCGACGACCTGATGATCGCTTTTCTCACCCTCGAACTGCGCATCGAAGCGGCGCAGTCGCTCAAGGACAAGCGCCAAGTCGTTCGCAGCCTGAAAGACAGGCTGCGCGCCCACTTCAACGTGGCGGTGGCGGAACTGGACGCTAGCGGACTGTGGAATCGCGCGACCCTGGGAGTGGTCAGCATTTCCGACTCGCGGGATTATCTTGACGGTCTTATGAAGAACGTGGAGCGCCAGGCGACGCGCATCGCGAACAACGGTGGAGCTGATATCGCGGACTCTTTTCTTGAATACCTGTAACCCTTGCCGGTTCGTAATCCATTCCATTCACAGCACTTTCAGCGGGACACGAAAGTACTCTAAAATGCAGCCGATAGTGAAGCCGTGGGCCTGATTTTCTGATATTCTCATTCGTTTTACTCTGAGGGAAAAGCAGTGGAGAAGCGTGGGGTCAAATATCACCGGGAAAGGCTGGGGGAGGCTCTGCGCGAGGAGATCGAGACCATCGTGGAGGGCGAGCTTGGCGACCCTCGAATTGGCCTGGCCAGCGTGAGCAGTGTGATGCTGGGAAGCGATTCGCGCTCTGCCCGGATTTTCGTGGTGGTGCAGGGCGACGATGAGGAAGCCGAACGCACGTTGGAGGGGCTGACTGCGGCGGTTGGTTTCATTCGCCGGGAAGTCGCTGAGCGATTGCACCTGCGGCGTCCGCCGGAATTGTATTTTCACCTAGACCGCTCGCAGACGTATGCAGCGAGGATCGATGAGCTTTTAAAACGCAACCAGAAAAGGAGCCGATAGCGAGTCGGAGTGCAGGCAGATATGTTGAAAGAAGTCCTCAACCACATTGAGCGGCGCGACCGTTTCCTGCTGACTTCGCACGCCCGTCCGGATGGAGACGCGGTCGGTTCGGCGCTGGCGTGCTGCCAAATCCTGCGCGCCATGGGCAAGCAGGCCGATGTGGTTCTGCATGACGGTGTTCCTCGCATCTATCAGCCATTGCCTTTTGCCGACACCGTCGTGCGGGCCGAGCGCGTCAACGGGAACTATGACGCGGCCATTATTCTCGAATGCGACAGCATTCAGCGCACCCGGCTGGAAGGACTGGAAAACCGCTTTCTGATCAGCATCGATCATCACGTCAGCGGTCGGCCTTTTGCCGATGTGAACTGGATCGATCCCAAGGCAGTTGCGACAGCGGAGATGGTGTACCGCCTGGCGCGCGAGGCTGGCGTGAGGATTTCCCCCGAAATCGCAACTTGCCTGTACACCGCAGTGCTCACGGATACCGGTTCGTTCATGTTTGAAGGCACCAACGAACATACGTTTGCTTTGGCCCGCGAACTGGTCCTCGCTGGCGCCGACCCCACGCGTTGCGCCCGCAACGTGTATTTCGGACATTCCACGGCCAAGATGCGATTGTTGGGCGCGGCGCTTTCGAACTTGCACCGCGAAGGGCCGCTGGCTTGGATTTGGGTCACGAGCGAGCAGATAGAGCGTTTCGCAGCCAAGGAAGAAGACTGCGAAGGGCTGGTGAACTATGCGTTGTCCATTCAGGACGTCGAGGTCGCGGTGTTTTTCCGCGAACTTCCTGATGGACGATACCGCGTTAGCCTGCGCAGCAAAGGGCAACTGGATGTGGCCGCGGTCGCCGAGCAGTTCGGTGGTGGCGGGCATGCGTGCGCCAGCGGTTGTTCCCTGGACGGCCCATTGTCAATCGCCGTTGCTCGAATCATGGCGCAACTTCGCGCTCGTCCTTCCGTACAATAGTTCTCCATGGACATTTCCGTGGCAAGGCAGGTCGCTTCGTTTGTGGGCGCGCTCCTTATCCTGGTCGCGTATGTTGGGCATCAGATGAGTTGGATGAATGCTCGCAAGGCCGGGTACAACCTATTAAATGCCGCCGGCTCCGCTATTCTGGCCTACATTGCTTTTCGTCCCTTTCAAGTCGGCTTCGTGGTGTTGGAAGTGACCTGGGTTCTGATCAGCCTGTACGCTCTGGCCAGGCCAAGAGGAAATGAGTGAAGAACTCGCGCACGGATTGGCTTGTGCTTGCCGGATTTTGTGGGTTCCTGTTTTTCTTCGGTCTTGCGTACTTCGGATTAGTCGGAGCCGATGAACCTCGCTACGCCCAGGTCGCGCGCGAGATGCTGGCTCGTCACGACTGGATTACGCCTACGCTGGGAGGCAAACCGTGGCTGGAGAAGCCTCCTCTTTATTACTGGCAGGCGATGCTCGCCTACAGCATTTTCGGAGTCAGCGATTGGGCGGCGCGTTTACCTTCGGCGGTAGACGCGACGCTGATGGTGGTCGCGATCTATCTCTTTCTGAAACGCTTTCGCCCCGGCTTCCAACTCGATGGAGCCTTGATGACCGCCTCTGCGGCGGGAGTCGTTGGCTTCGCCCGGGCAGCTTCGACAGATATGCCGCTCGCGGCCATGTTCACCCTCGCACTACTCGCATGGTATGCGTGGTACGAAAGCGGAGCCAAACTATTCCTCGCGCTCTTTTATGTTTTCTTGGCTCTAGGAGCGCTGGCGAAAGGGCCAGTGGCGCCATTTCTGGCAGCAGCTATCGTCGTGGTCTTTGCCGCGGCGAAACATGACCAAAAGCTGTTTTTGCGCTCGCTCTGGATTCCCGGGATGCTGCTCTTTTTCGCCATAGTCCTATTCTGGTACATCGCAGTACAGGTGAAGAACCCGGAGTTCTTCCAGGTCTTCATTTTTCAGCACAATCTGGCGCGATTTAGCAGCAACCTCTATCACCACCCCGAGCCGTTCTGGTATTACTTGCCGGTTGTCCTGCTTGGGCTCATTCCGTGGACCGTGTTCATCGTGGCGTCACTGGCAGAAACCATTCGCGTGTGGTGTGCCGAACGACAGGAGAAGCTTCATTCGGAAGACGCCCTGAATGTGTTCCTGGTGATCTGGTTGACCGTACCAATTCTATTTTTTTCAATCTCTCAATCGAAGCTACCCGGGTACATAGTGCCGGCTTTGCCCGCAGGAACATTGTTGTTGGCGGAGTATGTGCGGCGTCGGGTAACAGACGGCGAGCGCCCCAGTATCTTCCTGATTGTCCTGCACCCCATCGTTGCGGCGATGCCGATCGTTCCTGCAATGATGATCCAGTACCTAGTTCTGCAGCACCGGCTTCCGTGGGGCAAGGCAGCGGCAATCTCGTTTTTCTTCGGCGCGGTGTTAGCGATCGGCATTGCGATCACGCTGCGCACCAAGCTCGGCTTCGGCGCCCTGCGTTTTATCACGTTGGTTCCGGTTGTGCTGGCGGTTGCCGCGCTATTGCGACTGGGCGCCCCTGCGCTCGATAGCACACTCTCGGTGCGGCCATTGGCGAATGAGATCAGCCATCTCGAGAACAAGCCGCTGCCACTCGCGGTGGCCCACGTTTCGCGGGAAACCGGATACGGTCTGGCTTTCTATCGAAACCAAATTATTGCTCGGTACGAATCGGGATTGGTTCCACCCGGAGAACACTTGGTGGTGGCTCCGGAGGGATCGCAGACGGCGATTGCAAAACAGGTTGCTGGCCGCCGTGTCTCTTACCTGGGAACTTTTGCGCCGCAAGGTTTGGATTACTACTGGGTGTCCGCGGTGGGGATGGAGCAGAGCCACTAGAAGACAGCATTTAGCACTCAGCATTCGGTTAAAGCATACCAAGCTGCGAATCCTCCGAGATACTCCCGTTTGCCTCGCGGCGTGAGAAGCTAATACACTCGGTTTTCGCGGACGCAATTTAGACGCGCCGCCAAGGCACAACCCTCCAGGAGCCCGGGTGGAGATTCTCGATCTCAGGCATTTTTCTTCTGTCGACCTGCGTCCTCTCTTGGAGGACGAGATCAGCGTATGGTCACGCCTGCTTTCCTGGGATTACGGCGGTTCCGCCGACATGATCCTCCGCTACGTCGACGCCAAAATTCTGCCAGGGTACGCGGCCATCGATCGGGGACGAATCTTCGGCTACGCTTTTTTTGTTTATGAGGGCAGTAAGGGTGTAATCGGAGATCTGTTTGTCGCCAACGGCGGCCGCTTGCCCGATCATCGCGAAGTCGAATCCAAGTTGCTGATACACGTGATCGAAACCCTACAGCAGTCGCCAGGCATCCATCGTGTCGAAGCGCAATTACTGATGCACGAAACCGGAGTTGTTTCCCAGCCTTTCGTGGAGCAGGGTTTTAGCAGGCATGCACGGCTCTTCATGGTCTTGCCATTGGAAGACGTAAACAGGCCAGCGCCGCCTCTGCATGCCGATATCGAAATCCGGCGATGGTCGGAACAGGACTACCAACCCGCTGCTGCCGTGATTACCACTGCGTATCGCGGGCACGTGGATTCCGATATCAACGACCAGTACCGCTCGCTCAGTGGCTCGCTGCGCTTTTTGAACAACATTGTGCGTTTCCCGGGATGCGGGACATTCGATTCCGAATCCTCCTTCGCAGCGGTGCATAAGCGCGCGCACACTCTGGTTGGGCTCATCCTGTGTTCTCGCGTACGCCAGGACGTGGGCCATGTGACGCAAGTATGTGTGTTGCCGGAGTACCGCTCGCATGGAATCGGCGAATCGCTGCTGGCTGCGACCACAACCAACTTACGCCAGCGGAACTTTTCGTTATTGTCTTTGACCGTCACGGAAGCCAATACCCGGGCCGTGGAGCTTTACGTTCGCCTGGGATTCGACACCAAGCGGATCTTTGACGCATTTGTGTGGGAAGGCTAAGGTGTGTGCTCTCAGCTGTTAGCGGGATCGCAGAGTCCGCGATAGATATCCGCAGTCTCAGAATCAAAACAAACGAACAGCAGAGTTTCAATATCTCCCGTGTAGGCGCGTGCCTCGTTTACGGCAATCTCCGCGGCGCGTTGTTTCGGAAAACCGTAGATGCCTGTGCTGATTGCGGGAAAGGCGACGCTCCGTATGTTTAGCGATGCCGCTAGCTCGAGGGACCTGCGATAACAAGAGGCGAGTAACTGATCCTCATTGGTATCTCCACCCTGCCACACTGGGCCAACCGTGTGGATCACATATTTTGCTGGCAGGTTATGTCCCTTGGTCAATTTAGCGTCACCGGTCTTGCAACCGCCTAATAGACGGCACTCTGCAAGTAGACCTGGCCCGGCTACCCGATGGATCGCTCCGTCCACTCCGCCTCCACCCAGCAGCGAGCTGTTGGCTGCGTTGACGATTGCGTCGACCGCCTGCTTTGTGATGTCGCCCTGGATTACCTGGATTTCCATCGGGTGGTGCGGTCGTGTGAGAACTGAAAGCTGACAACTGATCTAATGTCGCAATACCCACATCACCCAGCCCGCCACGAAGACTCCGCAAACGAACATGGCGAAACAATACAGGCCATAGCGAATCATCTCGCGGGAGGTGCTGCGTTGAGTGATCCCGAAAACCACCGAAGCAAACAGGCCGAACAACACGGCCGCGCTGAAATGGGAGAGTTGCAGGTTCATGGCTTCTTACCGATCGCGATGTGGTATGCGTCAGCCGCGCTGATGAAGTTCAACAGGCCCGCCACAATAATGTATTTGGTTCCGTAATCGGCAGTGGCGTGAGCGATGGCGCCTTGTCCCAGATCCAACGCCCGAGTCACGATGTACAGTCCTCCCGCGCCCACGTCGCCTACGAACCCGAGGATGTCGAGAATGTCGCCGCCGTTGGGCCGGTACACGCGCCCCTGCATCGCCAATCCAAGCAGGAACATGATCACGATCGAAGCCATAAGCAGCAGGCCCCGGATCCAGCGTTTCTGGATCAGGTGTCCCGCGCCTGGAATCAGCCAGCCAATTGCCGGCGCGACCACTGACATCGTCGTCATGGTTTGAGGAGGAACTGGTGTTTCTTTGCTTGTCGAGGGATTTGCCATTCAGATGATTACAATCTCGCGTTGAATTTTACCTGTGACTTCGGCTGCCTTTGGCCGAACCAGTACATTCACTTCGCTGCGCACACCAAACTCCGGCAGGTAGATGCCAGGTTCGATCGAGAAGCAGGAATTGGGCAGAATGCGGCGCTCGTCGTGAATTTCCAGGTCATCCATGTTGGCGCCGTTCGCATGGACATCGGTTCCGATGGAGTGCCCGGTGCGATGAATGAAGTAGTCGGCGAACCCTGCCTTCTTGATGTGATCTCGGGCTGCTCGATCTACTTCCCATCCGCACATGGTGCGTCCGCTGGCGACGCCTTCCTGCACTGCTTTTACGCCGGCGTCGCGCGCGTCCCGCACGATAGTAAAGATTTCCTGCATTCGCGTCGAAGGCGCGTTGCCCACGAAGCCGGTCCAGGTAATGTCGTAATAGACGGCTCCTGGGGTATTTTTCTTCGCCCAGACATCGAGCAGGACAAAGTCGCCTTCTCGGATCGGCGCTGAACTTTCGGCGCGAGGTTCATAATGCGGATCGCCGCTGTGGGCGTTCACACCGACGATGGGCGCATCGTCGGTCACAAGATTTTCGCGCCGAAAAGCCTCCATGAACCACTGCTGGATCTGATGCTCGTTGGTCCCGCCGTTCCGCACGCGCCTGCCGATTTCCTGGAAAGCTGCGGCGGTGATCGCGTCTACAGCGTCCCGCGCTTCGAAGTGAGTCTTGATCTGCTCGTCCGTCCAAGTCGCTTCGAACAGCGCCACCAGATCACCAGAACTGACGACGTTTTTTCCCAAGCCGCGGATCAACTCGATGGTGCCGGCGTCGACCAGGGAAATAGTGAACACGCTGTTATTCGGGGAGTACTCCATGGCGATGTCGCGATGCGATGAAAGCAGCACCTTCTCCTGGCTGAAAAGTTCCTGCCATCCTGCATATAGAAGCTTCTTGCCCGGCAAGGAGTCGAGGTGGCGCGATTCAATCTTGTGCACGAGCTTGGTAGGCTCGCCTTCCGCCGGGATCAGGTAGAACCACCGCCGCGTGACCATGAGATCCGGGGAGAGGCCCAAGACCCGATAAGCAATGGGATCGCGGTGATGGTGATCGTAGAAAAGCCATGCGTCGATGTTCCGCTCGCGCAGGGCAGCCTGTATGGCAGGAAGGTTCATGAGCAAACAACTATTCTAACAACGTCGGCGGCTTTGGGCGAATCGGGTCTTGAGCCCAGCAGGAACCAGGTGGGGACAGCGGCCCCCCGGCTGTCCGTCCGAGCGAAGCTCAGCAATTGCGATCAGGCAGGTTTCGCCAGAATTTTCGTTTTGGTATCCGCCGGCAACGTCTCGCACGCCGTGCGCAGCACCAGCCTCGGCGTCCGGTCGCGGATGCTCATCAGGTAAGGCACCGTGCCCTTCGCATCGGCTTTGGCGGTTTCCCGGAGCAACCAGCCCAATCCCTTCTGCACCATGTCGTCTTCGTCCGAAAGAAGCAGGTTGGACAAGCGCTTGATGTCGGCAAAAAACATCTTCTGTCGTGTTCCCTGGATCAGGGCGACACAGGCCGCTCGCCGATGCCAGCGGTTCCGCGACTTCGCCCAGCGAAAAACTCTCGCTGCTCGATTTGGCTTGGCCGCAATCATCGGCGCGATCAGACAGTGCACCAGCGCATCGTGGTCCGCCCAGCTTGAGATTCGAGGCAGCCAGGACTCAAACAATCGGAACTCAGCGTCGCCGAATTCTCCCGTCAGTTTCTCCAGCAGGAATACGGCAAAGACTTTTTCTTCCAGAATTCGCCCGGCAAAAAGTTTGTCCGCGACTTGCACAAGGAAGTCGAGATCGAACTCTTCTCGAATCCTCCGTCGACAGCGGACAGCAACACTGCGGAGTTTGGCGGTGTACCATCCATGCGATCTGATTTCGTCCTTAAAAAACCATTGCACACCTTCAGCGTGCTCGGAGGAACCGCCCTCCCGGAGCAGGTGCCGAATCTCAGCGGCGATAGTCACAGGGGAAGGTTTGCGTGCTGTCATAGCATGAGCTACTGCGCAGCAGGTGTGCTCGTCCTGAGAGTCTTGTCATAGATCCAGAGCAGAGCGGCGGTAGCCACGCCCACGGCGGTCACACACCACCAGATTCGCCCGGGCTCGTGCATGACTTCTCCAAAATGATGGATCAGCATTCCGCCGAACCATCCGCCAATCAGCGAGCCGATTCCGATGGGCAGAAAGGCGAAACCCATATACGTGCCCTGCTGTCCCGAAGGCGCGAGCCGGGAAATGTATTCGTAGTAACGCGGCGATTGCGTAATCTCGCCGAGCGAAACCGTGAATAAGGTAAGCACCGCTATCGGAACCGTAGGATGCGCGATCAGGATCATCCAGGCGAGGCCGGAGATCAGGGTTCCCAGCGTGATTGCAGTAAATGCGGGAATGCGCTGGCTGAGAAAACTGACGACCATTTGTAACGAGATCACCGTCAATGGTCCGGTGATGAGAATCAGTTCGGTGGTCTTCGGATTGATGTAATCGTGAATGTAAAGCGGCAGAATAATGAATTCCTGCCAGTACACGATCCAGTATCCGGAGAAGATCAGCAGGAAAAGCATGAAGCGCGGATTCCCGAGGACGGTTGCGAAGTTCTTTGCTGCCTGTCCGAGGCTGACCGTCTGTGTCTCGCCCGAACGGCGCGGCTCTTTGAAGAACAGCAGCACGGCGAAGAACATAGCAAACACGCTCAGCGCCGCCACGCGAAATACATTTTCAACCCGCATGTGCTGGTGCACCCAGGAAGCGACGTAAGGCCCGGCGGCCCCGCCGATATTCACCAGCGTGTAATAAATCGAATAGCCAATGGAGCGAACATTTTCTTTGGAAGCCCGCGCTGTGGTCCCGACCACGCAGGGTTTTACTAGCGCGATGCCCAGGGCAGGAAGCATCAACACGATGGTCACCAGAACGCCGAGCGGCATGGCGTTGCGCACGGGAGCAAGCCAAGGCGATCCAATTGACCCAAGCAAGAAATACGAGCAACTAAGAATCATGTAGGCGAGCGAAAGCGACCGGCGGAATCCCAACCGGTCGGCCAGCGTTCCGCCGAATACAGCGAGGAACCAGACCAATCCGCCAAACAGTCCGGTCAGGCTGCTGGCCTGCTCGACGCGGAAGTTCAAAGTCTCGTGAAGATATCGCGCCAGCGATGCGAAGGCAGCATAATAGGAAAGCCGCTCGAAAAGTTCGCTGATGTTCGCCACCCAGAAGGGGCGCTCGAAGCCGGTACGAATCTCGTGAAAGCGCTCAGAAAAGGTCAACACTAGCTCCCGATAAGCCGCCGGCGTACTTCGTCCACCGACAATCCTGCAACCCGAACGATCTTCCTGCGGTTGGTCTCGCCGGACGCTATGGTAACGGAAGAACGCGGCACATCCAAAAGATTTGCGAAGAATTCGATGCAGGCCTGGTTCGCTCGACCCTCGACCGGCGGGGCAGTCAAAGCCAACTTCAGTGCGTCGCCGAGTTCACTCGTGATAGCGTTCTTCTTGGCGCGCGGGTGAACCTTAACAGCAAAACTCACGCCAGCCGGACTCAGGTGGACCGGAATCACGGGTTTCCTTTGTGAACCTTCGTGTCCTTGGGTTAAGGTTTGGTTCTATCCCCGAAAATTGCCGTTCCCACGCGCACGCAGGTCGATCCTTCTTCGATCGCGACTTCGAAATCGTGCGACATCCCCATCGAAAGCGAGCGCATGTCAACAGCAGGCAATCGGCGTGCCGCAATCCGGTCACGCAATTCGCGTAGCGTTTGAAAGTACGGCCGCGCTTCGAAGGGATCATCAGTAAACGGAGGAACCGTCATCAGACCACAGAACTCGAGGTGGTCCAGTTTCGGTGCGGCTACAAGAAGGTCTTCCAGTTCGCGGGATTCCGGAGCGACTCCGCTCTTGGCCTCTTCACCGCCGACGTTAATTTCGATCAAGACTTTGAGTTTTTTCCGGAATTGCTGTGCCGCGGCATTGAGCTTCTGTGCCAGGCGCAACGAATCTACTGAATCGATTGCCCCAAACAACTCAACAGCCTTCGCAGCTTTATTGGTTTGCAGGTGACCGATCAGATGCCAATCGGCGTCATGCAGATCCCCAAGCGCGTCGATTTTCCCGGCGAATTCCTGCACCCGATTTTCACCGAACAACCGCTGTCCGGCGTCGTAAGCCTCTCGGACTCGCTCCGCGGGAAAAGTCTTGCTGACCGCCATCAACTTGATTTCTTCTGGACGGCGCTTGGCGCGGTGAGCGGCAACATCGATCCGCTGACGCACCTCAGAAAGATTCTCCGCGATTGACATGAAAGAGCACTAACCACAAAGGACACGAAGGTTCACAAAGGAAACCGGGGTTACTTTGTGAACCTTTGTGTCCTTGTGGTTAAGAGATTCGTCCTAATCACATGATGGCCGTCGGCGGCGCCGGCTCATCCGGGCTGCCCGCGTTCGCCAGCGGCACTTTCACCATGACAAAAACCAGCACAGCCATACCGATCAAGCCGGAGAAGGAGAAATCTCCAACATCGATATGCCAGAGCTGATGATTGCTGCCAACGACGCCGGCGATCACCAGCCCGCATAGGGCCTCACCGGCAATCAGTCCCGACGCAGTGAGCACGCCCGCGTTGTCGACACGCGCTTTCTGCGCATCATTGTATCCGCGCCGGTCGCGCAGTTTGTCGGTGAACCAGCGAATCACTCCGCCGACGAAGATGGCAGACGTCGTCTCGAGCGGCAGGTACATGCCAACGGAGAAGAGCATGGGGCTTTTTACTTCGACCAGAATCATGGCGAAGCCCATCAGGATGCCCACCACGACCAGCGGCCACGCCATATTGCCGCCGACGATTCCCTGAGACAGCATCGCCATGAGGCCGGCCTGCGGCGCGGGTAGGGCTGCGCTGCCGAAGTGATAGGCCTTATCGAGAATCATGAGCGGGAAGAACAAGACCAGCGAAGCCACGATGGTGCCAAGAATGTCGCCCATCTGCATTTTTGCCGGCGTGCCCCCAAGAATGTGGCCCGCTTTCAAATCCTGCAGCATCTCGCCTGCAACCGCCGACGACACGCAGACCACGGCCGCTACACCGAGCACGGCAGCCACGCCGCCCACTCCCGACACTCCTAACGCCACCATAAGCAGCGCCGCAACCACCAGTGTGCACAGCGTCAAACCGGAAACCGGATTGTTCGACGAACCAATCATGCCGACCAGATTGCCGGAGACCGCAGCAAAAAAGAAGCCCAGGACAATCATGACAGCAGCGGCCACCACAGCTCCGGCCATTACTTTGCTTGTACTCAAGTTGTGTGCGCCCGCGATGAAGTAGTAATACAAGCCGATCATCGCGATGAACACCAGTCCCACACCCGCGAAAACGACTTTCGCGTTGAGGTCGCGGTCCACACGGCTGGTCGCCTTATGCGCTTCGGCAGATTTTTTGAGATCAGAGACCGCGCGACTCATGCCAGCCATGAGTTGCTTGCGCATACGAAAAAGTGTGAACCCGGCGCCCACCAGCATGCCACCCACGGCAATCGGACGCACGATCGAATACCACACGCTGAAAGCGATGCCTCCCCAATATGCGGCGGGGTTCGCGCCGGCCGCCATCGGTGGCAGCGTCGGTCCGAGAAAGTAGATGAGGAGCGGAACCAACAAGCCCCAAGCCACCACCCCACCGGCGAAGTTCAGCGACGCCAGCCGAGGTCCAATGATGTAGCCCACCCCCAAGTAGGCCGGACTGACTGCAGGCGAAGTGAATTGCGACATTCCTCCTGTCGCCAGCATGGGCGCGTTTGCGCCGCGCCCCAGACGCAAGCCTGTCGCCATTTTCGGGATGTTGACCAGGATATTTTTCGTGTACCAGAAAAGGTTGACCTGCGACAGAAAGTACATCAGTCCGCCAAAGCCCATGTTGGCGAAGAGGATTTTCGCGGCCTTCGACCCCTGCTGTCCGGCCTTGTGAATTTCCGCCGCCGCCACTGACTCGGGGAAGGGCAGCTCGGGGTCTTCTACCATCACCCGCCGCAGCAGGGTGACGAACAGAATGCCCAGCAGTCCACCAATCACCATCAGTGCTACGGATTGCCAATATCTCTCCATTCCGAGGCTCGGCCACAGCCCCGCGAGCACAAAGGCCGGAATGGTGAAGACCGCGCCCGCTGCTACCGATTCGCCAATCGCGCCCACCGTTCGAGCCATGTTTTCTTCCAGCAATGACCCCTTCATCAGCCGCAAGAGCGACATGCCAATGACGGCGGCGGGATAAGTAGCGGCGATCGTCATCCCGGCCTTCAGGCCGAGGTAGGCGTTGGCCGCGCCCAAGATTCCCGTCATCACCAGCCCGAGCATCACGGCGCGAAAGGTGAACTCGCGCATCTCCATGTTCTCGGGAACGTAAGGTTTGAATTTCTTAGGAGGTTCGGTTGGAATGATTGTTTGCGGGCTCATGGCTAAGATCCTCGTAGACAGTGGGACTGGTCAATATAAATGAGACGGCGCAAGTTAGCACGTTGGCTGCCCGGATTACAAGTGCAGAGTGTGATCAAGCCACAGTTGTGCACAGGCAAAAAGGGCACAGCCGGCTGGGCTGTGCCCTGCTAATCAGCAGCTTGAGCGAGAGATATGCGTCCCGCTACGGCGTGATGCGGTACACGATCCCTAAGTTGGATTTACCTCCAGTCTGGGTCATTCCATACAACCTTCCCTTTGCGTCGATATAGGGATTGCCGGTCGGTTGAGCTCCGTCATTAGCTCCCACGAAACTGTGCAGAACCGTTTCCTTCCAGGTCTTCCCCTGCTTAGTGAGCTTATAGAATGCCCCTAGATTGCTGGAGCCTCCGTTCAACGCTGTGCCGTATAGATTGCCTTTGCTGTCCATGGCGAGGCCCCCGTAAGGGTCATTGCCGTCTCCACTTCCACTGGCGCCAAACTCATACAGAATGCTTTCTGAATAGCTCTTCTTGGTTTTTGAGTAAACCAGCTCCCAAACCATGCCCGTACCGTTGGTACCGCCAAACGACGTAGCACCGTAAATGTTGCCGGAAGTGTCGCTGATCAGATCAATCCAGTACAAGCCGGACCCGTCGCCGTTCTGGTTGGTGAAGCTGTGGAGCACCGTGTCCACCCAGCCTTTCTTGGTGTGGCTCAGGCGGTACACGACGCCATTTCCGGCGGCGCCGCCAGCCGGGGCCACTCCATACAAGTTCCCCGCCGCATCTCTCATCAAGCCTTCGTACGGGAACCCGCCCTCGTTGGGAAAGTTGATGTTGTGAATCACTCTCTGCTTCCAGCCTTTGGCGGTCTTCTTCAAGCTGAAAATGACACCGCCGCTGAAGGCGCCTCCGTCCGGGGTAGTGCTGTACATCGTTCCATCGGGAGCAATCGTCATCCCAGCGGAAGGGCTGATACCGTCCGCGCCAGTGGCACTGAAGCTGTAAATCACCTTCTCTGTCCATCCGCCACCACGTTTCGGAGATAACTCATAGACGGTTCCCGTACCGTTGGTTCCGCCAGCCTGGGTAGTGCCATATATGTTGCCCTTGGCATCGAACGCCAGACGACCGTGAGGAGCATTACCATCGCCGTTGGAACCTGTGAACTCATAGAGAATTGTTTCCTTGCCTGCAGGAGACAGCATGAACACAGTTCCCGCCGAGTAAGTTCCACCGGCAGCTGTTGCTGCGTAGAGATTGCCTTTTGCATCGCTGATGAAATAATTGCTCCAGGGCCCACTACCATCACTGCCGCCGGCAAAATTCCACAAAACTTTTTCCGTGCTTGCCGATGCAGTCAAGGCCAGCGCCAATACCACTCCGAATATCGCGACAAATCTTTTCACAGAACTCCTCCTGATTGCTTTCTGGTATCTGAGCGGTTTTGAGTGCGAGCGCGCTCAGGGGTTCCAAGTTTACACCAGAGCGTCGTGCAAAAAGCGCCAAAACCAAGGCTGGACAAGGAATTTGCTCCTTTGCCTTTGGTCTGCCACAGGAAGGGCGTTGAACTTCAGGTCCATGGAGTGGAAGCACTCACGACTGGGTCAAATAAGTGAAATGGCGATATTACGCCAACCGTAGTCAACGTTCGCCAGGCCCCCACGGTCGCGTGTGAATGATTCCCAACGAGTCACCGCGACAAAAATCTCGCCACGGATTGCCGCGCCCTTGCGCCAGCTTGGATTATGGCGCGTGGCCGGGGAGGAGGGCATGCGCATCGGTGATTCTCTTCATCCCATCAAGGTGTGATCTTGAACACCACGCCACAACCGCCGGCGGCGCAACTGGTGCCACCTCCCTGCAGAGTCGTCCCATACAGGTTACCCGCTTGGTCCATGATTAAGTTCGAACCTGGATTAAACCCGTCTTTCCCGCCGGTGAAGCTGTGGAGAACGGTCTCCTGCCCGTTCGTGTCAAGCTTGAATACGACTCCGCACCCGTTTCCATAACAGGTAGAGGTACCGCCTTCGCCAGTTGTCCCGTACAAGACGCCAGCCTGGTTTCGAAGCAGGGGGCCGCTAGGCATCGCTCCGTCTGCGCAGTTCTTCTTGGAGCAGAAGATGTAAAGCGGAGTCTCCGTCCAGCTTCCATCGGAATTGGGCGATAGTTTGAAGGCCGTGCCACATCCAAATCCGCCACAATTCTGCTTATTGCCCCCGCCTGCGATCGTTGTGCCATACAGATTTCCTGCTGAGTCCATGGTTAGGGAATCGATTGGTAACCACCCGCCGGACCCCATTTCGAAGTTGTACAGAACGGTTTCTGTACCCTTCGGACCTACCCTGTACACGGTTCCGCAACCGTCGTTGAAGCAGCTAACGTCGCCGCCCTCTTCCGTTGTGCCATACAGATTGCCTGCCGAATCCCTGATGACCCCAGAAAGCGGATACTTGCCATCGGCCCCACACCTGAAAGCGTACAGCACTGTTTCCTTGCGATTCTGGTCCACTTTGAACACGACTCCGCAGCCCGTCCCGCCATAATTCGTCGTGCCGTAAAGGTCTCCCGCTGAATCCTGGACCGGAACCACATTCGCGGGGTCCCCCCCGTCCAATCCTCCAGTGAACTTGTGGAGTAGTGTCTCTTTCCTGCCATTCCTGTCGAGCCTGAAGACCGTGCCACAGCCGCTCTGCTGGGTGCTACAGTAGCCGCCGCCGTAAAGTGTGGCCCCAAATAGATTCCCCGCCGCATCGCGCAGTAGCCCTCCCAATGGAAGGCTCCCGTTTGTACTGAAGAAGCTGTGTAACCAGATCCGCCTGCCATTCGCATCCAATTTGAACACCGTTCCATAGTCGTAAACGCCGCCCCGCTCGGTTTCGCCATAGAGGTTGCCCTTCTTGTCCCGGACCAAGCCGAGGGGACTATCGCCGTCCGGACCATGAAAGGTGTGCAGCACCTTGAACTTCTGCGCGTGCGACTGAGGGGGAACAGCAAATGAGGCTAGAAAGATCGCTAACGTTAGCGTTGCCCTCAAGCATCGGTGTCGCGTGGAGAAGGCCATATTCGCCTGCCTTTAAGACGACCACCATGCTAGCCCATCGGCGGAAGATGTCAATCAGAGTTTGTCCCGTCACGGGAAGCAGTGGATAGGTGACGTTAACATGCCATCGTGCTCGCAACCTCTCAACGAATGAAACGGCAGTTCTGGTACGCTTTTCGAGGCCTACGGCGTGCACCAAATGACACGTACCTTTGTGCTCGTTGCGCCCAGCCTCCGGCACCGCTATACTGAGAAAGATTCGTCCAGTCGGAGCCCCCGTAGCAGCGGTTGGGCGAGGGAGGATCGTCTTCAGCAGTAACGGAACCCCAATTCGGGGCACCGGGACCAGGGTTGTGGAACAAGATAATCCATGGGTCTCCTGGGCTAGCGGCGTCGCCGCGGGCCTTTTCGCCACGTTGTTTCCCTCCGATTGTCGTCTTTGCGGCGCTTCCCTGATAAACATTTCACGGCTGCCAGTCTGTGAAGACTGTCTGGGCGCGATGCGGCCGATCACGGGCGGACTCTGTTCCATCTGCGGCGAGCGGCTGATGAGCCCTTTCGCGTTTGCCGCCGAACCTTCCTCGACTGAAACCGCTGAGGCCCGTTGCGGATTGTGCCGCCGTCTCGAACCTCCCTATGCGAAGGCCACGGCCTACGGGAGCTATGAAAGCGGCTTGCGGGAGTTGATTCACTTGCTCAAGTACAACCAGGTTCGACCGGCGGCGAATGTTCTGGGACGCATGCTTGCTGAAGCCATCGAAGATTTGCGGCCGCTGCTCGCCAGCAGCCAAGTTGTGGTTGTACCGGTTCCTTTGCACGTCAGAAAGCTGCGGCAGCGTGGATTCAATCAGTCGGAATTGATCGCCCGTGCCGCCGTCAAGCTGCAGCCGGCGGCGACCCGGTTGGAATTGTGCGCCACGGCCTTGGAGCACAGGCGCGAAACCAAATCACAAATCGGACTCTCCCGCCACCAGCGGCGGGAGAACATTCGGGGTGCGATCGTGGTGGCAAAGCCAGATGAAGTGGCCGGACGCACCGTTCTGGTAGTGGACGACGTGTTCACGACTGGCACCACGGTTTCAGAATGTGCGCGCATTTTGCGGCGAGCCGGAGCGTCGAAAGTGTACGTCGCGACTGTGGCACGGACGCTGAAAACCGAAGCCCAGCACGCGATACGCGAGGCAGACACGGAAGCACGGCTAACCATGGCTGCCGCTGGGTAAGAATCACTTAGGGGCGGACGCCTCGTCCGTCCGGCCGACCGAAGCTCGGCAGTTTAGACGCATATGTCAGGGAAGTGGAACAATTCGATGAGCGCCATGGGACGGACTCACATGCCCCCCCTCATGGCGGCGGGCGTGCGTTCCGAGGGTGACGGCCCTCACGTGCTGCACGCGCCCGTGCTGGTGCTGAACGCCTCCTACGAGCCCATCAACGTGTGCGCCGCGCGCCGCGCCATCGTCCTGGTACTGAAGGGCATCGCCATGACCGAGGAGGAGAATGGACACTTCCTGCATGCCGCCCGCGTCGCCATGCGTTTACCGTCCGTGATCCGATTGCTTGAGTACCGGCGTATCCCGCACCAGACGCGGGCCCTATCCCGCAAGAACATTCTGCTGCGCGACCGCAACACTTGTCAGTACTGCGGAGAGGCGCTTTCTTCCGGCGACCTGACGCTCGACCACGTAGTCCCCCGTTCCCGCGGAGGCGCTTCCACTTGGGAAAACCTGGTGGCCTGCTGCCATTACTGCAATCGCCGCAAAGGCAATCAGTTCCCCGCGGAAGCCGGCATGAAGCTCATGCGCGAACCACGCGCCTTCAACCTCCACACCAGCCGCCATATCATGCGCCTGATGGGCCGGTCCGATGACAAGTGGAGGAAGTATTTGTTCTATTAGCAGTCAGCCAGAAGCAGCACATGACCAGCCTGGCCCCGGCCTCGCGCTAAGGCCTGCCTCGATTTGCCTTGCTTGAATGCTGACAGTTGAGTGCTAGCCGCTATTTCTGCGGCTGCGGTGGTGGCGGGTTCTTCCCCTGATCACCCTTCTGCACTTCCTTCCCGTCGTAGGTGATCTTCACGTTCGATCCGAATTTTTTGTAATTCGTGTACTTCACGATCTCGCGAATCTTCTGGTCACCCGTAGAAAAATGCAGAGTGTCATCCGCACGCGTGTAGGAGGGGAACCAGTAGGGCCCGTCTGAAACCTGCTGCCGGTAGGTGGTGAACTTGGGAAACAGATTCTCGTTGCCTTTTTTCTTGCGAATGTCAGGCACGGTTTTGCCATAGGTTTTCACGATCTGCAGATCGTGGTCATCGACCCAGATGCGGCCCTGGAAGTATCGCTTCTTGCCTTCGATCTGCTTGGGCGCTACATCGAAGACGTAGCAGTGCAGTTCATCTTCCGATTGCTGTCCCACGTAAAGAATGCTGTACTCGCTGATCTCGTCGCTGGTAAGGACGAAGGGCAGCCGGTTCTCGATGTCGTCAATATCTTCACTGGTCATAGCGATTTTCTGCAGCGACGATTGCGGCGCAAAAACCACGTTCTTGACTTTCTTCCCGCGATCATCGAAGGAGACATCGAAAACCTCCTGATATTCACCATCCACCGTGTCACCATCGACAGTTTGTACTTTCACGGTTTGCCGGTATCCGTATTGGTCGAGCGCGGTTTTGAACTCTTTCTCCTTGGCCGCAAAGCGCTGAATGATTTCTTCCGCCGTGGTCCCTTTGGGTGGGGCGGGATCGAGCTGTCCTTCATCCCCGAACGCGCTCGGCGAGACCGGGCCGCACAAGGCAACGGCCATGACCACCATGAATGCAATCCGCATGAATTTCATAACCCTTAGTGTAGCGAAATCGGATCGAGAAAACCTATCAAGTTAGATTGCGAAGCCCCGCTCGGAGTTGCCGGGAATCCACGTTTGCTGATGCACGCGCGAAAGGCCCGAAGCTCTGCCGAGCTAAGCAATGCTTTAAAGGCTTGCTTTGGCTAGGCTGGCTGCTGATCTTCGTCATCAGGTCCAGCTATCGAACATGTAAACTCCGAAATCCCGGATATACTCCATTGCAGCAGCATCGGGATGCGGAGCCCGCGAGTTTATGAAAGGGAGGGTTCAAAAGTGGGTGGCGATTCTAGGCTCGGCATACCCAGCATACCCGATAGCTGCTTCCAGTCCTTATTGGAAGGCGTTGCCCCTACGACGCATGACGAAGCTCATCGCGGGAATCTTCTTCACTACCGCCATATCAGGTTTCGCGGCCAATCTGCTGCAGCTCGATACCCACCCTCTAGGTCGCGGTTTCTTCTGGCCGGTCCTGCTTGGCTCCACGGCAACAGGCATTCTTGTGGCCAAAATGAAGAGAGTTCGCCTTATCCCTTTTGTCATACTGCTTGCCGTCGCGGTCACATGGTCGGTCTACCCCGATCCTCTCTTCTGGCCCCGGTGGTTGTGGCAAGTGTTTGGCTGGACTAGCCCGACCGTTTCCCCGCCCCTACCGCTCCCACGAGCACTAAAAGAGCGGGTTGTGTTTGATGCCATTGGCATCTGGCTTAGTGCCGGCCTTGGCCTTCGAATGCTGCTGTCCTTTCTCACTACGGAAGGATTGGCCAACGTGCGGATGCAAACCGAACTGTCCCTCGCCCACGACATTCAGGCTACGCTGGTGCCAACCCTCTCTTTCGAGACCCCGAACTTCGAAGTCTATGGCAAATCCATTCCCAGTACGGAAATGGGCGGCGACTTGATCGATGTCATCGAGAGCGAAGGAAGTCTGCTCGCCTACGTAGCCGATATTTCTGGTCATGGCCTTCCCGCCGGTCAACTCATGGGAATGTTAACGGCCGCGATGCGGGTCTCTCTCCGGTTCCATCAGCAACCCGTGGCTTTGCTGGAAAGTGCGGACTGTGTGTTGCCCGCCCTCAAGGGGCCAGACATGTACGCCACCCTCGCCCTGCTGCACTTCGACGGTTCAGCCCAAGCCGAGTATGCTTTGGCGGGGCACGTACCCATCCTGCACTATCGTCATCGCAGCGGTGACGCGGCTCGGCTCTGCATGGAGCAGTTCCCCTTGGGTCTGATTCCCGGTGGGCGCTATGCGAGCCAGCGTGTCACTTATTCACCAAGTGACCTGTTTCTGCTGCTCACCGATGGCATCACGGAAGTAGTTAATCAACGAGATGAGGAGTTTGGTCTGGCACGACTGGAGCGACTGCTGACTCAATATGCTGCCCAACCTCTATCTCGGATTTGGGAGTTGGTCATGGGAGAAGTTAGGCAGCACGGCGCGCAACACGATGACCAGAGTTTGTTGCTGCTCCGCGTCCGCAAGTAGAATCGCAAAACGACTGTTGCAAGCCCAGGGAGCAGACCTCAAAGTCACCATGCATTCATCTTGACGTTGTAAGATGACGTGATCAAACTATGCCCTTCACTCCCCGCGCCGAAGTGCCACTAGTGCTCCCTCCGGTCCAGCACGAGATCGCGCGACTGGCTGCGCTGCCAGAAACCCGGTCCGCGTTCGCCTGGCTTCGCGCCGAGGAGGCTCAATTCGCGAACTGGCAGCTGGAGATGGCGCGTATCCCAGCCCCTCCGTTCGGAGAGGCGGCCCGCGGAGAATGGTTTCAGGAACGCTTTCGTGCGCTCGAACTGGAAGACGTCCACACCGACGAAATGGGCAACGTGTTTGGTGCGCTTTGTCACCGCGCCAGGCATCCGGCCAAGCATGGCCCAGGCGAGCAATACATTGCCCTCAGCGCTCACCTGGATACGGTTTTCCCCGCTGGAACTCCGCTCAACATTCGGCAGCAGGGCAACCGTCTGTACGGGCCTGGGGTTTCCGATAACGGCGCGGGAGCCACGGCCTTGCTGGCTGTGGCAGCCGCCCTGCGCGCCGCGAAACTTGCGCTTGCCACTCCAATACTTTTCATCGGCAACGTAGGGGAAGAGGGAGAGGGCGATCTGCGCGGCATGCGCCACATTTTTTCTCATGCCCGCTGGAAGGACTCGATCCGCTATAGCCTGGTACTCGATGGCGCCGGATCGGATACGATTGTGGCCGAGGCCCTGGGCAGCCGCCGCTTCGAAGTCATTGTGCGCGGCCCGGGAGGCCACTCCTGGAGCGACTTCGGCATGCCCAACCCGATTCTCGTCCTGGCGCGAACTATTCAGACATTCTCCCAGATCTCGTTGCCATCTTCTCCGAAGACGACCTTCAATGTCGGAGTGATCCGCGGTGGAACTTCCGTGAACTCCATTCCCGAGTCTGCCAGCATGCGAGTCGACATTCGCTCCACCTCGATGGCTGAGATGGAGCGCCTGGAAGCCGCTTTGCGGCGATCTCTCGAGCAGGGGATCGAAGCAGAAGCGGACGCCAGCGACCGGCGAACGCCATCGCAGCGGCGCGCGTCCGGCCTCAGTTACGAAATCGTGCCCATCGGAAATCGTCCGGCCGGCGAACTCGATGCCAACGCTCGCATCCTCAAGGTCATCCGCGCCGTCGATGCACATCTAGGCAACGCCGCCCAAATCCAGCGTGCCTCGACCGACGCCAACATCCCATTGTCGCTGGGCCGCGAAGCTATCGCCATCGGCGGCGGCGGAGTCGGTGGCGGAGCCCACACCCTGCAAGAGTGGTTCGACTGCAACGGCCGCGAACTGGGTCTCAAGCGAATATTGCTGACGTTGCTGGGGCTGGCTGGTGTCGCTGAAGGGTAACAACAAAAACCTCGCGACGGACCTGCGCGGATCACACGGATTAGGAAAAAAGAGGGGTATCTGTGTTGATCCGTGAAAATCCGTGGCGAAAGGTCTTAAAAACCCGGCTTCCTCATGGGACGGAATGGAATGATCACCACCGCCTGCAGCGCAACAGCATCGCCATTCCTGGTGGCCGGACGGAATCGCCAACGCGCCAGAGCGGAGCTGGCGTATTGATCCAGACGATCGTCGATTCCGCGCAGAATTCGCACTTCGCCGACGGACCCGTCGCTGCGAATGACGGCCGAGAGCACGACCGCACCCTGAACATTCTGCTTCATCAACTCCAGTGGATATCCAGGATCCACCTGCTGCGTGGCCACTGGAGCCACCAACTCACCCTGTTTTTCGGCGTCCTTCAACTCGACAAAGTGCATGACCCAACTTCCGCCAGATGAGTTCAAGTTGGGCACATCCAGAATCATGGAATAAGATTTCCGGTAGCCGAAAACCTTGCGCTCAAGTTCACTCGTAGGAGTGGACGGCATTTCGGACGAACGCGGGGGGACAGCAGTAACCCGCGGCGGCATTGCGCTCGCCAGCAGCGGGGAGTTAACCTTGAAGGCCCCCGCAGGATCGCCCGCAACCGAGTTGTTCGCCGGCTTGGGGCCGGTGCCGACAAAGAGTCCAGAGGGAACGCCGCCTGTGCTATTGCTGGAACCCAACTTATCACCACTCCCCGCAGCGTGATGATTGTCCGCGGGAATGTCCGGTGTTCCCGCTGCGCCGGGCTTGCCCTGTGGCGTTGCTGCGAAAGTCCCCCGGCGGTTGCCCGCTGGAGGATCGACCGGCCCGATGGGCGCAGTCGGATGAAGGTTCAGCGCGATGAGTCGCCCATTGCCCGCGGTCCCGGAGCCCTGAACCGAAGGCGGAGGCGGCACCACTGCGGCCCTGGTATTTCCCAAGGCAGCAAGGTTTGCCGACGCGTGTTGCTCGCCCATCGGCAACTGCGGCGCTGGCGCCACAACTTGCGCACGTCCAATATTGATGTCGGTCAATCGGCTCGAAGCACCGTTCTCAATCTTAGGCGGTGGCTCCACAATCGCTGCTTGCGGAGCCTGAACCGCTCGCCTCGAAATCGCGGCATCAACTTCCGGCGCGGGCGCGACTACCGACGCCGACAAAATCGGGGTTTGTTACAACTCACTCCGCACATCCGGCGGAGGCGCAACCACCGGCACAGGCAGCGAGGGCAACTTCAAATCCGACGGCGCACTGGCCATTGCCGCGGGCGGAATCCTGGGCGCTGAATTCCCCCAGGCTACGACGTTGGGCAACGCCACATCGTGCTCCAGTTTCAGCTTCGGAGGAGCCACAATCGTCTGTTTTCGATTGTCCGCCTCGGGCGGTACCGAAATGATCGGCTGCGGCGCATACTCCGGTTCGCCCTTCTTCGCCACTTGAACGTGGGTTCCGCCCGTGTCCAGCGGCGCCAGGTACTCCGAGGGCTCGTAATAGATGACATCGGAACTATGAAAGACCGACCGCGGCACGATTTGCGCAGGTTGCGGCCAAAGCTCCGGCAAGAAACGCGACGATCCCCATATCGCCGCAATCACGACGATGTGTCCGAGCGCGGACTGCAGGAACCGATTCCAGGGCAGCGGGGTGGAAACGAAAACGTCCGGCCAAAAAGGCCCGGGCCGGGACACCACCCAGAGCGGCGGGCGTCGGGGATGCCAGAACAAATCCCTCAGGTTACGAAGAAACACCCGGTGCCACGGCGGCAGGGTGACCAGCAAAATGGGTCCGGAAACCGGGTTCGGCTTGCGTCGACGCGAAGTATCTATCCGCAGAGGGCCTGTATTCATGCTCCACATCGAGTGGCCGGAGTACTTCATTATAGCCGGAAGGGCGGCAGCCACGGCCCATTCTCGCGTTCCGAGGGCGAATTTCCGTGCTTTAATACCGATATGAAACTGGCAGAACTGCTTCCGCTGACCGTGCTCGCTTTGTGTTCGCTACTGGCCGGGCAGAATCCCCCGCAAAATGCGCCCCCCGCCCATCCCGCCGAGGACTATTCGGGAATGTACAGCTTTCTGCAGGAAGGCGAATTCGTGCAGGTCACTATCGAGGATCAGGCACGCGTCACCGGCTTCGTCTCCCGCTTCGGCGATTCTGAGAGTGATCGCGGAGCCTTCCTCGACCAGTTCTTCAAACAAGGCAAGATCGAGGGGACAAAACTCACTTTCACTACCGAGATCGTGCACGGCGTCTGGTACGAATTCAAAGGCACGATCGAGCGTGGGCCAGGCAAAACTCTATCGGACGAGGCCTATTACCTTTTGAAAGGGACGCTCACGGAATACCGGACCGACGCCAACAAGAAAGTTACATCGAAGTTCCACGAAGTCACCTTCAAATCCTTCCCCCGCGAAGTGTAGCGGGGGCCAACCAACCGAAGCTTGTATACACAAGACTACGCGACGTCCCATTTTCTCTCAGATTTTTCTTGCGAAGCGCTTTTGGCGAGTTGTCCGCGGAGGGGACGTGTGGTGGCCGCTCCATTCTCCATCACCACGGTAAGCGTCTGCGCGCAGCTTTCACAAAGCCAGAAGTGCTCAATCCTGCGGGTTGTTGAGCCCTTCTGCTCCGACGAGACTGTGCTGGTTTCGATCTTGAAGATCTTGCCTGCGCGCAGGTAGTGAAGACGAGCCGAGCAAGCCGGATTCGCGCACTTGGAGAGCACGGGGAAGCGTCCTGATTCAGTCGCGGGCTGCTCTACGACAGCCCCTCGATTTCATTATAAAACTCGAAGCGCGGAACTCAAACTGTTTGGAGGGTGATCAGAGGAACTCAACTCTTTTAGCCCGGGCACCCGACACTCTGGAATCGGGGCGTTACTTTTTCCGGCTCCAACGTCTAAGCTAAAGAAGCTTCTCGGATTTCATGGCAAGATAGACGTTGGGCCAACCGGGAGATTCATGCCAGGGGTTTCGCATATGCGAAGAATCGCCTTCAGCCATGTACTCCTCTTCAGCCTGCTTGCCGCTGCGAGCCCGGCTCTGTCGCAGGGGCAGACCGCGGCGGATGCCAAGCCCGCGCAGTACTTTTTTGTATTGCTAACTCGTCCGGCCAATGCTCCGCAGCTGAGCAAAGAAGCGGGCGAAAAGCTGCAGGAAGAACACATGGCCAACATTCGGCAGATGGCCGCCGAGCAGAAGCTGGTAATCGCCGGGCCATTCATGGAGGACACGGCGCTACGTGGCATCTTTGTGTTCCAAGCGGACTCGGTAGCACAGGCACAAGGTTGGGCCAATAGCGATCCGGCGGTCAAAGCAGGCCGTCTGGCTGCCGAGTTGCGCGGGCCGTGGCTCATCGATCCTAGCGCCCTTCACCAGCCACCCGCCACTCCTCAGGGGATGGAGCAGTACACCCTCGTCCTGATGAAGAGGGGTGAAAAATGGAATCCGGATGCGCCAGGCTTTATGGACGTACTGAAACAGCATCGTGCTTTCGTCGAACAGATGACAGCGCAGGGATCCGTCGCCGTTGCCGGGCCATTCCCGTTGACTGATCAGGGCGAGTTGCGGTCGGTCGGTATTTTCCGAGTCGCGACAGAGCAGGCTGCTGCGTTGTTGAAGGACGATCCGGCCGTGAAAGCGGGCCTGCTTACGCCTGAGATCCATTCGTGGGCCACAGGGAAAGGAGTGCTGGCTCCGGGACAGCCGCTGCAATAGCAACACGTGACCGCCGCAGGCCCATTCATCCCTTTCATGCTGAGCAGGTATAATGTTAAAGCACTGTTACTCTTGGAGGAAGTTTCTATGGATCCGCTTGCCAGCGGTTTCTGGGCGCGTCTGAAAGCCAACCGCCCAGCATACACGCTAACGATTTTGGCCACCTTGACCGTTGGCATTCTTATCGGAACCGTCATTTCGAAGGGAGTCAAAGGCCAGGAGAAGAAGGGATCGGATGCAACTCCTCTCACCATCCCCTCGCCGCAGCAACTCTCGAACCAGTTCTCGCAAATCTCCAAGCAACTGGAGCCGAGCGTGGTCAATATCAATACCGAGTCGACGATCAAGAATCCGCATCGCCGGCGCGGTGGAGGCAACCCCGAGCAGCCCGACGATCAGAATCCTTTCGACGATTTCTTCGATAAATTTTTCGGCGGCCAGCAGGGCAATGGTCCTATTCGCGAACATTCGCTGGGCTCCGGGGTCATAGTCGATCCCAAAGGCTACATCGTTACCAACCGGCACGTGGTGGAGAAAGCCGACCGCATCCGGGTGAAGCTCATGGACGATCCGCCGGGCATTTTGCACGATGCCAAGGTCATCGGCTCCGACCAGGAAACCGATCTTGCCGTGATCAAGATCGAATCTGACAAGCCGCTTCCCATCGCCAAACTGGGGAACTCCGACAGCATGGAAGTGGGAGATTGGGTGCTGGCCGTGGGCAGTCCCTTTGGATTGTCAGAGACGGTAACCGCGGGGATTGTTTCGGCGAAGGGCCGCAACATCGTGCCGAACCGGCAATTCCAATCATTCATCCAGACCGATGCAGCTATCAATCCCGGCAACTCCGGAGGCCCGCTGGTCAACATGGCCGGCCAAGTGATCGGCATCAATACCGCAATTCTCACTGATACGAATGCGTACGCCGGCGTGGGCTTCGCCATGCCTTCGAACACCGTAGCGACCGTCTACAACCAGCTCATTGCCCCCGACCACCGGGTGGCCCGGGGTTCGATCGGCATCATGTTCAACGCTCAGGAGAATCCAGCAATCGCTCGCGTTTATGGTGCGGGAGCAGGCGGTGTAACTGTGTCCGCCGTCACTGCGGGGAGTCCTGCCGAGCAGGCTGGGCTGAAAGTTGGTGACACCATCGTTTCCGTCGATGGCAAGCCGGTCAAGAACGGCGATGAACTTGTTTCCGATATCGCCAGCCGCAAGCCCGGCTCAAAGGTGCCGATCGGCTACGTCCGCAATGGCAAGAAACAGGACACCACGGTCACGGTTGCTGATCGAGCCAAATTGTTCGCAGCGCGCCTTGGCGACGATGAAGAAAACGGTGAAGAGTCAGCGCCCAAAGCCAGTAAGCTGGGTCTGACGGTGCGCGCCGTCACTCCTGAAATAGCCGACCGGCTGGAAATTCCTGTCGGTAAGGGCGTGATCGTGCAGGATATCAAGCCGTCGTCGTTCGCCGACGATGTCGGAATCACGCGCGGAGACGTCATCCTGGAAATCAACAAACAGCCCATGAATTCCGAGGAGGACTTTACCCGCATATCTTCAGCCCTGAAGAGCGGACAGGATGTTGTGTTCCTGGTACGCCAGCGAGGCTCGGGCCGTCAGGACGGCACCATCTTCCTGGCCGGTACACTTCCGTAACCTGACGGCAAACGATGAAACTGGCACTGAGAGGCCCCAATCGGGGATCATTACTCAGTGCCGGTTTTGGTTTGAGAGGATCATTTTTTGGATTTGCTGGACTGGGCGATAACAAAGCTGTCGGTGGCGGGTTGCATGGTTCTTCTTGCAGCCGCGTTGTCGTCCGCCCAGGACAGCAAGCCGGGGAGCGAGTCCGCGTCGCCGCCTGCGACATCGCACTCTCACAAGTCCCCGAGTTCGCATTCGAAAAGCTTGACGCACTCCACCGCCAGCAAGAGCAAGAAATCGCACAAATCCTCCGCCAGCAAGCACACTCGCGGACAGCAGAAAATTGATTCGCAGCGTACTCTGGAAATCCAGGAGGCCCTGATCCGTGAACACTACCTGACGGGGAAACCTTCCGGCGTGTGGAACGACACAACGCAACAAGCCATGCAGCGTTATCAGGCCGACAACAATTGGCAATCCAAGACCACACCTGATGCTCGCGCCCTGATCAAACTGGGATTAGGCCCCGATCATCAGCATCTGCTGAATCCTGAAAGCGCCATGACCACACAACCTCAGGGAACGCACGACGCCTCGATCTCGTCCCAACCCAGCACAGCCGCACCCGGCAAACAGCAAAGATAAAGACGCCACGGATCTCACGGATGAATACAAAAGAAAAAGGGTTACCCGTGTTGATCCGCGAAATCCGTGGCAAAGGTTCTTGACTTAACTCTTCATCACCGGAGCAGGAAAATAGGGCAGAGGTTGTCCGCTGACAATCGCGCGGGGGTTGCCATCGACCAACGCACGCGCCACCTCTTCCCCGCAGATTTCCGCAGCCGCGTCGCGAGCTGTGGATAGTACTGGAGGACGACGCTTGGTATCATGCGCGTCCGTAGCCAGCACGTGAACAGCGTCGCGCTTGAGCAGCCATTGAGCGGTTTGCCAAGCCGCCTCGCCCCATCGCCCGGTCAACGCCGACCCGGTCACCTGGATCGCGCAACCGAGCTCCACCCACTGCAGAATCCGCTGAGGAGTGCGCTGCATAATCGGATTGCGCTCCGGATGCGTGATCACCGGGGTCAGTCCCTTTTCCAGCAGCTTGCTGAAGTGCTCCTCAATCTGCACCGGAACGCTGTAATTGCTTAGTTCGGACAGCAGGTAGTGGCTGCCTTCGATGGTATAGCGATCCGGAAAGAGCATCACGTCCTGCAGATTCTCGTACGAAAGATGGAAGTCGCAGCCCAGGGTCAACCGAGGCGATTCGCCGATTCGTTGCCGTAGATAGTCCAGCACCCGGCCCAGGAACTCGCGGTCGTAGTGATAGCGGTCGTTGGCGTGCGGGGTGGCGACGATGTGCTCGATGCCATCGGCCACCGCCATCCGGCACATCTCTTCGGCTACGTCCCAGGATTTCGGGCCGTCGTCCACTTCGGCGAGGATGTGGCAGTGAATGTCGATCAATGCGGACTTCTCAAATCAATGTAGGCGCGGACGTCCTCGCCCGTGCTTTTCGCTTTGATGCGATTTAAGCAGATTTTACGAGAAAGACCAAGTCGCGTCGCGGGCGATCAATTAGTAGTGAGACCCATGCGACGCAGCAGGTCAGCAAAGCGCCGGTCCGAGCGCAAGGCGTCCATCCGCCGGGTGATGTTCAGAAACGCCATTTGGCTTTCCCGTTCGGCATACGCTTTTTCCAGCCAATGGAAAGCACTGTCCGAGTCGCCAACGCTGGCAAAAACACACGCCAAATCGAAAGCAGATACGTAATGGTGCTTCGATACCTCCTGCAAACGGGCTATCACGCTACGGGCTGCGCTTTGGTCGCCCGAGTGTCCGTACGCAGAGCCCAGCGACGCTAACGCGATGGGGTTGTCTCGGGAGAGGTCAACCGCCTTCTGGTATTCGCCGATCGCCTGTGGCCACATTCCCTGCTCTTCATACGTGGCCCCCAGGGCAACGTGCGCGGGCACGAAGTTGGGATCCATTTCCAGAGTTCGCCGGCTCAGGTCGATGGCCTGCGCATATTGATGCAGATCGCGATAGCGTCCCGCCAGCGTGGTATTGATCGACAAAGAGAGCGGATCAATCTGCTGCGCTTTAGCGGCCTCTTCCAGGGCCTCCTGGAAACGGCCCATGGCCGCGAGATAGTAGCCGTACCATTGGTGGGCGGTCGCATAGTTCGGGTTCAACTCGATGGCGCGCCGAAACTCCTGCTCCGCTTGCTTCCAGTCCCAGTCATAATAAAACGCGAGCAGCCCTAGCTCCGCATGTCCTTCGGCGATGGTCGGATCCAACTCCAATGCTTTATTGGCTGCCAAGTGCGCCTTTGCACTTGCCACTCGGGCGGGCAGAACATCCGAGCCCAGGATGGAATAGGTATCAGCCAATCCGGCATATGCGGCGGCGAATTTCGGGTCTCGGGAAATGGCTTGCTCGAAATAATCGATGCTCTTCTTCAGTGCTTCCTCGGTCCGCTTATTCCAGAAGTAACGGCCTTTAAGATAGGCTTCGTAGGCATCGGGCTGGACGACACGCTGACTGTTTGCTCGGGCGTCAGTTTGTGGTAAGGCGACTTTCCCCTGAACCTCTTCCGCAATATCGCGCGCGGCCGAACTCTGCAGCAGCAAAACATCCTCGAGTTCGTGATCGTACGTCCGCGCCCACAAATGACGATCGCTGGCCGAGTCGATCAACTGCACGCGAATCCTGACCCGGTCGCCCACACGTTGCACGGTCCCTTCAATCAGGGTGTCGACCCCGAGTTCGCGGCCAATTTCCGGGGCGGTCTTGCTTGCGCCCTTGTAATGCATTGCGGAAGTCCGGGAAATCACCCGCATACTTCGGAACTGAGCGAGATCGGTGGTGAGTTCATCGGTCATTCCATCGGCGAAATAATCCTCGGCGGGGTTGTTGGAGAGATTCTGCAATGGAAGGACGGCAATCGATCGCGGCGATCTGGCAACGGATGCCACCGCCACCGAAGCATTCCTGGTTGACCGAAACATACCCAGGAACCACCCTCGGGTTCTCGCCACGCTGAAAATCACGGCCAACCCAGCCAGCGCGACAATAGCCGGCACGAAAAAATGTAGGCGCGGGCGTCCTCGCTCGTGCTGCCCCGCCAACAATACAGGCGTCACCTGTGGTCGATCTGGCAATGTGTTTCCAGGTTGGCGAACTGCAGGAACCTTAGCTCCAGCCACCTTGCTCGGGCTTTCGACGACAGTCTCGACCGGGGCGATGAAGCGATAGCCGAGCCGGGGCAAGGTTTCAATGTACCGGGGCTCGGTAGCGGAATCGGACAACACTTGCCGGAGCTTCTTGACTGAGGTGTTCAGCCCGTGTTCAAAGTCGACGAAAGTGTCGGCGGGCCAAAGCTTCTGCTGGATCTCCTCCCGGGTCACAACTTCGCCGGCTCGTTTGAGCAACAGTTCCAAAATTAAGAAGGGTTGGCCACGCAGCTTGACCTTTGTCCCGTTTTTGGACAACTCCTGGGCATAGGTGTCCGCCTCAAATGGTCCAAAGCGGAAGATAGATGAAGGGGTCTCCATGGCGTGCCCCCGGCCACGGGCAAGGGTTTTGACCGGCTGGATTCTATCACTATTGCTCCAAAAACACAGCCCGCGAAGTTTATCCACCTATTTTTTCAATGACTTAAGAGTTCACCCAGGATTCACCCGCAACTCACCCCCGGTGCATTGCCGTAGGGCCGGAAAAGGTACAGAGTCCGCATTACAAGGCAACGGTAACCCGGCTGCCGGAGCCCCCGCGTCATGTGACGGAGTATTGAGCCGCGCAAGGCGCGGGTTGTGGATTGGTAGTTTGTAAAGCAGGTTTTTCAGCGCCAGGGACATGAGGCACGGGGAGTAGCCACAAATTTTCTTTGTTTGACTGACACTCTTTTCCTTGATTTCACGCTTGGATGGGTAAGGAGGATTTCAGTGAGCGGTCGTGTCGTTCCGATCCATTTTTTGGTGAACACGCATTTCGAGCGCGTGTAACGAAATCGGTGCCCGCGACACTATGCACTCGAAAGCGGATTAAGTACCCACACGACGGGGAAAAATCCAGGTTCCGATGCGTCCGCCCGCCGAATTCCGCAAGTCGGCGCTCGACGGATCGTTGTGAAATTGATTTTCCGGGAAACCGAACTCTCGGGGGAGAGGTTTAGTTTCCTGGACTCAATACGGCCCCAGGTGCTCCAGACCCGGGGCCGTCATTCTGAAACAACTGAAAGCGTTGGATCTCCGACGTTGAGGGGCAGGGGTCCAACGCGACAATCATGCTCACATGTGACAGCTCTCAGCCAGTAGATCCGCTGATCACCTTCTTAACGTGCGCCGGATCGTCCTTAATCTCGCTCCCTCAGTACCAGGTTCAAGAAAGAAGTAGCTTCACAAATCACAAGGAGACCCTTAATGTTCCGCAGCAGCGTTTGTGTATGTGCGTTTTTCCTGCTTGCTTGCACTGTCCTGCCCGCAGCCGCCCAGCCAACAGCGGTGGAGTCTGGCGTCGCTAATCCGACAGCAACGACCTTCTACGGCTGTGTCAACAACACAACCGGCGCCATCAGAATTGTCAGCGCAACTACCAACTGTAAGTCAACCGAGCACAAGATTCACTGGAACCAGGTAGGACAGCAAGGACCACAGGGACCGAAAGGAGCACAAGGGCCAGCCGGACCGCAGGGACCTGCCGGACCACAAGGACCTGCCGGGCCGCAAGGACCTCCGGGAATTTCCGTGGGGTACTCCTCCATACTGCCCACCAGCGGCTATGTGGTCTTGCCGACCCAGCCTGGCGTTGTTGTGCTGCAAACCTATCCCGTTTCCACGTCAGGGTTGTACTACATCAACGCATCCGGGTCGGTGTGGATTGACCAGAATGACCTGTTTGCAGCGTGTTACGACACCGACGCAAACAGCGGGGCGCCAAGCCAATATACAGAATCCTACGCCGTGCAGGCCTATATGTCGGTCAGCCTCGCTGATGCGCTTTACCTTAGCGCGGGGAATTCGGCCGAACTGGTTTGCTATAGCTACTACGGGGACGGATACAGCTGGGTAGGCAATGCCGGGCTCACCGCAACCTTAATCAACAGCGGCTCCGCCCGGGTAATGTCGGGCAAGCATTCCGTCGCGAGGCCCAGTGTTGTGAAGCGGTCCAAATAGTTTTCCCAGGATCTGGCCCGGCCAGCATTTCCACACGAACTGCTGCCCGCTAATGAGCTTCCTGGAAGAAATACGGTTGGGTGCTCCAGACCCAGACCGTCGTTGTAAATCAAGCGGAGGCACTGGATCTCTGATGTCGAGGGGCGCGAGTCCAGCGCGGTTCTGCTCACAGTGACAGTCAACAGTCAGCGGCTTCCACTGCGCAGTTTTCTGTCGGTGCGAACCGAGATCACCGGCAGTCTCTAGCCCCGAGTAGTGAGTTAGCAAAATCAAAAACGGGAGGATCTATGTTTCGCATCAGCGTTGGTGTGTGTGCGTTTCTTCTGCTTGCTTGCTTCGTTCTGCCTATGGCTGCTCAGCAACCGGCTCCGTTGTTGACCGGTACGGGCACACCGAACCACATCACAAAATGGATCACAGCCACGAAAATCGGCAACTCCGGTATCTTTGAGACCGCCGCTGGCAACGTTGGGATTGGAACCACCACTCCAGCCGCCAAATTTGACCTCAACGGGACGGGAGATGTCCGTGACACTCTCACTCTGTTTCCCAAGTCCACTCATCCCACACTATCGATCAACGGCACCGCCTTCGCAATCAGCAGCACTGGAAAAGTGACCTTTGTTGCCGGGCAGACCTTCCCCGGCGCGGGCACGGTGACGAAAGTCAACAGCGGAGCGGGACTGACAGGCGGCCCGATTACGACGACTGGGACCCTCAGCATCGCCAACGGTGGCGTGACCAATGCCATGCTTGCCAACCCTTCCCTGACGGTGACTGCGAACAGCCCCCTCTCGGGCGGAGGCGCAGTGGCGTTGGGTGGCAGCACCAGTCTAGGCCTGGCCAACTGCGCGGCTAACCAGATTCTCCAATTTATCGCTGGCGCCTGGAAGTGTTCCAATGCGTCGACCGGAACCGTGACCAGCGTCGGCAGCGGAGCGGGACTGACGGGCGGTCCGATTACTTCGAGCGGTACGCTTAGCATCGCCAGCGGCGGCGTCAGCAACGCCATGCTTGCCCATCCATCCTTGACGGTGACCGCAGGCACGGGCTTGAGCGGCGGCGGGGCCGTAGCGCTCGGCGGCAGCACCACGCTTAACAACACCGGGGTCCTCAGCGTAACCACTGGGGCAGGTATCACGAACACCGGCGGTCAGAATCCAACCCTGGGGATCGATACCTCAGTGGTGCCGGAGCTGGCTATCGCCAACTTCTTCGTAGCCCCGCAGTTCGTCAGTGGCTTCCTCGACGCATTCGTCGGCGATGGCATAGCGCTTTACGCATTCAACGCCAGCACGGTTCCAACCAACCCAGCGCTGTATGTGGAGAACGATGATGTAACCGACGCCGGCGATCTGGCTTTCGACGTGAAAGGCGGCGGTTTTGGCGGTGAATGTTCCATCGATGTCAGCGGCAACCTGTTCTGCACTGGCGTTGTGGGCGCTGCCGTGAAAGGTTCAGGCAAGAAGAAGGTCGGACTCTACACCATGCAGTCGTCCGAAGATTGGATCGAAGACTTCGGTTCCGGCGCTCTGACCGGTGGCGTGGCCACGATTCCGTTGGAGCAACGCTTCTCGAAGACCATCAGCGGCAAAGCCGACTACCACGTATTTCTCACGCCCGCAGGCGACTGCGACGGCTTGTACATCGCCAACAAGACCGCCACGTCCTTTGAGGTTCGCGAACTGAAGAGCGGAACTTCGAGCGTTGCGTTCGACTACCGGATCGTTGCCCATCGCAAGGGATTTGAATCCGCACGGCTACCCGATGTCAGCGGGAAATTTATGAACAAGCCAGCACGGCCTCCGGTTCCCAGCGCGGCTTACGTCCGGAAGTAGCCGTCCGCAGAGGACGCGTCGGAATTGAGATGACCGTGCCGAACTCGGGCCAAATAGCCTCGGGAGCACGCAAGAAATGACAACCATCGAGAGCAGAGCACCTGTTGGTCGCAATGCCGACTCGAGCAAATCGCGAATATCGCGGAAGGAGAACTGAGATATGTCTGAATATGTGGAGAACAAGCGATTTCTTCCTCTGCAGCTGATGCAGAGTGCGGTGATCCTCGTCCTGGGCTTCTCGACCATGCTGATGGCGGCAACCTCGGGGCGGCCAACCGCCTCCGGACCGCTGAGTGGGCACAAGGGCGCACCCATCGGCGTTGGGGCCGCAAAAATGGTGAATATGGAGGAACTGCCGCAGGCCACGGCAGCCCAGCTTGCTGCCAAACCTCGATACGAGCCCGACCGTCGTCCGCTGGATAATCTCACCGAGAAACAGTACGAAGCACTTAAGCACGAAGTCGCACACCGGTGGCCCGCGAGTCCCTCGGGCACCGAAGCCCTCGCGCTCGCGGACGATTCCCACAAGCCACTGGTGGGAGCTTTTGCCAACTTTCCTGCCCAGCAGGAAAACTGTTGCACACCGCCAGACATGGCGCTGGCTGTGAGCGAGAACTTTGTCGTTCAGGTGGTGAACACGTTCATCGCCGTGTACGACAAGCGCGGCAACCTGCAACCTGGTTTTCCCAAGGACATGGACACCTTTTTCGGGTTGCCCTCGGGTCAGTACACCACCGACCCGCGTGCTTTCTACGACTGGGTGAATCACCGCTTCGTCTTTATCATGATCACCGACACCGACCGCTGTCAGAGCGATGATGTGAGCAGCATCCTGATAGCGGCGAGCGCGACCCATGACCCCCGGGGCCGTTGGTACGCGTACGGTCCGGCCTTCCAGGTTGGAAGCACCGGCCAGTGTACGGACTATCCCGGCTTGGGTCACGATTCCACCAACTGGGGAGCGGGGGCCACGAAAGGTGGAACCTACGTGACCTTCAACCAGTTCCAAGGTGGTTCGCTCGTGGGAAACTATGTTTTTCTCATCCCCAACGATGCGATCTACGTCGGAGGCGGCTTTGGCGCCGTGACCTGGTTCAACCTAACCGATAACAATATTCTGGTGGACACGATCCAGCCCGCCAACATGACGGATCGCTCGGATAAACCGGGAACCGTACTGTTCGTAAACACGTTCAACATCGAATGGGGCGGAGGGCAATGCCGCAACGGCTGCAACGGTCTCATTGTGTGGGCCATCAACAATCCGTTTAACGGCAGTGGGCTTAGCGGCGTGGTTATCGGTACGGCGAACAATTATTACCTTCCCCCCAATGCCGACGAACCCAACGGCGTGGGCGGCGTTTGCTCGAACTGCGTTGATACGGACGATGTCCGCATTTCTGGCCAGGTGAAATACAACGCGGGCACCTTGTGGGGCTCGATGAATACCGGCATCCCCAATAGCACCGAGGCCGGTCCAATCTGGTTCGAGGTGCATCCCACTCTCAATACAGGTGGGGCCATTACGGCTGCCACAGAACGGCAGGAAGATTGCTTCGTGTGTAATGGCTGGGCTAATAACGGCTCTGCTTACTATGCCACGCTGCAACCTGACCCGGAAGGCAACGTGCTAATGGTGTTCGAATACTCAACCGACACGGTGTATCCAAGCGTGGCTTATACGAGCCGCCGAGTCAACTATGCCGACAGCAATATGGATGGCGTTGGGGCCTTCCTGCAAGCGGGGTCGGCATTCTACGGCCAGGGGCGCTGGGGAGACTACACTGCCACCGCACCCGATCTTACCATCGCCAACCTTCCGTCCATGTGGTTCTCCGGCCAGTACGCCAACGGCAGCGGAAACTGGGGAACGGAAATCGGCGCTGTGCGCTACGTGCTCCCGTCGGATCAGTAGCCTACAGTTCCCGCCGTACTCAACCGGCCCCGGGGATGCCTCCGATCCCTGGGGCCGTTTTTTGTGAATCGCTACCAACTGTATGGACCACCTTTGTTGAATAAGCTGCAGCAGTCAGACCGCGAGCAGCCGGGTGCAGACGTGCCGACGGCAGCAGAGTCAAAACCCGTCGGTCAGGAGCGTTGGTAATTTGATCGCGGTTGCTCGGCTCATTACTCTGGAAGGTTGAGCGATCTGGGGAGGGACATCATGGGATCAAAGCGATGGCTGCGCATCTGTCTGGCAGTGATCTTTGCGCTGTCTGGCATAGCGCTGGCTGACAAGCACGGCCACGGCAAGCATCACGACGATGATGATGATGACCAGGGAAGGCATTATTACAGCGAGCACGACCGCGACCAGATGCGCTCCTGGTACAACGACCGCGACGATGATCATTTGCCGCCCGGGCTTGCCAAGAGAGACCAACTGCCTCCCGGCCTCGAAAGGCAGCTGCAAGTGCGCGGGACTCTGCCCCCAGGATTGCGCAAGAAGATGATGCCGTGTCCAGAGGAACTGGAACAGCGTTTGCCGCCGCCCCCGGAGGGTTACCAGCATTTCGTGATCGGCGGCCACGTGGCCCTGGTGAATCCCAGTACGTATTTGGTGCTCGACATCTTCCACTTCGAACGATAAAGAAACGCGGAGGAGAGCCCGAGATTTCGGTTCTTGCTTTCAGCCGGAACCGATCTTCTCCAGAAAACCTTGCAGCTCCTCCGGCAGCGGCCGCGCAAACGAGAGCGCTTCACCACTCCGGGGGTGCTGCAACTGCAGCGCAGCGGCATGCAGAAAATTTCTCGGCAGAGAAATGCCAGCGTCGTTATTCCCGCTCATCTCGCGCGGCGCCCCATACAGCGTATCCCCCACCACGGGATGCCGGAGCGAAGCCAGATGCACACGGATCTGGTGAGTCCTCCCGGTATCGATGCGCAGTTCCAGAAGCGTAAATTTTCCGTACTTCGAATCAATCCGCTTTTGCACCGTGTAGTGCGTGACCGCCTCTCGCCCCCCGGAACCTTTGGTGGTCATCCTCGTCCGCCGCAACCGGTCCCGGCTGATGCTGCTGCGGATGGTTCCCCGATCCTGCTTCACCCAGCCATGCACCAGCGCGATGTAAGTTTTCTTGACTACCCGCCGGGCGAATTGCGCCGCCAGCGTGCGATGGGATTCGTCGTTCTTGGCAACAACAATCAAGCCGCTGGTGGCTTTGTCCAAACGATGCACGATCCCCGGCCGCAACTCTCCGCCTACGCCTGACAGCTGACCGAACCGGTGCAGCAGCGCATTCACCAGCGTCCCGCGATTGCGCTCGTCTTCGGTCGCCCCCGCTCCAGCATGCACCATCATTCCCGCAGCCTTGTTCACCACCGCCAAATCATCATCCTCGTAAACGATGTCGAGCGGAATCTTCTCCGCCATCGCCCGTAGAGGCGCAGGCTGTACCTCTCCCAGTACCGCAATGCGTTCGCCGCCCCGCAAGCGGAGCGAAGCCTTGCCGGTGGTTTCATTGACCAGCACTTTTCCTTCATCGATCAATTGCTGGACGCGAGCGCGGCTGGTGCCGGAAATCTGGCTGACCAGGAATTGGTCCAGCCGTTTACCGGCATCCTCGGTCGTCGCAACAAAAGTCTTGGGGAACGAGTCCACGCGAGGAGAAAGTAGTTCAAGGCAAGAATACCGCGACCGAATACAAATCGACAGCAAAGAAATCCCGTGTTTTCTCCGTGCATCGGTGTCTCTGTGGTGAAACGAGCTACCGTGCCGCCTGCGCCGGAACCGCCTTCAACCCTGGCCGCAGCCACCAGATCAGCCCCGCCATCACCACCAATCCAATCGAGATCAACTGCGTCCCGGTCATGATCCCGCCGAATACCGACCCTCGTCCGGGATCGTCGCGCAGGAACTCAAGAAAATATCGGGCCACGCCGTAAACAAAAAGATAAGCCGCGAAGACCTGCCCGTCGAACTTCTTCCGCTTGAGCAGCCACGTCAAAAAGAAGAAATTCGCCAGCTCCACCGCCGACTCAAAAAGCTGCGTCGGTTCGAGCGACACGCCCAGCGGCGTTCCCACCCAAGCTTGGGCAATCGGACTGGTGAAGGTCACACCCCAGAAGTGATTCGTCGGCTTGCCATAGCAGCAGCCCGCAGCAAAACAACCGACTCGTCCCAGCGCATGCCCGAATGCCAGCCCGGGCGCGAATGCGTCACAGGTCGCCAACGCCGGCATCCGATATTTCCGCACGTACCAGGCCGCGGCGGCAAAGGCGCCAATCAGCCCACCTGAAAAAACTCCGCCCGCCTGCAATGTACCGAAACTGAAAATCTCTCCCAGGTGGGCGCTATAGTAAGTCCAGTCGTTCACGATGTAGAGAATCTTCGCGCCCAGAATTCCGCAAAGCACCACCAGGATCCCCAGATTCCATGCATGTTCCGGGTTGATCCCCTGCTTCTCCGAATTGCGCACGCTGATCCACAATCCGATCAGCACGCCCAACGAGACTAGGAGTCCGTAGGTGGGCAAACTGAAGTTGCCAATATGGAAGAGTCGTGGGAACACTGTCAGTTAGATTTAGATGCAGAACGCTTGGAATTAGTAGCCGCTAGTGTAGCAGGGAAACGCGAGAAGAAAAATCAAGCCGACCCACCGAGCCGTGTGGTAGGCCGAGAATGAACCCGTCGGTAGACGATGGGAACCCGCCGCGACCCTTTAGGCATCTCCGCATGGCGGAGCATCGCACACCGGATCTAGTTTAACGAGTCAGGCCCCCGTTCATTCGGTGTTGGTTCAAAAATCGGTTACCACCATCACCAACTTCGCAGGCCGGCTTTCACCTTGAATGCTAGGGAAGTCCTGCCTAATTCGCAAGGGGGACTGCACAAATAGTTGGCACTCGGGTTGCCAGCAACTTTCGTAAGGGATCGATTGGAACCGACGAACTACCCCGCCCGCTTGTCCTCCAGCACCTCATCCAGCACGTCCGAAAGATGGTTCGCCCGCTTCAGATACTCCACCGCGCCGCCATCCTGGTTCCGCTTGAGCAGATGATACTCATCGGCAATATTGAGCGCCGCCAGCACCGCCAATCGCGCCGTGTCGACAGTATGAGTCTGCTCGGCCACAGCCCGCATTTTGGCATCTACGTACTCCGCCAGCTTGACGATGTACTCCGCATCCGACCCGCGAAGATTGTAGGCTTGATCGAAAATCTCGACGCGCACACTGTTTTCACTGGCACCTTTCGTTGCCGGTTGCTTGGTGGCGCTCGCCATAATTATTCTGCTCCTCTTAACCGTCCCGTCAAACTCATGCGACTCAGCTGGCCGCCTGCTCTTCCGCCAGCGTATCGATCTGCTGCAGCATCTTCTCTACCCGGCCGCGAATCTCCTCGCGTTCCCGGCGCATCTGCACCATTTCGCGGCGAAGGCCTTCGACCTCCTCCTCCCGTTCCTCCAGTTGCTCGCGCAACCGCTGCGCGTCGCGCTCCGCGGCGGCCCGCGCCTCCCGCGCCGCCTTGTACATCTCTATCGTGCGATAAACCTTCTGTTCAAGCGCCTGAAAATCGTCAGACGGAACCTGCGCTGCTACCCCTTCTTCCAGTCTCCCCGCCATAATTACACTTCTTCCCCGAAAGATTTTCGATGTTCAGCGAGTATACCGCACAACCCTGTGGATAGATTCGATAGATGAGGCCACGGGTACTCGCCTAGTGACGCGCGTGTGACGACGCTCGTGTGGGGGACGCTTCTCTGACCTGTCCGGCCGAGCAAAGCTCGGCTAGAATCGGCGACGCTATCGCTCCCGCAACTTTTTCAACCGCCTCCCGGCCTCGTCCAACGTAGTATCCCGCTTGCAGAACGCAAATCGCACCTGCTTCGCCCCATCCCGGGGATCATTGTAAAAACTCGATCCCGGAACCGCCGCCACGCCAATCTCTTTCACCAGATACTTCGTGAAAGTCACATCATCTGCAAATCCAAACACGCTGATGTCCGTCATAACGTAGTACGCTCCGCGTGGACGAAAGCACCGGAACCCAGCTTCAGCCAGAGCAGGCATCAGCCGATCCCTCCGCGCCCTGTATCCATTGGCGAGATTTTCGTAGTAAGCACGCGGCAGCCCCAGAGCCGCCGCGCCCGCTTCCTGCAATGGAGCCGGGGCACCGACAGTCAGAAAATCATGCACCTTGCGAATCGCGTTCGTGACCGCAGGCGGTGCTACAGCCCATCCCACCCGCCATCCAGTCACGCTGTAGCTCTTCGACAAGCCATTGATCGTGACCGTGCGCTCGCTCATGCCGTCCAGCCCCGCCATCGAAATGTGTTGCGTGCCGTCGTAAAGAATGTGCTCGTAGATTTCATCCGTGATGGCGAGAACGTTGAACTCGACACACAGATCGCGAATCAACTCTAGTTCAGCGCGGGTAAAAACTTTGCCCGTAGGGTTATTGGGTGTGTTGAGAATGATGGCTTTGGTTTGATGATGAAATGCCGACCGCAATTCGCGTTCGTCGAAAGTCCATTCACCATCCGCCGCAGCTGGCGGACGCAGTTTCACAAACACCGGCTTCGCCCCCGACAGCACCGCGTCCGGCCCATAGTTCTCGTAGAACGGCTCGAAGATCACGACTTCGTCGCCCTTATTGCAAACCGCCAATAGCGTCGAAATCATCGCCTCGGTCGAGCCGCAACAAACCGTGATCTGCGTTTCGGGATCAACCGCGATCCCCTGCCACTCCTGCATCTGCCGCGCAATCGCATTGCGCAGATTCTTCGCGCCCCAGGTGATTGCGTATTGATTCACATCCGCCGCAACGGCTTCTTGCGCTGCCCGCTTGATCTCCGCTGGAGCGGGAAAATCCGGAAAGCCCTGCGCCAGATTCACCGCCCCATGCAGCATCGCCTGCCGCGTCATCTCGCGAATGACCGACTCGGTAAAATGTTCAACTTTGTCGCTGAGAAAATGCTTCGGTTGGACGATCACATCAGCCATAATTGGCCCAGACTAGCACACTGGCAAGAATCACGTAGCGACGGACGCCTCGTCCGTCGGGCCCGAGCGAAGTTCGGATTATTTGGCCCAGAAACAAAAAGTCATCCTGAGCGCAGCCGTTGCAAATCACGATGCCCGCAGCGTCCCGCCCAGGCTCTCAAGGGCCTTAACGATCTCTGCCGACCACCGTGCAACTTCGCCTTCAAGCAAAGTCCGCTTCCCAGATTGAAACGTTGCTCGAAGCAGCAAAGAATACTTGCCCGCGGGAATAGCTCCGCCGCGGAAAATCTCCACCGGAACAAAACTTCGCAGTTCACTCAAACCCAATCCCGCTACCGCCTTCTCCATGTTCGCGAATACAACCGCGTCATCGAAGATAAAAGAGAAGTCGCGTTCCACAGCCGGATACCGCGGCAAAGCTTCGTACCGCGCCACCCGCAGCCCACGCTTGAACAAGCGATCCAAATAAATCTCGGCCACAAAAATATCCTGCTTGAGCTTGCGCCCCGCCGCAATCTCCGGATGAATCTGCCCAAACTGAGCCACCACTTCGCCATCCATCACCGCGCAAGCCGAACGCCCAGGATGGTAATTTTCCGAGGCCTCCGCTTTGTACTCGACCCCATCATACTGGAAGGCAGCCAGCAAATCTTCGACATCGCCTTTGAGATCGAAGAACGACAGAGGGCGAGCCGCCTGATGCACGCTGGCATTCAAACCGCTTCCGGTCGCGCCCATGCAGACGCGCTTGAATTCCGCCGTCTTCTCGCCCGCGGCCTCGAATACATTCCCAGCTTCGAACAAGCGAACATTGTCGCTGCCGCGGTTCAGGTTGTAAGCCAGCATGTTCAGCATGCCCGGCACCATCGAGGTGCGCATCACCGAGGCTTCTTCGCTCAGCGGATTGGCCAACTCAATCACCGGCACGGCGGAAAACTGTTCTGCATCCGCGTGCGAAATAAAGGTCAGCGAAATTGCTTCGTCGTAACCCAGCGCCAGCAGCGAGGTTCGCAGCCTCTTGTCTTTCTCGGCATCTGGGAGTTCGACGACCGAGCCAACATAACCCGGCAGCGTGTTAGCGAACTTGTCGTATCCGTGCAGCCGCGCGATCTCTTCAATCAGATCGATCTCGCGCTCCACATCCAGCCGCCAGGTCGGAACCTGCACCGTGAACTCAATTTCGTCCCCAGGTTCTGGAATCAACTCGAAACCCAGCCGCCGCAGAATACGCAGGATCTCGGGAGCCTCAATCTTTTCACCAAGAATGCGATGCACTTCTGAAACGTGCAGCGCGATAGGCGCAAGATCCAGTGGCCGCGCGATCACATCAACCGGCGCACCAAGCAACTCGCCGCCACCCGACTGCAAAATAAGCTCAGCCACGCGATTACAGGAAGGGACCGTAGACTCGTAGTCCGCGCCGCGCTCGAAGCGATGCGACGCATCGGTATGCAGTCCGTGCCGACGCGACATCTTGCGCACCGTCACCGGATCCCACCAAGCCGACTCAATCAGGATGTTGCGCGTCTTGTCCGTAATCATAGCGTCGAAGCCGCCCATCGTGCCCGCCAAGCCGACCGGCTTCTTCGCGTCAGCTACCACGAGATCCTCGGAAGTTAGCTTGCGTTCGACTCCATCGAGCGTCTTGAGCACCTCGCCATCCCGCGCCCGGCGCACCACGATCTTCCCGCCTTCCAGCAAATCCAGATCGAACACATGCGTGGGCTTTCCCATCTCCCAAAGCGTGTAGTTAGTCGCATCGACGGCATTGTTGATAGCCCGCTGATCCAGCAGCCCAAGCCGCCGCACGATCTTCGCAGGCGAAGGTTTGATAGTCACATTTCGAACGACGCGACCAGTGAACCGCGCACATAGCTCTGGTTCCGTAATCTCGATTGGGAAGGGCACGACTTTGGGCCCTGAGGCCGCTGGCAATTGAGGCTCAATCGCCTTTAACGGGAGATCGTAAATCGCAGAACACTCTCGCGCGACACCGTAATGATTCATCGCGTCAGGACGATTGGTCGTGATGTCCATCTCGAACACCGCATCATCACCCTCGCCGCTAACCGATTCAACCGCAATCCCTGCCAAAGTCAAATCGTCAGCAAGCTGATGGTAGTTGACGTCAAGGTCAACGAAGTCGCGCAACCATTGAGGAGAAATTTTCATTCCCTATTTGTGTACACCCGCGAAAGGTTTTCCTTTGTGTACCTTCGTGCCCTTTGTGGTTGAAGCCTTTGACTTGCGTTATCCAAACTGTTCCAAGAACCTTACATCCCCGTTGAAAAACAACTGAATATCATCCACGCCGTACTTCAGAATCGCAATCCGCTCCACGCCCATGCCGAAAGCGAACCCGCTGACTTTCTTGGCATCGTAATCCACGAACCCATAAACATTCGGATCCACCATGCCGCAACCCAGCAACTCAATCCACCCGCTGGCCCTGCAATTCCGGCAAGGACCGCCATCGCGATATCCCCGCCCTCCGCAAAAAATACAACTGATCTGCACATCCGCGCTAGGCTCAGTGAAAGGAAAGAACGACGGATAAAACCGCGTCTTCACGCTCGATCCAAACAGAGCCTTCATGGCGTGATCAAGGGTGCCCTTCAAATCGCAAAACGTAATGTTCGTATCGACCGCCAAACCTTCGACCTGATGGAAGATCGGAGAATGCGTAGCGTCCAGCGCATCATTGCGATGCACCTTCCCCGGACAAACGACGCGCACCGGAGGCTTCATCTTTTCCATGGTGCGGATTTGCACCGGCGAAGTATGCGTGCGCAGCAGCAACCGCTCCCGCAGCGGCTTCGATTCCTGATTGGCGATGAACAGCGTATCCTGCGTATCCCGCGCCGGATGGTTGGGAGGAAAATTCAGCGCCTCGAAATTGTAATAGTCCGTCTCAATCTCCGGTCCTTCCTCGACCGAATACCCAAGATTGCGAAACACGCCAACAATCTCATTCATCGTCTTGATGACCGGATGCTGCGCTCCGAGGGGACGACGAATTCCGGGAAGGGTAATGTCCACGGACTCGACATCCAGACGCGACCTTGATGCAACTCCCTGCATACGTTCCAGAGCCGCCGTGATGGTCTCATCGACGCGCTGTTTCACGTCGTTCACGCGCTGGCCAACATCGCGCTTCGCATCCTTCGGCGCGGCTTTCAGCCAGAGAGTATTGACCTGGGTAAGAAATCCGTTGGCCCGCGCCATCCAGCGGTCGCGAAATATCTTCCACTCCGGTTCGCTCTTAACTTCCCGGGCTTCTCGAACCACGGCGGCCAGCAGATCCTTAACAGCCCCGTCGAGAGCTGCCCCCGAGAAGTCCTTCAGCTTGGGAACCGCATACTCCGATTTTTTCTTCGGACTCATATCAAAGCATTCATCCCGAGTCGCGCTCTGCCGATTTTCACTCTGTCATCCTGAGCGAAGTTTGCTGGCGCGAAGCGGCGGCAAACGCAGTCGAAGGACCCCGAGTCAGACAGTCCCAGCGACAGTACCTCAGGGAATTCTCCCCGGCCAAGACACGGTGCGAATGCCTCTTCAGGGCTTGGTCGCAACGTGCATCTTCGGGGTCCTTCGACTCCGCGGTTGTCGCGCCTGGCGCGGCAACCACTTCGCTCAGGATGACAGCCTTCTGATTACGGAGTCTGAATTGGCTAAATGCTAAACGCTGAATGCTGGGTTAAGCGCCTACGCCGCCCCGCCGAGAGCACCGCGCGCCTGCTCGGCGAGGCTCTTAAACGCAGCCGCGTCTTTCACCGCCAGGTCTGCGAGAATCTTGCGGTCCAACTCCACGCCGGCCTTTTTTAGCCCGTGGATGAACGTGTTGTAGCTCATCCCATTCAGTTTGGCAGCAGCCCCGATGCGCACGATCCACAGCGAGCGGAATTGACGCTTCCGCTGTTTGCGCCCGGAGTAAGCGAACTTCAGCCCGCGCTCGACGGCCTCTTTGGCCGACCGGTACAGTTTGGATTTTGTGAGGAAGTAACCGCTGGCGCGGTCTAATATCTTCTTGCGCTTGGCGCGCCGTTTAGTCCCACGTTTTACACGAGGCATTGATCTGCTCCTTTTTATTTCGATTTACGGCGGCTGGAGGTAGGAGACTGAAGCAGTCCTTATCACCTCTTCACTCACCGGGGGCCACAGAATCACAAAGATTCGCAGCCCACAGACGGGCGACTCGCCCGCGACCACACTTAACTCTAGTACGGAATCATCCGTTTGATCTTGGGAATATCCGCGTCGCTGACCAGCACGGCATGGCCCAGCTTCTTTTTGCGCTTGTGAGACTTGGACGTCAGCATATGGCGCAAATGCGAATGCCCGCGCTTTACTTTTCCGGTTGCAGTTTTCTTGAAGCGCTTGGCGGCGCCCTTATGTGTTTTCAGCTTTGGCATAAGTCCTCAGGTTTTTCTTTTACGCCTGTCCCGCGCGACTCTGGACTGGCGGCGCGGCATGCGGCTTTTGTCCGGTATCCTTTTTCGGCGCCAGAATAGCATGCAGCGTGTTTCCCTCCTGGCGGGGCCGGAACTCTACGATGCTTTTGTCCTGGACATCCTTGATCAGGCGCTCCAGAATCTGGCGGCCCAGGCCGGTGCGCGTCATCTCGCGTCCGCGGAAAAAAATCGTTGCTTTTACCTTGTCGCCTTCGTCCAGGAAGCGCAGCACGTGATTCTTCTTGGTCTCGTAATCATGGTCGTCCACATTGATGCGGAACTTGACCTCTTTGACCGTGATCGTCTTCTGATGCTTCTTGGCCTCGCGTTCTTTTTTCTCCTGCTGGTAGAGAAATTTCCCGTAATCCATGATGCGGCATACGGGAGGCACAGCGGTGGGCGAAATCTCAACCAGGTCCAGGTTCTTCTCGCGAGCCAACTTGAGCGCTTCATACGGCGGCATTACACCGATCTGCTCGCCTTCGTCCCCAATCACTCGGATCTCACGCGCTCGAATACGGTCGTTCGTGCGGATAAAACGTTTATCGATACAATCCTCCGTCGGCTATAGCGACAACCAAGATGCAAGATTATAACACGCCACACGCTTCCGACCCACAGAGGTGGAGACCTCCGGTCAAGACGTTTTCTTCGTAGGTTTGGGTTTCAATGTCTTGACATACTGGTAGCTCAATTCGAGATATTTCCGCAGCTCTTTCGTCTTCTTCAACAATCCGTCCGGAACCGCCACATACTCTGGCATGACGGTTCCATACGCCTCAAACAACCCGGTCTTGTACTTCTTCAGAAACTCCTCGCGCTGACCCTCGGGAAGTCTGATGGCCAACCGAGATTGATGCAGCAGTGTGAACATGTTGCCATTCAGAGAAGTGTACGGATTGGCAGCGCCCTTGCGTTGGATCTCGGGAATGGTTGCGATGAGCTTGTCGTACAGAACTTCTTGGTCGGTGGAGACGGCGCTCTTCTTTGATGAGCTCATGATCGTCGCCACTCACCACTCCGACAATTCCTTCATGGCTCGCAGCAGATCTTCAGCCTGGGGCAGGATGGCGTCTTCCAGAATCGGTTGGTAGGCGACGAAGACGTCTTTTGCGGCGACGCGGCGAACCGGAGCGTCGAGATGATCGAATAACTCGTCGGCGATGCGGGCGGCGATCTCAGCCCCGTAGCCCCAGCTCAGGGTGTCTTCGTAGGCGATGATGGCTCGATTGGTTTTGCTTACAGAAGTCGCGATGGCATCCCAGTCAAACGGATTCAAGCAGCGCAAATCGATTAACTCGACCTTTACTCCGTGCTCGCGTTCGAGTTTCTGCGCCGCTTGCAAGGCTCGGGGAACAACCGCTCCGTAAGTGATTACCGTCAAATCAGTCCCCGCCTGCACGATCTTCGCTTTGCCGAATGGAATCATGTAATCCGGGCCGGGATACGGAGCGCGGCCGAAAGTCTCGCGATACAACCGCTTGTGTTCGAGGAACAGAACCGGATCATCGCAGCGAATCGCCGTGCGCAGCAGGCCAGCGGCGTCCAGCGCGTTCGAGGGAAAGGCCACCCGCACTCCGGGCGTGTGAGTGAAAATGCTCTCGCCGCATTGCGAGTGATAAATTGCGCCTCCGGTAAGGTATCCGCCAATTGCCACGCGCACTACCGCGGGGCAGGAGAAGGCGTTGTTCGAGCGCCAGCGGATCAACGGCATCTCGTCGCGCAACTGCATCATCGCCGGCCAGATGTAATCGAAGAACTGAATCTCGACCACCGGTTTCATGCCGCGCGTGGCCATGCCCACGGCGCGGCCCACGATGTTGGCCTCCGCCAGTGGAGAATTGAAAACACGATCGGAGCCAAAGTCGTGTTGCAGGCCGTAGGTCAACTTGAACACGCCGCCCTTGCCCTTAATCAGCTTTTCTTCGAGATACTGTTCACGGCTGGCGTCGGCCACGTCTTCGCCGAAGATCACGATGCGCTCATCGCGGCGCATCTCGTCGCGCAGCGTTGCATTGATCAGATCGGCCATGGTTTTCGGAGCGATCTTCTTACCATCGGCTGGCGCAGCATCTGATGCGGGCTCGGTCGCAAAGGCCAAAGAAGTTGGATCCAGGTCGGGCGAGTAAATATATCGCATCACCGTGTCTGCGGTGGGCAGAGCCGCTTACAGCGCCTGATCCACCGCGACCTGCAACTCGTCTTCGACCTGCTTCTCCAGCTTGTTTATGCCCTTTTCGTCGAGGATGCCCTCGCGGATCAAGAACATTTGCATGCGCGTGATGGGATCGCGAGTGGCGTCGAGCTGGCGCTCGGCGTCGGGGCGGTAAAGGCGCTCGTCGTCGGAGAGCGAATGCGAATACGGGCGGATCACATGCGCGTGAATAAATCCCGGGCCTTCCCCGGCGCGGCAGTAAGCCACCGTGCGGGCGAATGCGGCGTACGAGGCAACCGGGTCCGTGCCATCGATTTCTTCAAAATGAAAATTAGGAAAACCTGCGACCAGCCGCGAAATGTTTCCGCCCGAGGTCTGAACTTCGACCGGAACAGAGATGGCATATCCGTTGTCCTGCACCACGAATAACACCGGCAGCTTGCGATTGGACGCGGTGTTCATGCCCTCCCAGAATTCGCCTTCGCTGGTGGTGCCGTCGCCGAGCGAAACGTAAGTGATCTCATCACCCTGGAATTGGACGTCTTTGAATTGGCGGTAGTCGCCTGCGCTCTTGTGCGCGGCTTCAGGATGCGCCGCGAAGTAGCGGCCGCCTTCGGCGCAGCCCACCGCTTGCAGAACTTGTGATCCGGTGGGAGAAGATTGCGTGACCACATTTAGCTTTGAAAAACCCCAGTGCGAAGGCATTTGCCGCCCGCCCGACTGGGGGTCATCGGCGGCGCCGACGGCCATCAACAGCATGTCCAAAGGAGTCGCGCCAAGAGCCAGACACAGCGCTCGATCGCGATAATAAGGATAAAACCAATCGTATGCCGGCTTCAGGGTAATTCCCGCAGCCCAACCGACGGCCTCGTGCCCCGCGCCCGAAATCTGGAAGAAAATTTTCTGCTGCCGCTTGAGCAGGATTTCCCGGTCGTCCAACTTCCGGGAGGTGTACATGATCCGGTACGCTTCGATCAGTTGCTCGCGGGAAAGGCCTTCATAGGTCTTCGCGCTCGTGGTTTGCTTGTCCGCCACCCCGTCTGGTTTTGGATCTGTTTTGGTCGCCATCGCGTTCTCCATTGTAAATGCTGAGCGCCGGTTGAGAAAGCATGAGCACTCAGCAGTCCGCCAACTCAGCGCTTGGCACTCAGCCCTCTGGATGTAGCGCCACACCCGATGAACTGGCTGAGCGCTGAGTGCTCATTTGCTTCTTTCATCATTTATCCTGAAAACACATGATCAAATTCCACCGCCAGTTCGATCCCCGCGAGATCAAGCTGCTGATCTTCGATCTCGATGGGACCCTGATCGACTCGCGCTTAGACCTCATTCATTCCGTGAACGCGATGCTCAAGCACTTCGGCCGCCCCGAACTACCCGGCGACGTGATTGCCTCCTACGTAGGCGACGGTGCTCCCATGCTGGTCCGTCGAGCCCTCGGCGATCCTCGCGACGAAGCCGTCGTAAAGGAGGCGTTGGAGCACTTCCTCGGCTACTATCGCGTTCACAAACTCGACCACACCCACGTGTACGACGGCGTCAAGGAAATGCTTACCACGATTCGCCACTCCAACGGCGTTTCCCGGAAGATGGCCGTGCTTTCCAACAAGCCGGTGAATCCCTCGCGACTGATTGTGGAGGCGCTCGGCCTCGCTGAATTTTTTTTTCACGTGTACGGCGGAAACAGTTTCGCCACCAAAAAGCCCGACCCGCACGGCGCGCAGACGATTCTGCGAGAGACCAAAACCCATCCCCACGAAACCCTGATGGTCGGCGATTCCTCGGTTGACGTAATCACCGGCCGCAACGCGGGCCTCTGGACCTGCGGCGTCACCTACGGCTTCGCCCCCCACACGCTCTGCGAGGCCCCGCCGGATGTCACGGTAGACAGCCCCAAGGAATTGGCAGAGCTCTTCGCATGAGAGCATTCCTTTGTGAACCTTAGTGTCCTTTGTGGTTAATGCCTTTTGCCCGACCGCAAGATAAACTGCAATTAAGAATGAATCCCTTCACTCCCGCCGAACTACGCAAGCTCCGAAGCCTGAAAACCCCGCACGGAATCCAGCGCTTCCTCGACGACATGCCCTATCACCTGGCCGATACCGCTTGGTCCCCGCGCCGCGTCCTCCAGGAAAACACTTCGCATTGTTTCGAAGGCGCCACGCTAGCCGCCGCAGCCCTGCGGGCCATCGGTTTTCCTCCTCTGGTCATCGACCTCGAAGCCGAGCACGACACCGACCACGTCGTTGCCGTATACCGGATCAAGGGCCACTGGGGCGCAATCGCCAAATCCAACTACACCGGATGCCGCTACCGCGAGCCTGTCTATCGCACTCTCCGCGAACTGGCCCTGAGTTATTTCGACGTCTACTTCAACCTCCGCGGAGATCGCTCCCTGCGAGCTTTCTCGCACCCTGTCAATCTCGCCCGCTTCGATCGTCTCGACTGGATGACCACCGACCAACCTCTCTGGTTCATTGCCGAATACCTGTTCACCATCCGCCACCACCCGCTGCTCCGCCCCGGCATGGCCAAGCGCCTGCATCGTCTCGACGATCGCTCCTTCCGCGCCGGCCGCCTAGGCAGCGCCGAAAAGTAACACTCTTGCCTCACGGATTTTGTTGGCAGTTTCTCCAGTCGCGGAGCGGCGCAAGAATGCAGCCCATGGCGCAAGCCGTTGGAAAATGCGAAAAATGGATAAGCCCCTACGAGGCGAAAGGTAAGTTCTACGGTTCACGGGCTTACGTGAACACCGGCACATTTTTTTCGCCAGGAAGAAACTCGCCGGAACCTGGCGGGTTCTAACCACGTAGCATGAACATGCGCATCAAACCCACGCTTGCCCTTCTCGTGCTTTCATCCAGTTTCGTTTTCTG
>Ga0207003_1014_pt1 | contig 57179 bp, 57 predicted proteins | sample Alteio_BWMinCont_89_FD_153474 | JGI IMG/M metagenome (GOLD analysis project Ga0207003, IMG submission 153474) | Enriched cells from forest soil in Barre Woods Harvard Forest LTER site, Petersham, Massachusetts, United States -... | ecosystem: Environmental > Terrestrial > Soil > Temperate forest >...
CTGATCCTTCGCCTGCGTGTCACCGAAGGCGGCGCGACAGTCGAGGGAGCTAGGTTAACGGTGCGCTTTGCCCGTCCCGACGCGGCTCCCTTCTACACTCAGGTGGTCACTGGTTCCGGCGGCGACGCCGAACTGAAGATCGATGTCGACGAATCCTCTCTCCCCGATTCCGCGGTGCTCGTGCAAGCCAATTACTCTGGCCGCACCGCAACCCGCAAGTTTCAGTTGCGCAAAGTGGAAGCCTAGCGAGCCGCGATGAACCTCGTCATCAATGGTGAACCTCGGGATTTCAATCCCCCGCTGACTTTGACCGGCCTGGTGGATCAGTTGGGGATGAAAGCCGACCGCGTAGCCATCGAGCTGAACCGAAACATCGTTGCCCGCGATCGGTGGACTGAAACCAGCCTGGCAGAAGGCGATCGCTTGGAGATCGTTCATTTTGTCGGCGGGGGCTGAGACTTCAGCATCTGAGAACTGAGAACCAGGAACTCACAACTGGTATCCCGCCGACCCGATGATAAACAGATTTGGTCCCAGGGAACTCGCCTAGTCACCCCTTTTAGAAGAAATCCACAGTTGACACCCGTCCGCCCGCGCCTAGAATGTTCCAAACATCTGACTCTGTAATTGTTTGAAACATCTTAGGACTTGGGATGCAGCAACCATTCACATCTCGCGATGTGGTCTCGCTCACCGGGATCACTCTCCGGCAACTGCAGTGGTGGGACGAGCGGCGCATCGTAGTTCCCTCTCGGGAGGGTCGCCGCCGCTTGTATTCGATGGAAGACTTGGCGGAGGTTGCCGTCATTTGCGAGTTGCGCAGCCGCGGATTCTCCTTGCAGCGCGTCCGTAAGGTCATGCGCTTCCTGCAGCGGGAGTTCGGCAAACGTCTGGCGGAGATTGTGAGCGGCAACTGTGAATATCATCTGCTCACCGACGGCAAAACTCTTTATCTCGAAACTTCGCCGCGGCAGATTGTGGACATCTTGAAAAATTCGCGCCAGCCTATGCTGACGATTTGTCTCAGCGACACTGTGCGGCAGGTGCGGGCTGAAATACGCGCCAAGAAGAGCAGCCCAAGTATGTCTCGCTCATTGCGCAACGTAAGACAGGCTTCATAAGCAGGGAAGTTTGGTTCCACATAGTGGCCCCACATTGCTTGGCCGAGCATTGCTTTGACTGAACCAGGAGGCGACATGGTTGCAGAACTCGACGTCCTAAGCCAATGGATCCCCGAACAGATGCTTCCCGGCACGATCTTCGTGCTGGAGAACGCCGGCCGCGTGGGCGAAAAAGATGACCCCTACTGGGCCGTGCTGTCCTGCCCGGAGTGCGGCACTCTGGGATTGATCACGCGCAAGCAGCTCGCCGGACTGCTACCCGTCATCTGCGGCTCCGATCAGTGCCCAGCGCAGTTTTTCATCAACGATAGCCAGGTCGTGACGCGAAAGCCATTCTGACGCCGGCAAAATGAGGATGGCTGCCGGCTCCTTGTTCTTTCCCTGCGTGTCATCCATGTTCTACGACGGCGCATTTTCGCAGAGTGCACCTATTCTGGTGCAGAATTTCTCTCAAAAAAATCACTTGATTCCGCCCAAAATATAGAAAACAAAGGACCGGTAAAAATTCTGCCTCCTAGATCTATGGTTCTTAAGGTAGTTACAGGCAAAATATTCTAAACGTTGGGGTTAGCGTGTTTGTCCCCGGACGGCCTATGGGGCCGGTTGCGCCTGCGCCTCTGGACAACAGCAAGGCGCCGGACGAAGGTTTTCGCCTTCGTCTGGTTGGTCGGACTCAGCAGTTGGCATAGCCAGGAGCTGCGACCTTGTCAGGTTGTCAAAGAACGCGGTTATCTTCTAGATAACCTGTGTTGTTCTATTATATCGGTGGCGGGGAATGAGATCAAGGGGAAAGTGGATGGGCCCTGAAGACGGTTCCCGAAATGGGAAACGTAAAGTGCGCGAACAGCGTTGGCCTGATGGCGCGAGACGAACTACGTTTATTTCCTGCTAAATATGGCGAAGCCCAGGTCAGCGCTCGAAGAACGGGTGTTACGAGCCTGAATATACGAGGAACGGCGCGAGCCTGGGGCACCAGACTGTGGCTTGGAAGACGGAGATATCCGGAACGTTCCGCCTGTGTCAAGATTTCCTACTTTTTAGATCTTGACAGACTACATATAATGAATCATACTCATGGCTATTAGTATGACTGAGAAACTCGAAACCGTATGGTTCACGACGAAGGGACAGGTCGTCATCCCGCTTCGCCTGCGCAAGCAATTCGACATCGAGGACGGGACCAAGGCCGTGGTCCAAGCCACACCGGAGGGAATCCTTCTCAAACCCATGACCGCGGCGCTGATCAAGCGCGGGCGCGGTATCCTCAAGCGCACGTCGGGAGGCAAGCCGCTGACGGAGGAGTGGGCCGAGCACAAGAAGCGGGAACGGGCACTCGAAGAGCGCCATGCCGGCTAAGGTGCTCGACAGCTTCGCCCTGATCGCCTATTTCCGCGACGAGCCGGGCGCGGCGACGATGGAAGATATGCTGGTCTCCGCCGGTAAGAAGGACAGCCCGCTGCTCATGACCGATGTGAACTACGCCGAGGTGAAGTACTCCATTGTGAAGAAAGACGGCGCGGAGGCGTGGGCGGAGGCCGCGAAGGTCCTTCAGGGCCTGCCCATTGATTTTCATTCCACGACCCGCGCGCTGGCCGACACTGCGGCCGATTTCAAGGCGCGTTTCAAATTGAGTTTGGCCGACGCCTTTGCCGCCGCGCTGGCAAAGGAAAGAAAGGCGGAACTCGTCACCGGCGATCTTGAATTCAAGCCGCTCGAAAAGGAAATCAAAGTTCAGTGGCTCAGATGATCGCCACTCCACAGATCATCGCTTGCGATGATCTGTTGCGGTCGGGATGACAGAGTTGGGTCCAAATATGGCAGAAATTGGTGTCAGTCCCGTCTGTCCCCGGCTTTACTTCCTAGTGCCGGGCATTGCTGTGAGGAACACTTTCACGCTGTCTTTCCCTTCACCGGGAACTGCACATCCTGCCAGTCGCTGATTTCCTTCCTAATCTTCTCTCTGAATTCAGGAGAAGAATGGCCGGCCTTTTCAACCTCATGAAACTTGTCTTCGAGGAAGCGCCTGTGCGCAGGATCGATCCGGGCAAGCAGATGGAAAAAACCGACTCTGATCAGGGGTACTTGTTCGGGCCGAGCGCCGATCGCAACTTCAAGCTGTACAAGTGCGCTGTCAGTCGGAGAGTGCGGAGTTCGTGGTCGCGCCATCGTAAATCCTCCTGAGAAAGAGTTCAGACTAGCGGAAATATTGCTCGTGTAACCCTGGGGAAATACCGTTCGCAGAATCTTCCAACCCTGCCCAAACGTCAAGGATTATTTAAGGATTATTTAAGGGGGAGAACCTGGGGCACCAGGCATTCTCCGTCCCCACATTCCCGAAAACTGGACCCTCAGGGTCTCCCCGCCTACCCCATGGACCGCAGCCAATTTTGCAGGCGCAGCCCCTTGACCCGAGAGAATTCTCTTTCGTTGTCAGTGACAATCACGTAACCGAGCGCAAGGGCCTGAGCCGCAATCAACAAGTCATTGCCACCGATTGGTGTGCCCGCTTTTTCCAGACGAGCACGCAGTTGTCCGTAGCTCGTGTCCGCAGGGGTCTCGAAGGGCAAGACTTCCAGCACTCCAAGCACGGCGTCTAACTGGGATGAGAGCCGCGGCGAGCCTTTCTTGTCGGCTCCATAACGCAACTCCGCAGCGACGATGATGCTGGTACAGACATGCTTTTCGCCAACCGTGCGAACGTGCCTTGCGACTTTCCCCTGCGGGTTGCGGACGAGATCGGAAACGATGTTGGTATCCAGAAGGTAGCGCATTAAAGCTCGACCGCATCAGGGGGAACATCCGGGATGGGGGGGAAATCCTCCGGCAGCGGCGCAAGCTTCGCCAACAAAGCGAGTAGAGATTTCGTGGGAACGGGCTCGATGACGAGCCGGTCTCCTTCTTTTCGCATGATGGCCTCCTCACCCGGAAACTCAAACTCGCGGGGAATTCGCACGGCCTTGTTCCGTCCATTCTTAAAGACTCTGACGTGACGTTCAGGGCTTGTTTTGGCGGGCTCCGGTGGCATATGTCAAGCATATGCTAGAGGAGGTAATTTGTCCAGTCCTCGCATTCCCTTAGAATATGGCAACCAGACAACCACCGGAGCAGCCCGTGGAGTTCATGGGTGGAAAATCGGGACGCGGGCTGTATTGGTCCCAGCCGTTGCAAGAGCCGCAAAGGTGGGCCAGCCGCAGTCCGATGCGCACATTAAACGCAAGGTCCCTCCACTTCACAGATCATCGCTTTGCGATGATCTGTTGCGGTCGGGATGACAGAGTTTGAGTCGGGATTAGAGAGTTGGGGAGAGCTGCGCTCATGTCCGGCCGCGTGCCGGGCGCAGCGACTCGATGTGGCCGCTCACCCTTCTTTGGCCGGATCGCATGATTCGGGGATCCTGCGAATTCTTCCCTAAAACGACGTACCCTTCCCACGCTGCAATTAGAAACGTGGCCGTTTCATTCGCGTCTATATCACTTCGCACAACCCTGCTTTTCTGTCCCTGGCGCAGGGCCTCTGCCATGGCATGGTGCCAGTCCTTATAAACTTTTGCCGTCCTTCTACGGAATCCCTCATCAAGACCTGACATCTCTTGAGACAAGTTCAGCAAGGGACAGCTACGCTGAACGTCTTCTCTTTTCAACGATTCGGACCGGATAATGCGGATCAGAACGTCGAGGGGGTTTTTGGCGTTGCGTAAAGGCTGCACCCACTTCTGATGAAGGTTGCTTGCGATGACCTCATCCACCACCGCATACCCGAGGGCTTCCTTGTTCTCGAAGTGGTAGTACAACGCGCCCTTGGTCACGCCTGCTCTGGCCAGAATGGCATCCAGGTCAGCGCTGCGAAATCCTGAGCGGTGTATCTCCTGGAAGGCCGCCTGCAATAACCGTACTCGTGTGCGCTCGGGATCGCGGGGCGTGTTCAGGTTGCGTCTCGGCGTCTTTCTAACTCCTAACATACTACCTAGTATGCGGGTTGCGGTCGCGGCTGTCGAGACAAACCTTCAACGGACGAGCCCACGGCTGGGATGCGGTAGCCGTCGTTAGTCACGCTTATAATACCGACCGGTATGTATGTTCGAATAATCAGAATCAAGCTCGAATATGGAATCGCGGAGTCCGAGTCTGCAGCGTCTATTGAATTGTGTAGAAAGTCGAGCGATTCGTGACAGAAATGCGTGGCGGGTGCACCCCCATCGTCGGGTGATTTCGTGTCTGCAGAACTGTTTGCCCCTCACCCACAGGCATTCGTCACAAAGAACACCGATTCCATGTTTTTCGGAAGACTGCGTGCTCAAACTAACTGTCAGAGCGCCGAGTGGTGCCTGACGTAAATCGCCAGTCATCTCGGCGCCACAACTTTACCGGAGGAAAAGAGAAGATATGAGCACGCTAAGACGGTCGCGGAATTTCTGGATCCTGTGGGTTACGACGGTGGTTCTGGCTTGCCTCAGCAATGCAGTCGCTCAAGCGAGCTACAAAGTCACCGATTTGGGCGCTGAGGGGAGTGACAATCTGGGTTGTGCCATGTCCGTCAATAATGAAGGCTGGACGGAGATCATGGCTGGGAGCCTGCCGCCGGGGCAGCAGGATAACATATTCGGGACACTTCTAAACGGACGCGCACTGATAGACGTCGCCGGATTCAAGTTCGACCTCGGCACGCTCGGAGGACCGAACAGTTGGATGAACTGGGGCGAGATCAACGACTTCGGGCAGATAGTAGGTTATTCCGAAACGGCTGTCCCCGACCCGAACGGCGAAGACATTTGTGGCTTCGGCACACACCTTACGTGTAGCCCGTTTCTTTGGCAATTCTTCCACATGAGCGCTCTCCCGACGCTCGGCGGAAACAACGGGCAGGCGAGCGCGATCAATAACCGTGGACAAATCGTAGGATTTGCGGAAAACGGTACCGTGGACTCCTCATGCCAGCCTGGCAGAACTAATAATCGGATTCAGCTGCCGGTGTTGTGGGAAAAAAGCAACCATGGGACATATAAAGCCCAACCTCTTCCTACGGGTAGCGATCCAGACGGGGACGCATTTTGGATCAACGATCAAGGCCAAGCTGTAGGCGACACGGGAACCTGCGGCGATGCGACGGTTCACGCCGTATCGTGGGAAAACGGCATTGTCTCCCCACCGCTTCCTGACTTCGGAACTGGCGCGATCGCCCAGGGAAATAACAACCGGGGCCAAATTGTTGGGACTGTCGGAAGCGCTGACAACACAACCCAATATGGCGCGCTTTGGCAGAACGGCGTACTCACAAACCTCGGCATTCTGCCGGGAGATTTTGGCGGTCTAGCCAGCGGCATCAACGACCGGGGGCAAGTGGTGGGGAGCAACTTCGACTCCAACTTCAACTGGTCCCATGGCTTCATCTACGAGGACGGCGTGATGACCGACCTTAACACGCTGTTTCCGGCCAGTTCCAACCTGTTCGCAGTCATGGCTAACAAGATCAACGAGCGCGGACAAATCTCGGGCATGGCAATCGTACGCAGCGGGCCGGATGCGGGCAACATCCACGCCTTTCTGGCAACCCCTGCACACCAAAGCATGGGCAAGTCGGTTGCAGAGGTCGCACCTACACGCCCGAAATCCAATTTGCCCGCGAATGCTGGCGAACAGCATTTGCAGAGATTCGGACTCGTCCACCTCGGCCGATAACAGGAATCTGGGGCTCGCAGCAGTAATGTCTTCCGTCTCCAAGGCAATAACAGAACAACTAAACACTAGCCACTTCATTTAGGGGGTTCCAGCATGACCACTCACTTCAAATCAACACAGGAGGAATTATGAATCGACTGCAGCTTTGGAAGGTAGCAAGTGTCGTACTTCTTGCATGTGGTTTGGCAAGCGCTCAACACATCACCTCATTTAGTGCTCCGGGCGCGGGCACAGGCGCCGGCCAGGGCACCGGGGGCTTCGGCATCAACCCGCAGGGGACTGTCGTGGGATCCTACCTTGACGATGGCAACGTGTTTCACGGCTACCAATGTGTTTCGGGCTGTGGTTCGCTCAGCACCTTCACCACATTCGATGCTCCAGGCGCGGGCACAGAGGCGACCCAAGGCACCATCACTTTCAGCATCAACCTGTTCGGAGTGACTACGGGCTTCTACATTGACGCAAGTAACGTAGCTCACGGCTTCGTGACTGCTGCTCCGTTCAAGAACTTCGTCACTTTGACCGATCCCGATGCGGGGCAAGGCCCCGGCCAGGGCACTTTCGCGGGCAACGTCAACCTGAGAGGAGAGATCGCCGGATCCTACGTTGATGCAAGCGGTGTATCTCACGGCTTCGTCACCGCTCCGCCTTACCGCACATTCACCTCATTCGATCCTGAGGGCTCCGTATCCACGGTGATGCCAGTGGCAAGCGGCCTCAACCTCGAGGGGGAGGTCGACGGAGCATACCTTGACGCGAGCGGCGCGTTTCACGGCTTCGTGCGCGCTGGGGACGGCACCATCACCGAATTCAACGTCAAGGGGGCAGGCACGGGCTCCGGCCAGGGCACCTCAGCCTCAAGCATCAACGACCTGGGGGCGGTTACGGCAAACTACATTGATTCGAATGGCGTGAATCACGGCTTCTTGCGCGGTCCGTTCGGCGAAATCACCACCTTCAACGTCAAGGCCGCAGGCAAAGGTGCGGGCCAAGGCACAGTACCCGAGGGCATCGACTTTTGGGGGGGGATCACAGGACAATACATCGACTCGAACGGCGCGAATCACGGCTTCGTGCGCCATCCGTGGGGCGCCATCACCACCTTCGACGCTCCGGGGGCGGGGACGGCCTCTGGCCAGGGCACCATTCCTGCGACCCCTAATCTGTTTGGGGTGATCACCGGGCAGTATATTGACGCGAACAACGTGCATTTCGGCTTCCTGCGGAACCCGTAAGCTCGCTCTGAGGCTGGCCCAACTTTACGTCGCTTGTAAAGGTGGGCCAGCCGCGGTCCGATGCAAGCGCAAGGTCCCTCCACTCCACAGATCATCGCTTTGCGATGATCTGTTCCGGTCGGGATAACAGAGTTGGGGGGAGTTGAACGTCCCTGGTCAAGGCGGAACCGGGTTTGAATAGGCCACCCGACGGTTAAAAGTCAAAATCTCCACCCTAACTTTGCAAAACTGGAGTGAGGTAGGGATCGGGGTATCTTCTGGCGACGTTAGGGTGGGGCACCCAGCTTCGGGCGTCCGGCGGCGGAATGTTCTGACGCCGCCTCAGGAATAATTTTTCACTCTGTCCAGGAGCACCGGTACTTGCTCGACGATTTCGATATCGAATCCTTCGAGGGCTGGAACTTTTCTTGGATGGTTGGTCAGCAGACGAATGCGCCGCAGATTTAAATCCGAGAGGATTTGTGCTCCTATGCCGATTTCGCGCTGCGTCTTGCGTTCGCTCTCCGGTAGAGACGGGAGACGCTTATCGCGATGGAAGGTGAGCATCTTGCGCTCTGCGATGCTCTCGACTGAAAAGCCTTTGGACGTCTGATGCAGATAGATCAGCGCGCCCCGGCCTTCTCGCGCAATGGCCTGCATCGAGCCTTCGATGGTCGCGTGGCAATCGCAAGCTGTCGATCCGAAGACATCGCCCATCACGCAATGGGAGTGCATGCGGACCAGCACCGGCTCACTGTCGCTTTCCACATTGCCACGCACCAAGGCCACGTGGGATTCGCCGCCGTCCACTTCACTCTCGTAGGCAATCAGGCGGAACTCGCCGTAACGCGTGCCGATCATCGCTTCGCCAACCCGATGCACATAGCGCTCATGCTGCATGCGGTAGCGAATGAGTTCGGCGACCGTCAGCATCTTCAGGCTGTGGGTTTTGCAGAATTCGATGAGGTCGGGAACCCGCGCCATGGTTCCGTCGTCGCGCATGATTTCGCAGATCACTCCGGCCGGAATCAGTCCTGCCATGCGAGCCAGATCGACCGAAGCCTCGGTTTGCCCCGCGCGCACCAGCACGCCGCCTTTGCGAGCTTGCAGGGGAAAGACGTGTCCGGGACGGGCCAGATCTGAAGGCCGCGTGGCGGGATCGATTGCAACCTTGATCGTGCGGGCGCGGTCGTAGGCTGAAATTCCGGTGGTCACTCCATCGCGGGCATCAATCGCCTCGCAAAACGCGGTCCCATAGTTCGAGGTATTCTCGGCGGTCATGGGGCCGATATGCAGATGGTCGAGCCGTTCCTCGGTCATGGCCAGGCACACCAAGCCGCGGCCATACTTGGCCATAAAGTTGATCAGCTCGGGAGTGACTTTCTCGGCGGCGAGCGTCAGATCTCCTTCGTTCTCGCGATCCTCGTCGTCGACTACCACGACCATGCGGCCGGAGCGGATCTCCTCAACGGCGGTGGGGACATCGGTGAATGCCGATTGCGGCGTCATGACAGTCAAATTGTAGCAAAGGCGGTTTCGGGGAATTGTCAGAAAATTGTCAGCTGTGGCCTTTCAGGGCAAAAGCTCGACTAGCTTTTCGGTCTCTCCGGGCTCTCTGCGGCGGTTCTCAGTGCTCCGCATTCTAAGGTTCCTGTCTTCCGCAAGAGAAAGTCTTAAATCGCGGAGGTCGCTGAGAAAAGCCGCAGAGAGCGCGGAGATGCAATACGGCGCAGCCCGGTGCTACTTCGCCCACTCGTGCTCGGCTCCCCGGAAAAGGGCCCGAAGCGATCGCACCACCCAGCGGGTCAGCACCACGATCACGGCGAGCAGCAGGCCGACAATGGCCATCGCCACATACGGATGCTGGGTGGCAAACCAAGTGAGGAAGATGGCGAGCCCGTCTTCTCCGAAACTTAAGGTGATGTTCGAAAGCGGTTCCGGCGACGGGGTGACCGCAGCCCGGACAGCAGTTTTACCTCCATGGGCGGCGAGAGCGATGGCGCCGCCGGCAATGGTGGCCGCGAGCTGTTCCCAGGGAGAGAGGGTCGCGGTGGCGCCGTAGGCAAGCAACGCCGCCACGGGCACCCGGATGAAAGTGTGTAACGCGTTCCAGATCAAGTCGAAGGCGGGTATCTTGTCGGCGAAGAATTCGATTACGAACAACAGGCAACCGGCTGCAACTACCCACCAATTCGCCAGTAATTGCAGGGCTGGCGGTAGCGGCAAAACTCCCGCGTGCGCCAGCAATCCAAGCGTGGCCACAGTAGCGTAAACATTGAGTCCGGCGGCAAAGCTGACGGCCACCAGGAGAGCCACAAGTTCGCTGGCTGGGATACTCGGGATGGTTAGGACGGACGCCAACTGAACCCCTCCCTCACGACGCTGTGGCAAAAACAAAGGGTCGCCGCTCGGGCGACCCGCAAGTTCTTATTCCTCTGTTGTTAGAGGGTGGATTCGATCTCGAACCCCCAAGCCTCAAGCAGGGGCTCCGGAATGTACTTTGAGTTCTTATTGCGGCGAGCCCATTCCCGCAGCCGGGTCGAGCGCAGGTACTGGTCCGGCGAAAGCTTGTACTCGCGTACCACTTGTTCGAATTCGGTGATAGTGGGAGTAATGGGCCCGATAGGCTCGGGCTTACCCCAGTTAGGATTTCCTCGTCTCTTAGCCATAAATATAATGCCTCGCGCGTGAGATAAACTTACACCGGTAGAAAGTTAGATTCCTTCCGTCTGCAGACGGATTCAGACCCCCGCCGCACCGACAAAGACCCGTACTAACGGCCCGTTGGACTAACCGGAAGGCTTTGATTCTATGGGTGTCTTTCTCGAAAGTCAACAAAAATCGTAGCCGCCAGTTGAGCCATGTACACGTACATTGATGATAGCAAGGGTGTTAGCAGTATTCATCTGCTGGTTGTGCAACGCGGACTAGATTACCGCCGTAACCCGGCCTCGGCCCTGCCTCATTGACCGCCAAGGGGTACCACCCTACAGTGCATGAAGGAGGCTGTATCGTGAAGGATATCTATGAAGTACTCCGAAAGAAGCAGGCTGAGCAGGCCCAATTGGGCAAGCAGATCGAAGCTCTGCAGACCGCCGCTGAGCAGCTTCGCAGCGTAGCCCATTTACTCAACGAAGAGGAAGCCGAGAGGGACGGGGCTGCCATTGGTGGTTGATTACGTTTAGTGGAGTTCCGCCGAGATGAGTCTGCAAGCACTGGTTCTGTGTTCGGACGACAAGATCATACGGGTATTGCGCCGGGTCCTCAGTGATTTGGAAATTGCCGCTGAATACTGTAGCGATGCCGATTCGGCAGTGCGGAGGCTAACCCGCCAGAGATTCGAAGCAGTCGTCGTTGACTGCAATGACGAGGACATGGCAGCCCAGGTGCTCAAGAGCGTTCGCTCCGCTCCCTGCAACAAACGCTCCATCGCGGTTGCGATGATTGACGGTCAGAAGGCTGTGCGCAGTGCTTTTGCGTTAGGGGCGCATTTCGTTCTCTACAAACCTGTTTCCGCGGAACGTGCCCGGACGAGTTTTCGTGCCGCGCGGGCTTTAATGAAGTGTGAACGCCGTCTCAACACACGGGTTGCCGTGCAAATTCCGGTGGCTTTGGTCTGTGAGACCGGAGCCGGCCAGCGAAAGGCAGTCACCTCCGACATCAGTCTGGGAGGCATGTCGCTCAAACTCTCGCGTCGCGCTCGGAAGTCTGGCCCCCTAAGCATCCGATTTACGCTGCCGGGATCAGAGTGCGACATCGAATGCGCGGCAGCAGTGGCGTGGGAAGGCAGCGGTTCGCACGCAGGCATTCGTTTCGTTGACCTGTCCCAAGAACGACGCAATGAACTCAAGTCGTGGCTGGCCCGGCATGCTCCAGAGATGGAGCCCGACGATCCACCTGCCCCCTGCAAGCTTACCGACCTCAGTGTGGGGTGCTGCTACCTGGAGATGCCTTCACCGTTCCCCAGGAATACGAGGGTCGTCCTCACCATGCGGATAACAAACCTTGAAAGCCGCGTGCAAGGCGTGGTGCGTGTGATGCACCCTGAGATCGGCATGGGAGTGGAATTCACGCAGAGTACCGGCCCGCAGCGCAAGCATTTAGAGAAGTTCATCCAGGCCCTCAGGCTTAGCGACGGAGTTCAGCCCGAGCTCGCAGTGGAACCCGAGGGCATGAACGATCTCGAGCCAGTTAGCTCAAAGCCGCAGACCTTGGATGAAATGGACGACCCTTTGCTCGAACTGTTCCAGAGGACTACGGAACTCACCGCCGAAGCCTTCCGGGATGAACTGCGCGCGCAGAGAACTTTCCACCTCGACGTAACCGAGACCGTTTCCGCTTAGCACCGTTCCTGCCGATTAGGAATCATCTCTCATGCAGAACTTGCCAGCTCATGTGGGCCGGTAGTGCATCCGCGCCCTGCCGCTGGATGTGACGTATCAATAGTTCATCTGCTGGTTGAGCACAGCATTCCCCGCTCACATGACCTGTGGTGACAAGAAAGTGACCGAAATTTGACTCGCCCGTGACAATCTCGGACTCCTTACTTTCTTATCTTCAAATTGTCACTGCAGCGGCGTATTTGGATTTAGCTGGTGCCGCTACGCCGGGAGTCGAAGGCTTGCGTTCAGTCCTGGCGTCAGGGACAGTCTGCGCAATAGATCGAGGAGAACGAAATGGGAATTGTGGCGGTGAAGAAAATTGGTGCGCATCTGTTATTTGCGATCGGGCTGCTGATGGCAGTCCAACCTGCACATGCTATTCCAGCGTTCGCCCGCAAGTATGGCCTTCCTTGTTCCGCGTGTCACCAGGCTTGGCCCATGCTGAACAACTTCGGCCAGACTTTCAAAGACAACGGATATCAGCTGGGCAACGACCGCGATGCGCCGATTTACCAGCAGCCTGCGTACTGGCCCATCATGTTTCGGGTGACGCCCCAATGGCATCGGGAGAGCACCAAGCGCGTAGCCGTCGACCAGATGCCCGGCAACGGCAAAAGCGGCCTGGTAGAGTCCCAGGTAACCACATCCGGTTTCGATCTGTCCTCAATTGACATTGTCACCGCAGGGACACTCTCCAAGAACATCTCATTTTTCGTGCAGCCTTTTTTCACTCAGAGCGGCGGCGGAATTGCGCAAACTTGGGTACGGTTCGATAATCTTGCCAAGTCGCGATGGTTGAACGTCAAAATGGGCAGGTTCGAGTTGGATGAGCCGATTTCCCAGGAACGCAGCCTGACTCTGAATAACACCGGAGGCCTTTACTACAACTATTTTTTTACTCCACCTGGCGATAACAATTTTTTTACGGGCATTGGAGGTAGCCAACTCGGGGTTGAACTGATGGGGCACTCCGAGAACGATTACACTCGTTACTCCGTTGCCGTGGTGAACAACAGTAACGGTCAGGCAGGTTTGCCGGCAGGCCAAACCTACAATGTGTATACCAATTTCAACCAGGGTTTCGAAATACCAGGATTGGGTTTGCAGCGGGTCGGTGTCTACGGTTTCTTCGGCGAATCCCCGACCTACTTCCAGACCAGCAACGGCAACCGCATCCCTGGAACGGGCACGGGGAATCGCAGCTTCTATCGCGCGGGAGCTTACGGGCAGTTTTACGTACGCAAGTTCGATTTTCAAACGTTTTACGAGCACGCCTACGACAACGTTTTCCTGGGCAACTCGGTGCCAGCTAATCAACCATCGAAGTTGCCGGCGGGTGCGGTTGGTCCGTCGTGGAACGGCGGCTTCGTGGAAGCTCACTACACTTACAATCCGCGCCTCATTGCGATCGGGAGGTATGAACTGATTCGAATGTCGAGACAGGCCAATCCCACCATTCGCGCCAACTCTGGGAACCTCGATACCTGGACGATCGGCTATCGTTGGTATCCAATTATGAATCCTCGCGCTGGGCTGGCTTGGGTGCAGGAGTATTCCCGTATCGTCAATGCAGGGACAGCCCCACTTTCCGGCAAAGACGATATCAATAACAGCTTTCTAATGGGATTCGATTTTGATTTCTGAGGAGTGAGGAGACGGTCTCATGCGCATCAAAATCAGTGTGACCCGCAGCGCGGTTTTCTTTTTCCTCGGGTTGAGTCTGACTGCTGCCGCGCAGCAGACTCGCGTCGGGAACCTGGTCGGGAACGCTGCGCACGGCAAAGCACTGTACCAGCGTTACTGCATTTTCTGCCACGGCACGTATGGCGATGGAGCAGGAGAAAGCGCGCCTTATCTCGATCCTAAGCCTCGCGACTTCACCAAGGCCACATTTAAATGCAGATCTACAGCAAGCGGAAGTCTGCCCTTGGACAGTGATCTGTACGACACCATCAGCCGTGGCGTCCATGCCAGCGGAATGCCTTCCTGGAGGCCTCTGCTGCGCCAGGACCGGGTCGACTTGGTCGCTTACATCAAGACCTTCTCTCCACGATTTCAAGAAGAGAAGCCGGGCGCTCCGCTGCCGATACCACCCGAGTCGCCGAGCTCGCCGGAGAGTGCAAAGCGCGGCGCGGATCTTTTTCAGAGCATGAACTGCTGGCTTTGCCATGGCAAAGAGGGGCGGGGAAATGGACCGTCGGCTTCATCGCTCACGGACAGTAAAGGCTATCCGATCACACCGTTCGACCTGAGCAGCGGAACGCGGTCTAAATGCGGAGATTCCGACGCGGGACTGTTCCGTGATTTGATGACAGGCCTCGACGGCACTCCGATGCCCTCATTTGCGGACGCTCTGAAGCCGGACCAGGCATGGGATATAGTGCATTACATCCATACGCTCCGTGCGGGCGCAAAAGGTGGTATAAGTCAAGCGCAGGCTGCGCCTAAAGCGGAGTAAAGCCTATGCAAAGTTCAGGGTCAAATCGGCTGCGACGCATGGAAGATTCGATCATGAAAAAGCCTTCCTGAAACGACAGCCCTCGCGACTGCGAGGGACAGAAAGTGGGGTGTCACATGAAAATCACGTACGTCCTGGTCGTAACCGCTGCTGTAATTGCCGTAGCCCTGGCCGCTTACATCCCTGCGGGCGCCGCCGACGCGGCTGGCGCCGGATCATTGAAAGGCACTGCGAAATTCGAGGGCGCGGCCCTCAAACCCGCTCGCATTGACATGTCGTCCGATCCTAACTGTGCGAAGGCGCATCCCACACCGGCTACGACCGAGGAACTGGTTATCGGCGCCAATAATGGCTTGGCGAACGTCGTTGTTTATGTCTCCGACGGTTTGGGGGACAAAACCTTTGAACCGCCGCAACAGCCTGCTGTGGTCGAGCAGAAAGGCTGCCAGTACAAACCGCATGTCATCGCGATGCAAGCCAACCAGAAACTTGATGTAGTCAACGATGACCCGACCACGCACAATATCCATCCCATGCCAAACAATAATCGGGAATGGAACAAGTCTCAGCCCCACGGAATGCCCGTCGAGGAAACGTTTGCGCGCGAAGAGATCGCGATTCCCGTCAAGTGCAACGTGCATCCGTGGATGCGAGGCTACATCGCGGTATTCAAGCATCCCTATTTTGTGGTTACAGACAACGACGGCAACTTCGACCTGAAGGGGCTTCCGCCGGGCACTTACACAATCAAGGCGTGGCAGGAAAAGCTCGGCACCCAAACCCAGAAAGTTACGGTGGGAGCCAGTGAAACCAAGACACTGGACTTCGTGTTCAAGTCGGGATCTTAGGCCAATCTCTCATTCTTCGTGGCGCGGACTTGGTGGCTTGGGATGTGTAGGGAGCAAACGCATCGCCGACAGACCGGGTTGGTAGCAACATCGAGGTTGGCTCGGAACTTCAGCGCTTCGGGACCATTCACGATCTGATGTAAGGTGTGATTGTGAATATTCCCGAACGAAGGATGGAAAAAACACGGGCGGACCTCGCCCGAGGCTTCGATCACCGCGGAGACCCAAGGCGCGTTACAGCGGGGCGCGACATGCTCTGTCTGGCCGAGATGAGCCCGGAAGTGGAGCACGATTCGCCTAAGTTTTCCGGCGGATTCAACCACGAACCCCGCCTCCAGGTCCAAACTATGTTCGCTGATCAGCCGTTCGACTTCTGCTTCCAGCGCATCGACTTCCCCAGCATCCAGGGCGACCCGCTCCTGACGTTCGGGTCCCCAGCCTTCGGGACGATTGAAAGCTTCCGAGGCGAGATCTGCAGCCAGAAATGAAATCGAGTTCAAGCCTATTTTCTTTGCGGATTGAACAACTGCGCAGAGCGAGCGGTGGTTTGCCTTCTGCACGGTGCAGCGGGCTCGAACCGCCATTTCCGGCCGAAACTGTCGCAATGCTGTAATGCCGGCCGCAATTCGTTCAAAGGCGCCAGAAACACGTCGGATCTTGTTGTGCAACGCAAGTGGCCCATCCAACGATACGATCACGTCGTCAATATTCGTCGCAACCGATTCAGCGTGAGCTTCCAACAACAGTCCGGCAGTGAGCATGGTGACGCGGATTCCCTCGGCGCGAAGCATCTGTGCCAGGAAACCCACCTGAGCATTCATCTGCGGCTCGCCGCCGGTAAACACAACCCAGCGAACACCAAGCTCACGGAAAGAATCCAATTGCCGTTCGAGATCCCTGGGGTTGATTTCCTTGGGCTCGCGAATCCGCCAGATGTCGCACATCACGCAACGGCAGTTGCACTGACTGTGCGGAGACAGCACCACGACCGGCAGTTTGGTGACCGGCTGCGCCATGCCGTCCGGGTCACGGACGATTGTGGCGTGTGGCGTCGAGATGGATACGAGAGCGCTCATTGCTGTACGCGTTTTCCGGCGAGCCTGATCGCCCTGCCCAGCCATTTCTCTGCCTCTTGCAGCAATCGCGCGACCGGCGCGCTGACATATCGCTCCGAGCCATCCACAACAATTCTTTCTAATTGTGGCCGTACCAGGGGGGGCAATCGCGAAACCATCTGTTTTGACAATAGGTGGGGCACGCCCGCCAACAGAACCAACTCGATCTGGTCTGCCGTCAGCTGGATCAAGGTCGCTGCCGGAGACAGCCCACGATCCGGAACGGCAATGACGTCGGCTATCGACCCGGCGACTAGGCTCCCTTCCCCGTTTTCAAGCTTCAGCACGTCCGCCGCCTGGGTTGTAACCAGGTCGAAAATCTGCTCTGCCGGCACCCCTAACTCGTGAGCCGTATGAATCTGGTCAAGCAAGTCTCCTGCTGTGAGTGAAGAGTCGCTGCCCAGAGCAGTCCGAGGATTTTGTCGAATCCTGTCCGGAGATAGAGTCCGCCCGAGCGTAAACAGATTGGAACCGGGACACCAGATCACCGCAGCCCGGCGACGGATCACGAGATCGTGGCCGGTGTCATCGAGCCCCACGCCGTGGACGATTACCGTTCGAACATCCAACAAGCCCCTGCTATCGACTTCGAAGACTTCGGCAGCCGATCCGGCATCAGTGCCCTCAGCAAGATGAATAATGAAAGGGGTTTCTTGGTTGCTCCGGTGGAACACCGAAGCAATGTCGCCACCAAACTGCAAGGAGTGCGACCATGCATAGCGCTTCACTACACGAACGGGAAACCCACCCTCAAAAACGTCTGGCCGAAATTCATTGTGATGGCATACGGTTGTCGCACCACAAAGCAGGTTCTTGATCCCTCCCCACCACAAGCGACTGGGCTTCGGCACCTGAAGATGCTCATGAATCGGCGAGGAATCGGGATGGTATATATCTTTGGCCCATTCCTCGGCATTCCGGTAAGGACCATGACCCAGCTTTGGAAAGAGACCAAACTCCAGATGATCATGTGCGTTGATCAGGCCTGGAAACAATAGAAATCCAGTGAGCTCGACTGCTGCGGCTTGGCGATCGGGCAGTGACACGCGCTGCGCGTTTGCAGCATAGGGAACGATGCGGTGAATTCGACCTCGCGCAATCTCAACGTCCGCCGTTACTGCCGAACGCGCGTTTACGGCAACCCTCGCGCCGCGCAATGTCAGCGACCACGGCTCTTCCCGAGCGAAACCGGCATCCTTGGGGCGCGGCTGACCAGCGACGGCGGTGTCAGGCGACACGAGTTCTTCTCCTGAAGTGGCAGATGAAGATCGCGGGTGTCCCACGACTGGTTTCGAATACGTGGCCCTTTTTGTTGGCGAGAAAAATCTCGCGCTCGGGTTCGTCGAAGCCGGGTTCGACGGTTCGGACAAGGTCGAACCCGTGCAGCCGAAATGCGTGTTCTAGTTCCAGCAAAGAACACTGAGTCGTTGGCAATTCGATCACCTGGTCGCCGGCGCGAAAGCTGCGCTTCCAGCCCAGCGAGCAGCTGTCTGGGTGAAATTCCGACACGAACAACTCCGCTGCGCCTCTTGAGACTCGGGCGATTTCCGTAGCCAGCTCTTGCACTGAGACATAGCCGAGAAGGAACGAGCAGATTACGACATCGGCAATCTCGGAACGTAGCGGCAGCTGAACGCAATCGGCCCGTAGGAAGTGGCCAGTAGTGCGGAGCTTCCCTACCGCCCGCGCCAACATCGCCGCGGAAGTGTCGACGCCCAAATACCAGCCAGCGCTCAAAGATGATAAGCGGTTCAGCAGTCGTCCAGTGCCGCATCCTAAATCCAGAACGGTTTTATCGGCGAGCGAGGGTAACAGCGGCTCGATGCAGCGTTCCTCCAGGGCAAGCATCGGGTTGGCTGCGTGGTCATAAGTTTCCGCCCACAACGCGTAAGCCTGGCTCACGGTCAGTTGCGTCTGGGGGTTTGCGAGCCTCTCTTGTGCGTGGCACGAACCGTCGAAATGGTTGGATTGCCCGGACATCAGAGACTCTCTGCCTTCGGTTTGCGGAGTTCGACGAATTGCTGTGCCCATCGGAGTTCCAATGGAATCGAGTAAAACCGAGCAGCATATCTCCACGAGCTGAGAAATTGGAGCAGTCGTCGACTCCAAGCGGGCAGCCGGATGTCCTGGACTGTGGGCCATCGCGAGGCAACGACCAGCTCGAAGTTATCGATCAATCTCTTGGTGGGTGGCAACAACCATGGCGTGGCAGGGTCGATGCGCAAAGTGAAATTAAGCCAACGTGGGGTGGCCCACTCCTCTGGCGTGGTTGGAAACTGGACTTGCTGCTCCACATTGCCGTACATGTGATCTCGCTGCGGCACCGGCGTGTAGTGGTAAATGATAATTTCTGAGACGGGGTTAATCCGTTTAAGTTTTCGGACGAAAGCTAAACATTCCGCAGTGTCTCTCTCCGGGTCCTTGGGGTTGCCGATTACGAAGGAGAACTCTGGAATAATGTCGAACTGTTTGATGCGCGTCGCCAGTTCGAGCGTCTGACTGGTCGTAAGCTGCTTGTTCATCTCCTTCAAGACCCAATCAGATCCCGACTCTGCACCGAAAAATATCATGGTGCAGCCGGCACGCCTGATCGCTTCCAGAGTCTTGTCGGAGTAGCTCCCAACGATGTCGATACGCGCCTCACACCACCAGCGCAGTCCCAAGGGTGCAATTCGTTCAGCGAGTTCGAGAGCGACATCTTCGCGCAGGAAAAAATTCATATCGAAAAACTGGATTGAATCCACCGCGTATTTACTTACGAGATGACGCAATACAGCTTCTGTTCTGGCAGGAGACTCCATCTTTTCTCTGCTGCCGAAAGCCGGCCCGATCGCGCAGAAACTGCATCGAAACGGACACCCAATGCTGGCCTGGTGCACCGCAGTGCGCTTACCAAAAAAAGAGGGAAGAATGTATTTCTCGGTCTGTAGCCGATGGTAGGGGTACCACGGAAACGCATCGGGCGGCTTCATGCCGCGCTCAGGATTGTGATGGTGAAGGCGCTCTTTGTCTTTGAAGGAAAGTCCGCGAACCGAGTCAAGTGCGCGCTCTCCGCGAATGGTTTGCAACAATTCGAGAAGCGCATCTTCGCCCTGACCACGCACTACGAAATCGACGTATGGAGCATTCAAGGCAGCATCGGCGTAGACAGAAGGGAAGTAGCCTCCCCAGACAATTGGCAATTGCGGGCAGCGAGCTCGAACAGTCTTGCATGGGTCGATAGCGGCAACCATCTGAGGTCCGGGCATCACGGTTACCGCGAGCAGTTCGACAGGACTCCGCTCGATGAGCGAGAGGATGGTGCCCGTCGGATCGGGGTCGATGTTGCCATCTACAATCGCGTATTCTTCCTTCCCTTCCAGCATCGCCGCCAAGGCGAGTATAGAAAGCGGGAATCGCCGGTTCTTCGGCCTCGTTGCCTTCGGATTGAAAAGGATGATCATCAGTTACGCACCTTGCCCGTGGATTTACTCACACATCCTGACGCTCAAATCTCAACAAGATGTGATCGGCGAAAATACGAACTCCAGGACAACGTCCAAGGGCTGAATCCGCTCGAAGGCAGAACTCAAACAAGCGCGGGAATCGCACGGCCCAGGGCTCGCCATAGCTGGGCGGTACTGAAACCCCGACCCCCTTCACGGATTTCAGACGAAACTCGGGAAAGAAAATGCGCGCCAATGACCGCACGCCAGGGTAGTGCACGCGGACGGTTGCTTGGTCAGCTAGCCTTGCAGTAACTCCCCCGCGGCACAGCCGACGAAGCGCTTTCCTTGGCCTTCCCTCAGCGAGATACCAGACGATCTCCCATGCGCAACACGGGCCCATCAGGCACAGCAGTGCAGACGCACCCGGCCTGAGCAGCTTTGCCAGGTCGATGGCTAGCGAACGCAGATCTTCAACACAATTCAGAGCTCCAAAATTCGAGAACGCGCCATCAAACGGACCCTCGTTTTTCAGCGCTGAGATCTCTTCAATACGAAGCTGGTGTAGGTGCACGGAACCCATAAGGGTGGACTTCAGTTCCTGGATATTGCGCCTGGCTGCTCTTATCATTTGCGAAGAACTATCACAGGCGAATACGGTTGTGCCTTGGCGCGCAAGAAAGCGAGCATCTACGCCGGTACCGCAGCCGAGTTCCAGCACTCGGTCCTGGGAGTGAAATGCCTTCTCCAATTCTTTCCAGACCGACGCCCGTTGCGCTTGGCCTATTTTCGAAACCGTGAAGGTTTCGTCGTAGCGGTCGGCTGCAACATCGAAGGGCGCCGGAAAGAATTCAGTTTGCTCAACCGGCATCTGGTTCATGCCTCCACCTCGGGAGCCGCAGCATGAAGTTCGGCCCGAAATCCGGCAATCTTGTTCTGCAGATCCGCCGCGACGGCATCCTGCAAGTTGCAGTTTTTTCGCAACCGCTCCAGTTCAACCTCGGTACGCAGCAACTGGTCGGCGAAGCCATAGAAGCGGCGTGAGTGGCGGCCGAGAATACGTGCTTCCCTGTCAGAACCCACTTGCCATGGCTTGGGATTCGCAATTCGCGTAGTGAGTTCCGAGAAATACGGCGTGCCTTTGATCGGATACGCAACCGTCGTGAAGAAGATGTCAGGATCAGTCTGCTTTACATGTTGAATCGTTGCTTCCACATCGCCGAGTTCCTCGCCTTCGTATCCCCACATGAGAAACATTCCCGTCTGAATTCCATGGGACTTGCAAAGCGCGACCGCAGTTTGCACCTGTTCCACGGTCACGCCCCGCTCCATGGCATCAAGGATCCGCTGTGATCCGCTCTCAGAACCGATCCACACCCGGAAACAGCCCATCTCGGCAAGGGTCTCGACGACCTTAAGGTTCAGTCGATCGGCGCGTGAGATGCATTCAAAAGGTAATTTGATTCGACGGCGCCGCAGTTCGGCAGCGTACTGGAAAAGCCAGCCGTGGTGAATGGTGAAAACGTCATCCGCCATCCACGCCATGTCAGGTTGATATTGATCGATCAACCATTCCAGTTCGTCGGCGACTGAAGCTGGCTTCCGGCGACGGTGTGTTTTGCCAAACACTTCGTGACTGCACCAGCGGCAATGGTAAGGGCAACCGCGCGCCGTGATCAGCGACACCGAACCTTTGCCATGGTGTTTGCGCCACACCGAAACATATTGGTCCACGTCGATCACTTCGCGTGCTGGCCACGGCTGCGAATCGATATCCCGAATCTGCTCCCGCGGCGGGGTGCGGACAACGGTTCCGTCGGCTGCCTGAAACGCAATTCCATTGATCTTATGCAGCGATTCATTAGAACCACACTGCAGCGCCGGTACCAATTCCTCCAGCGTGAGTTCTCCTTCACCCACGACCACGACGTCGGCACCAGAATCGAGATACTCAGGGATATAAGCGCCCGGCTCGGGACCGCCCACGACCGTCCGCCAGCCAGCAGCCTTGGCGGTCCGCAGAATCTCGATTACATTCGACCGAGTCATCAAATTGGCATAAATGCCAAGCACCGATGGCGATTCCTGCCGTAAAAGATCGAAGAGTTGCTGGCGCGAGGAAAACGTAGAATCGAATACCTCAGCATCCAGACCCTTCTTTCGCAGGTGGGCACAGATATAAAGAATGCCCAATGGCGGATAGGGCTTCATGATCTGAAGCTCTTTGGGATCTTCATAAAGGAAATAACCGTGGGTGAGAAGAATGTCCATGTGGATGGTCAGCTTCCCAGAACGTTGAGAAGTTCGTCGAAACTGGTGCCAGGGCTTGGAGCCTGCAACTGCACTAACTTCTCGCTTGCAAACTGATCCAGAACCGTTGGGCGAGGATTACGGCAGGTCTTTTCCAGTTGCATGACTCGCTTCCACAGTTCGTCAGGTTGCGGGTTCGCAGGCTGTTCCTTCTTGACAGCGTGCGTTGTATACGAGTTCCAGGAATCGACCTGCGCATGCAAAGCATCGTGCAAAGCCCTATAGAAGTCGTTCGTGTACGCGCCCTGGAACATCATGGCGAGGTCTTCGCTATCGGACCAGTTGGTTTTTTCGCCCAGTTGGGCCTGCACGCGCTGGAAGAACTTCGTTCCGGGTAGCGGATAGGAGACCGAAACGCCGATGTCGTCGGGCCGTGTATCTCGAACCAGTTTGATGGTCTTCTGAATGTCGTGCCAGGTCTCGCCCGGGTATCCGAATTGCAGAAAGTAGCACGCCCGAATCCCTTCCTGCCGCAGGTTTTCGCGCGCCGACGCGATCTGGTCCACCCGTGTCCCCTTGTCCATGCCGTCTAAAATCTTCTGCGACCCCGACTCGGCTCCCAACCACACCTCGGCGCAACCGGCACGGCGCAACGCGCGAACATTATCGACGTTCATCAGGTCTACGCGGGACTGCATCTTGAAAGGCACGGCAGCATCCAGATTCTCGACCTCCAGGGCAAGTTCACGGACCCACTTTGCCCGCAACCCAAAAATGTCATCGGCGAACCACAGGTGCTCGGCACCTAACTCGCATTTGAGCTGTCGCATCTCTTCGGCAACGCTCCGGGCCGATCGCACAGAGAATGTATCACCATAGATGGGCTTTGCGCACCAGTTACAACGGTAAGGGCAGCCCCGGCTGGATACGATATTCAGAGAGAAGAAGCCGTGGGCGGCTCTCCATTTCGCCCGGTATTGCTCGCTGTCAAGTAGATCTCGAGCGGGCAATGGCAACGTGTCCAGGTTGCGCGTAAGCGGGCGCTGCGCCGTCCGGACGAGTTCGCCAGTTCCATCGTGCAAATATGCAAGTCCGGAAATCTGAGTGAGGTCCCGCTCGGAATCTTTCAAAAGACTCTGCACCACTTCCAGCAATGTCCATTCCGCTTCTCCCAACAGCACGCACCGAAAGCCTCTCCGCAGATAGTCCAAAGCGTGGTCGGAAGCGTCGGAACCATTCACCACAACGGTTGCGCCCGCGCCCTGCGAGGCTTCAAGAATGTGGTAAGCCACTTCCCGCATCCGAGTCAGGCACATCTTCGTAAGGAAGTTGAAGTTGTCCTCGTAAACCACGACGATCCGGGGGCGGTGTTCCGCGAGAGCGGATTGAAACCCATGCTCCGGATCGTTGAGCATGGTGTCGAACAGTGCCACGGAAAGGCCTGCGCTTCGCAGCAGAGCCGCAGCATACAGAGTGCCGAGCGGAGGATAAGGCTGCATCTTCCGCACCTGCTTGCGGTCGAAATACAGGTGGTAGGAATGAGTCATTAAGATATCGGCCATGCCATTGCCCCTCGCTCGGTAAGGTGGGCTCAACAGACTTCTTGCATTCTCTCACTCAGCTTCTCGCCGGTCAGGAGAGAGCGCCGGGTCACCAGTCGCTCCACCGTGCGCGACATCCAGAGCTCCCAGGGAAACGAATAGCGATTGGTGCCGATGCGCCAACGTATGGGCGCGCCGAGCGCGCGGCGAACACCGCTTCGGAACCACGCGCTTTTCTTGGTCGCTTTACGAATCTGATTGTTCAACAAGAAGTATTCCAGCCTCCTCCGCAAGCGCCGTAGTTCCTCGCCCTGCAGCCACGGGAGCATGTTGCGCCCAAGAGGCAGCGCCTCCCATTCCTCGAGAGACTGCGGCTCGTGCAGCCCCAGTTCTTTCAATTGTGGCCATATCGGAATGCCCGGGTAGGGAGTAAAAATATTAGGGGAAAAACTTACATTCCAGTACTGCCGGGCAATGTCGCTCATGATCCGAAACGTCTCTTGGCGGTCGTCTTCGCTTTCACCGGGATAGCCGAGAATCAAATTGAATGTGACATGAATGCCGGCAAGCTCAGCTTTGCGCGCCGTTTCCGTCATCTGCTCGACCTTCTGGTGATGCTTGTTCATCAGCCGCAATACGTCTTGCGAAGCGGATTCGGTACCAAAGCCCATGTGGCCGACGCCGCTCTCACCCAGCAAACGAACGTCGTCGTCACTCATCTTCCACAGGAAATCAGTGGAGGCCTGGAAGGTCCAACGGAATTTGATTCCGCTGTCGAAAATTCCTCGAGCAATCGCCAGCGCGCGCTTGATATCAACCGGGAAATTCGAGTCGAGGAGCGCCACTTCCTCGATGTTGTAGCGCGGGACGAGTTCAGCCAGATCGCTCACCACTCGCTCCGCTCGATACGCGTTGAAGCGCCGTTTATAGAAAACCTGGTCGGTGCAGTAATTGCAGGCATATGGGCATCCGACACTGGTCGCGTAAGCCAGCTTTCGAACGCCGCAGGCGGCGGCATACACATCCATGTCAGCGAGATGAAATGCCGGTGCGGGCAAGTCGTTAATGTTTGCCACAGGCCGTTCCGGCTCGTGGTGCGCACGCTGATGATCCTTGAACGAAAGTCCCCGCACGCCCTGCCAGTCCCGGCCCTCCGCCAAGCGTTGAACCAACTCGAGCAGCGTCAGTTCGCCTTGGCCCCGCACCACACAATCTACAAAGTCAGGGGCTAAGGTTTGTTCCGGAACCAGACTGGGGTGCCAGCCGCCGAACACAACGGGCAGGCCGGGGCGTAGCTTCTTAACAGATCTGGCCACACGGATTGCGGATCCGATCATCGGTCCGGTCAGAAGCGAAATGCCCAGACAGAGAGCATCCTCAGTTTCACGCAGGATAACTTCTTCGAAATTGGGATGAGTCAGGTTATCGATGAGCTTGACTTGAAATCCGGCCTGCAACAGCGGAGAAGCCAAAGCCAGCATGCACAATGGCGCGCTCAGGGGTGGCCCGTCGTATGGCGGATAAAACAAAACCACTTTGTTTTTCACGGGCAACTCGCTTGTGTGGCCGGTTGAGCCGGCTCCAGCCGTTTCGCATCCACGGCGGGCTTAGGCACAATGTTCAGACGCTTCAGCCGATCGTTCATCCACGTTTCGACTGGAAATCCATAGACATCGTGATCCAGCCGCCAGCGCGCCGGATAACTAATCGCTTTTTGGATGGCTTTCGTGACTGGCCCACGCCTGTCGGCGGCGATTGGCACTCGGTCAAAGGCAATTCGAAGATAGTCGCGCATCACCTGCAGACGCTTGTGATCTTTCCCCTTAAGCCAAGGCAAAACCGTGTAACGCGGGAAAAAATCGGCCCAGCCTTCAAGAGAAGTAGGGACTTCGATTCCGAGTTCCTTGGCTCGACTCATGACCGGGGCGCCTGGATAGGGAGTGAAAATGTTGGTCCAGAACTCCGCCCCGGGATATCGGCGACACATGTTCATCACAAACTTCACCGTCTCTCGCCGTTCCTTTCTCCCTTCGCCAGGAAACGCAAAGATTATGTTAAAGGACGGACGAATGTCGGCCTGCAGGCAACGGTGTGCCGTTTCGTAGATCGACTCAAAATCCTGGAAGTCCTTGTTCATCAGCTTTAGGACTTCCAGTGATCCGGATTCCGCACCGTGACAAATTTGTTGGAGCCCGGCGCGGCGGAGGAGTCGCAAGTCTTCGATGTTCAGCCGCGCGGTCAAATTTGTAGTAGCCTGGATGCTCCACTTAAAATCCGCGCCCGCCTGCACCAATCCCTCGGCGATGATGCGCGCCCGGTCCAGATCAACGAGAAAGTTATCGTCCACCACCCACAGCATCTCCAGACGATACCGACGCGTGAGCTCGACCGTCTCTTCCACAAACTGCTCGGGGGGTAGGGCGTTCCACTTCCTTCCATACACACCCGCGTTGGTACAGTACGCACAGTTGAAAGGACAGGCCAGGCTGGAGATGTACATAGCCCAGCGCCGTCCGCAGACCCTCTCGTATGCATCAAAGTCGGCGAGGTGATATGCTTTAGCCGGCATTTCGACCAGCGGCCTCAGCGGCCGTTCGGGGGTGAAGACGGCCTCGCCTTTGCGTTTGAAGCCAATGCCTCGCACACCATCGAGCGAGTCGCCTTTTTCCAGCCTTTGCACGATCTCCAAGAGGCTATCTTCCCCCTGCCCTCGCACAACAACGTCAACAAATGGGGAAGCTAAAGTCTGGTCGGGCAACAGGGAAGGGTGCCATCCGCCGAGGATTATCGGGAATTCGGGATTCCACGCTTTTACGGCCCTTGCGATTTCCACTGTTTCTCGGATCATCGGGCCGGTTACGAGGGAAACAGCGAGGCAAAGGGCGTCGTCCAGTTCCTGCAGAACAGCTTTCTTGAAGTCTGGGGTAATAGTTGAGTCAATAATTTTTACCGTGTAGCCCGCCCGGAGCAGGGGAGTGGAAACGGCGAGGATCCCCAGAGGGGCCGTGGCTTCTATGCTCGAGAAGGCGGGGAAAAAGAAAACAACCTTGTTGTTACGCTTTTTCAAATCCCATCCTCCGCACGCAGCTTCAACTATGCCCAACACTCTCAGGAATCACTAAGGTTAGGATGGAAGGCTAAACCGGTTGTCAACGAATTGTCAAATTTTTTTAACCTATTGAATCTTGAGGGGATGCTTCAAGCCTTCGCCGCCCTCGACGTCGATCTCAACAAGCCGGGCAGAGGTTCCCCGATGGCGATGAAATCATCCAGCGTAATTACGGGTACACAGCCGATAAAACCATGCGCTTTGGCGATTGCTTTGACCGTTCCATTTGTCCACGTCGCAGCAGCGCTGACGACATTATTTGGTTGGCGCTCCTGGAAATACTAAGCGCAAATGGCCGGTGTCAAGCGGCGACTGGTTCAACCAGATTCGAAAATCCCTTTTGACAATGAAAGGAAGGCCCGCAAGAAATATTGGTGAAACAGTCCTTCGTTGTTGACGAAACGTTTAGACACAAAGGCGATCCCCGCGCGGGCCTTAAGGTCGGACGCCAGAAAGCTCCCCTGACAGAGGGTGATGAAGGCCAGACCATCTTTGTTCAGTTGACCGACGCTGGTTGATTCAGGTTCGCGCTCGTCATCAGCTTCGACAACGACCCTCCAAGAGAAAACTGGGCCGTCTGCAACCTTCGGAGCGGCGGTCGCCGACACCTCACGCAATCGATCTGCCAAGGACTGGTAATTTGTTGCCACCCTGACCGTGGCTTCTCCGATCGCCAAAGTACTCTCGAACGGTGTCTCAGTAAACCTCCGAAGCGAATCTGCGTGCATCGGAAATGCTCCGTCGTTTGTTGCTGACGTTTGTCTCAAGACCTTTAGGTCTCCACAGAATTTTGACAACTCGTCAGCCGCCAATGCCGGCGTGAGTCCATGCCGCAGGACCCAGCATTCCTCGTCTACCAGCGCTCGAATAGTCTGCAATTGTGGTATTCGCATGTCGGCGAGACACGCGGGCAACCTCTCAAGCTGCGAAGCAAAGCGAACAAAAGCATCTTCGGAGCTGATCCGCGTAAACGTCGCACCAGCGCTCTCAGTCCTTTCGACGAAGACCACCCATCTGGGTTGACAGAACAAAGCTCGATCCACACCAAATTCGGCGACCGGATCCACCTCATACGCCAGTTCTCCATTCAACGACGAAGACAGGGTCGCGCCGGCTAGCTGAGGAAAATACCGGACAGCGTCCTGAAGCAACTTAACCGGCGTCGGGAGCCCCCAAGCATGGGCAGCGGATCCTGCCCTCGAAAAATAAGTCCAGTCGTCGGATAAGTAGGCGAACCCAGTGAGTGATAGAGCCAGTGCCAAGGAAGACTTGCCTGCGCCGGAGGCGCCTCCCAAAATAAGCCCCTGTCCGTTTCTCACTACACAAGCGCAGTGAAGTGCCGACACTCCGACGGAAGCGCTCGTAATTCCAAGCAGAATGGGCAACAGAACACATCTCCAGTAATCCGAGTCGCGAGCCATTGCCGGGGAAAACCTACCTATCACCCTCCGCCGTTGTAGGTCGATTATCATTGAACCACCCGAGCCATACTCCGCATAAACTAAGTGGTCAAGACCCCTAAAGTGCGGTTGAGGCCAGGGTTGCTTCGCCCGCAGTTCCGGATCGACATAACAGCTAATCGTTAAAGCGACGGGCAAAGTCGTGTCATTGACGGATTGAAAAGTTTCTCCGGCGGCTGAAACGATCTCCGGAGCGTTGGTGGCGATGAGCCAGACGGATCCCGCTACCGCAAATCGCTCGTTGAATGGAAGGAGCAAATCGCCATTCTGTTCTGACATGGGCGAGGAACCCTGAGTTCTCCCGGGAGCCGAAGTTTCATTAGCTGTTTCCATCTCTGTATCTAAGCCGATTGACCGTTGTTGTCGCCGGAACGCATGTGGCCAATAGCATAGTGCATGGCTTTACCGCATCCGTCAGCAAGTTGTCAAATATTAGTAAATTCCGACGGCACTCGGCTGTTGCGCACTAGCTGCCTTGAGCAGCCCAGGGTTACTATTGTTTTGCGGGAGGCTGAGTTGCCACCGACGAGAACTGGGATCGCGAGCGCTCCATCTCCGGCTTTTGGCAAAGATTTCACGCCGGATGCCGGGAGTTTCAACGCCCTGACCGTAGACGTCGAAGACTACTTTCAAGCTTCGGCGTTCACCGAGGTCGTACCCTGAGAAGCCTGTGTTAAGTAGAATCCGGAACTAGTCATTGATCATTCGCCCCTCATCGCTGAATGTCGTTGCCGAATACCTTGTGCTTGCCACTTTAGTGGCAATCTTCATCTGGCGAGGGTTCATTCCCGCGTGGAACACGCCGAGCGGCGATTTTGAGGACTACTACCTGGCCGCGCGGCTCTATAGCCAGGGTGTTTCTCTCGAACATATTTATGACTGGACGTGGACTCAGCGCCAGAAAGACCACGCAGGAATCGAAACCTCCCTCGTAGCCTTTGGGGTTCTGACCCCTTTTTCGTTGCTGCCGGTCCTGCCGTTTTCTTCCCTGCCTCCGCTTTTGGCTAAGCGCGGCTGGCTGCTGCTCAATCTGGTTCTGCTCGGGGTCGCCGCCTATCTGCTGCGCCGGATGTCGCGGCTCGGCACGCGACGTGTGGCCATCCTGGTTTTTCTCGCCATCACTCCGCTGCGCTCGAACTTCGTTCAGGGTCAAGAGTATGTTCTGCTGCTCTTCCTGTTTACGACCGCCGCTTGGCTTTATTTCGAAAAACGACCGCTGGCGTCGGGACTGACTCTAGCGGTCGCGGGCGTGCTCAAGATCTACCCAGCTCTGTTCTTAATCTTCTTTGTTCGTAAGAAGCAGTGGCGAGCCGCTGCCGGACTTGTCGTGGGATCGATCGCGTTCTGGCTGCTCTCCGCGTACCTCTTCGGTTACGAAACCGTCCGCACGTATCTGGTAGACGTCTTGCCCTGGCCCTTGCGAGCTGAAGGACAGGACCCCTACAACATCCAGTGGAATACCTTCTCGGCTGTGCTCCATCGCCTGTTTGTTGCCGAGCCGGAATTGAATCCTCATCCTGTTGCTCATCTTCCCGCGCTTTATGCCGTTTTGCAGCCTATTTGTCAGGGTTTGATCTTCGTGCCGTTCCTCTGGTCGATGGGCTCCTCTCGCGCCGATGCCGGGCGTGAGAAACTGCTCTGGGGCATTTTCGTTGCTATGTTGTTGCTGCTTTCCACTAATCCGGCTTCCTTCGACTTTACTGCCCTGATCCTGACGGCCGCTTTGGCGGTTGGCGCCCTAATGGGAGCGGGCCGCGCGCGGGAAGCTGCGACCGTAGTCACCCTCTACGCCTTAGTCTGTTTTCCGTTTTCCCGCTGGGTTGCGGAATCACCTTCCGGGTTCCGGACGCTTCTGGCGGTACCTCGACTGTGGGCGATGACAGGGCTGTGGATTTGCCTGCTGCTGCTCTCGCTACCCTCTACATCCGTCCCGCTGAGGGTACGGCTAAGATCTCGCGAGGCCGTGGTTTTTGCCTCGATCTGGCTGGCCCTGGTCGTGCCGGCGGCCGCCTTAAACTTGCTTCGCCAGAAAGGCGAGTACGACAATTACGCAGCCCGCCTGTTCGTCGCGCCGGATTCTTTCCTGGACACCGATCCCGCGCTGGCCGGTGAAAGAGTTTTCTTCACGATGATGACCAACCGAGGTTATTTTACAGGCGTGTTTGACGGAACCACGCTGACGCGGCTTGGGTTCGGCACCGACTCCTTCCACCCTGCGGCCAGCCCGGGTTCGTCCGCCGCCTCGGTGGAGCTGGCGTCGACGAGCTCCCAAGTCGTTCAGTTCCGCGCGGACGCCAACGCGCAAATGCACGATCAGCTCACCATTCAAGCCCAAGACGCTGAGAAACCCGCCGTATCCCGGGACGGCCAATGGCTCGCCTTCATCCGGGAGTCAAAGGGAAGAGGAACGCTCTGGGTGAAAGAGCTCCAACCGGGCGCGAAAGGCGCAGGATCGCTCTCTGACGAAAGGCCGCTGTCGGGAAGCGAATTGGATGTCCTTGAGGCGGGGTTCGCCCCTGGCGATGAAATCATCTTCTCGGGCAAGCCGCGTGGCCGTCCGCCGGGGCTGTTCCGCACAAAACCTGGGTCGACATACGTGACCGAGGAAAGGGCACCGGCTCCCCGCCGCTACCCGGCCGTCTCACCGGATGGCCGATGGCTAGCTTTCAGCCAGCGGGAGGGGGGAAACTGGCAGCTCTGGGTGCAGGATCGGCAAACCCGCGCCGAGCGCCGCCTCACCGAGAACGACTGCAATTCCACAGCCCCTGCCTGGTACCCGGACTCCAAACGGCTGGTCTATGCCACGGACTGCGCCCGCGGCCACGGCTTGACGGCGCTCTGTCGTATTACGGCGGTGCCGTGACGGCCGGAGTGGGGAACCCGGAAGGTCGTCTGGGCGCGTTGCCCTCCACCCTTGGCCGACACCGACAAGCATGTCGGTTTCGGATTGGACACCGCGGTTGGAATCGTGCGTTGGTGTTGAAGACCAGCGCGTTGTTGAGGCTGGGCTGTTATCCGATGATCCCGTGCATAATGCGCAGCCATGACGGATCGGCGTTCACGAGATGATCTACGAATTTCTGGCAGACAATCAATATCGGCAGTGTGATGAGATAGACACTGTGAACGCGGCGGTCCACCACGAAGTCGCGCAGAACGCCAAGGAGGATCAATGCATCCTCAGCGACATAGGGTAGCCCCAGGTGGGTGCTGAGATAGGGAAAGCGCCCGAAGGCCGCGGAAAGCAGCACGCAAGTGGCTATGAAGAGGAGCCGGCGGTGCAATTCCGGCTTTTTCCGCTGGGCAATGGCCAAGACAAACAGCGGCGCGAAGCAGCCCATTTCCATCATGCGAGCGACCAACACGATGGATGCGCCGGCCACCATGTGCTTGCGGTAGACCGCAAAGCGCGTCATCGCGATGGCTGTGGCAATGCCCAGCGGGACGATGAAGGCGCCAAGCGCTACGCCGAACCAACCACATCGGCGATGCCACTTTACATTGCGGGTCCGCACCAGGGCCGACTGGAAGATGAAAAAAAGCACCCATCCTGAGAATGCGGCAGCATGTACCCAGAGGATGGCCGGGGGCGGCACGGCAGGATGGATCATTACGCGATTGACGGTGGGGCCGAACCCGACAACAACAATCGCGGCCATCAGCAACGACATCACGAAGAAGAAATAGTTTTCGAGGAAACTGCGAAACGCGGCGGCTGGCGAGATGGGATGCGGAATTGTGCTTTGATCGACAGCGGCCACTTGCGACCTCATGATTGAATTGAAGCGGATGTCGCGTTCGTGCTCAAAAACCTTGAGCGAAGGAACGTAAAGCCAGGCACTGGTGAGATTATATGCGCTGTCGGCATCTTCCTCCACCACTCCAACTGGACATCTATGAAGGCGTCGGTCGCTGTCAAGGCAAATTTCCAAACACTCCCGCCTACGCTCCCGATCAAGAGATGGGGAGCGCCATTTCGCTATCGAGGGAAAGATTTTGTCATCGCCCGACCAACCCCGAAACCCGCATTGTTGGTCTCCGCAAGGTCTGCGGAAAAACAACTGGCCTACGCGGGTTAGAACCGGGCTTCCGAGGTAGCGATGGAGCCGCGGCATGGCACCGGGCTGAATCCCCCCGGTGAAACGATTGCCAATCGCCAAGTCATAGCCGCTCTGTAGTTTGCTCAGAAAGGTTGGGATCTCAGCTAAGTCATGACTGTTGTCGGTCGGCGGTAATGACGTACTTGCCGCGCGCACTGGCTGCGCCACCTCGCAGAGCATTTCCGTACCGCTTGTCCTTCACCCGCACCACCCGAACTCCCATCCGGGCGGCAATGTCGGACGAGCCGTTGGTGCTGCCGTTGTCCGCTACTATGATTTCGCCCGCGATCCGGTGTTGGTAAAGCACCTGCTGGACCTTTGCGATACATTCCGGCAGAGTCTCAGCTTCGTTCAAGCACGGCATGACCACGGACAATTCCACCGGGCAGGTTTCCGGCTCCCGCGTCGGTTTCGCATTCGCGTCGGTTGGCATATTCTCTTCCCCAATCCCGGCGTGGCGAACCCGCCCACTGCCGCTGGACGAGCAGGGGGTTCAAAACGAGCTGTGAGGATGCCCCTACGACGGAGGCATTTTGCCGCGAGTCTCTCACATCTGGACGAGGGTTATGGCCTCACTCTTGTAAAATCTGCCGAAACAGTTCAAACCCGATGATGAGCCTCTAGACCAGAGACGACCGTACCGGCCGGTGCGTGGAGTAACAGATGTGCGGGTGTGCGACCGTTCCACAGTCAGCTCTTCGTCGTGGTACAGTCTCCGCGTGCCTACCTCATTCCCGAGCCGTCCGTTGATCTTTATAGCTCATCCGGATGATGAGACGCTTGCGTGCGGGGGACTGCTTCAGCGAGTGCCGGCATCGTTGGTAGTGTTCGCGACGGATGGCGCTGCCCCAGGCTTTGGGTGTGAGCGGATGTTTGGAAGTCTAAAAGCCTATTCCGACGTTCGTTTTCAGGAGGCGTCTCGCGCGCTCGCTCACGTTCCCAACGCATCGTTTCAACGAATGACCAAGCCAGACGGATCCAACTTTGTCGAATTACACCTGTTTGAGGAGCTTACGGAAGCCTCAGCTTCCCTTTGCGCGTTGGGCCGTTCGTTCTCTCCCGATGCCATCATCTCCCACGCCTACGAAGGCGCTCACATCGACCACGACACCTGCAGTTTCCTCGCGATGCACGCCGCCGCCGACCTTTCGCTGATGCGTTTCGAAGTCCCTCTTTATTGGCTCGATGGACAGGGAAATGTAGTTCGCCAACAGTTCCGAGATCGCCCATCGCGAATCGTGGCACCCAACATGGAAGGCGCCCTCACAGACATCCTGGAGTTGCAGCTTAGCGAAGCGGAAATCGAGTGCAAGAAGAGAATGCTGGCCGAGTATCAAACGCAACGCGGCACTGTCTCAGCTTTCGCGCCTGGTATCGAACGCATGCGCCCCGCCGTTACGACCAGTCAGTCTTTCTCCAATCCCGTCTGCCACGGCTATATGTATCAGAAAAGGCGTCCGCGCTTCTATCACACCAGGCATCATCGCCTCTCGGCGAACGCCCTGCTACAGAAGTTTGCGGAATTTGAGGCTTGGCACCAGGGAAGTGCCAGTCGGGGGGAGCGATAGGAGCTCGCCGCCTATGTCGCCAACGATTTGTACAATTCAATCATCCGCTGGTTGTAGTGCTCGAGTGTGAACTGACTTTCGATTTTCGCGCGTGCCGCTTGTCCCATGGCTCGCGTCTCGTCTCGATGTTGATAACACCACAGAATTGCCTCGGCCAGGCGCTCCACATCACGCACTGGAACGATGAAGCCGTCTTTTCCTTCAGTGACTAGGTCGTCCGCGCCCGAATGATCGCTGGCAACGACCGGCAGTCCTGAGGACATCGCCTCCAAAAGGACCTGAGCAAGCCCTTCATTGACGGAAGGGAAGACAAACAGATCCGACTCCCGGTACTGTTGTGTCACTGCAGGCGGAGCCAAAACCCCCAGCGTCCTCAGGGTCGAGTCTGAATAAGTTCGCAGCAGCGAACCCATTTCCGGCTTGACGTCCCCCACCAACACGAGTTCGGCGTTGGGTAGGGCCAGCCGCCTCCACGCTTGCAGCAGATAACCCGCGCCTTTAGCCAATTCCACACGTCCCACAAAGCAAACCCGGAAAAGCGTGCTTTTGTCGACGGGCCCCGGCGCGAACAATTCCGTATCCACCGCTGACTTGACCACAACCGTCTTGTGTCCCAAGCCACATTCGGTGAAGCTGCGCAGCGACAACGTCGAGGGCACCACGATTCGGTCGCAAAGCTCGAACTCCTGCTCCATGCGCCGAATCAAGCGGGGCGGCAAGATCGTGCTGCGTTCTCGCGGGGCGATGCCAAAGCGCTTGCATTCTTCCACACCCGCCTGGTGCCAGTGCCGAGGATGGCGGGCTGGGTTTTCCAACAAAGTTATCGTCCCTTGCCCCTTCGCTTTCCGCAGACACGCCAAAGAGAGGCCCATCCAGCCATGAAAGATCGTGCATGGAGGGATCCGCTCCGACCACAACCGGTCCGTCAGCCTCGCCATAAGCATGACCGGAGGTGATGGCCGGAGTTTTTGCGGCAGTCGCCTCCTTATTCCCCAGAACACGCGATTCGCGTGCCCGAACCAACTGAACCGCTCGACGACTTGCAGATTCCCGTCGGGCGTCGGGTCCTGCATTTCGAGATACAAGCCCGAACTCATTACGCGTTTCAGCATGCCCGCCCGCAGCAGGCTCAACGCCAGCGTCTTCTGATAAGGTCCCGAGCCAACTCCCAGCGTTATTGTGATGGAATGGTTTGGCACGATGATCATGGTAGGCCATCGCTACGTAAATGTCTTCGGGCTAGGCCTCTACTCCTCCATGTTTGTGGCACAATTGTGCGATGATGAGGACGTCCAACCTCGGCCAGGGGATCACAGACATTTGACGACTTCGAATTCATCGTAATCGACGACTGTTCAACGGTTCACACGCCAAGGCTTCTGGCGACAAAGAGAGGACCCAGCGGCTCTGGCGCGCGCGCTGTCATCGGACAGATCCGGTTTCGCCCAGGGCCGTCCCGGATTTTGTCATGCGACGCCCCCGGGAGTTGCGTCTATAGTCTTCGACTTCCCAGTGTGGGGATCAGACGGAGCAAACCGGCTCTTGAGCCGCAAGAATGGCCGCTCAACAAGGTGGTAGGAAATTATGGCCACTCCCAAAGTTGCCATGAGATTCCAGGGAATTTCAGTTTTCGTACCGGGTGAGTAGATCAGGAACATTTCCTGCCACACATAGAGCGAATAGCTAAGTACCCCTATCGCCGACAACAGCCGGGAGTTCAGAATCTTTCCGATCATGCTTTCCGGCGATTCGACACAGTGAAAAATCCAGAGCCCAATAAGCAGGCTCATAACTGGCAGCGGCACACGGCGGAGGCTGTGAATTCTCCAGAAATAGAGCTGCAGCGTTGACGCAAGCAACAAAAAAATCGAAAAGAAGCTTGATGCGAACAAGGTTTTTCGAGCTCGCATCCGTTCCCAACTCATTGCAAGGATGCATCCGACTACGATAGCCTGCGGGCCCCGAAGCAGTCCTACAGTTGCGGTCCACGCAGGAACGAGCCAGATTGCGATGCGACCGAACTGCGCAAGGAATAGAAACGCTACAGCAGCGGTAAAGCTCTTTTCAAATCCCAGAACGACAACAAGGGGTGGCCACAAAAGATAGAATTGCTCCTCGACGGTAAGGGACCAGAAGTGTCCGAAGATCCAAGCACAATTGCTATGGTAGTTCATCAAGTAGCTGAGGGCGAAAGCTAGGTCGTGTTGAGAGAGTTGAACCAGACCGAAAGCGCTCAAGAGCGCGACGACTCCGATATAAAAGTATGCTACCGGAAAAATCCTGAGGATACGCCGTATATAAAACCTCCGCAGTGATATCTCTCCCGTCTCTGCTTTTTCCTTCATAAGAAGGGTCGTTATGAGAAACCCAGAAATCACAAAAAATATGAGAACGCCAAGTTCTCCCAGTTCCTCCAGAAACCAAAGACGCTGAGGAAAGTTGGTGGCCCCGGTCGAATGCGCAAGAAGAACTAGCAGGATGCTGACCCCGCGCAATCCGTCAAGGGAGGGCAATCTCTGTGTGCTGCTCAACCGGAATCTCCTTGTTTTTTTTAAACGAGGACCGATCATACACCGCGCGTCCTCGGCTAAGATGGCCGCTTATCGAACTTGAGAGTGTCTTCCATTTTTGGGTGGCGACTATCGAAGAGTTGACGGATTCCAGACGGAGGTTCCTAACGGCCCAAAGGTTTTGGGGGTGTTGGACCAATGATGTTTCGCACATCCAGATCGAGGCCGTAGGATGTCGGCTGAGATCCGGTGCCTGCGGCAGCCCGCATCCAAGCTGCCCCGTCATATTCTGTCGGCCAAGCGAACAATCGTCGCGGAAAACCTTCTTTCGGTATGTTCCACTGTGAGCAGTACTTGTATTCGTCGAGCCATGCCGAAATTTGCTCGGCTGCCCTCTGATGGTGAATCTCAGCGATGATCAATGGCCTTTGATGGAAGAAGAGGCTCGCTCCCCCCCGGAGGACCTCATACTCGCCACCTTCGACGTCTATCTTAATTAGTTGGGGAAGAGGTCCGCCCGTTGCGATGAAGTTATCCAAGGTGATCGCGGGCACGTTGATCATTTCTCCGCTTCCAAGTACTGGGCAGTTTCCATCGGCCTCAACGCCGCCATGAGTGTTTGCTGTTCTCCCGCGCCGAAACGAAATCCCGTCACTCGAAGTGGATGACCATACTGCGGCATGTACTACTTGAAGGCGATCCTCGAATCCGTTGCGAGAACTGTTGTCTCTCAACCGTACGATGTTTTCGGGATCGCCATCAAAAGCGACAAGTCGACCTGAGTTACCCGCAAGCCGTGCCGCCCCAAGAGCGATGCTCCCGATGTGGGCACCAATGTCATAGACAACGGTGCCAGGGCGAACCGCAGCTAAAATTGCATTCTGCACGTCGGGCTCATGCGTCCCGCGCCAGAACCCTCCCTCTCCCGGGAGACTCAGGTGCATCCACATTCCCCGGGATAAGCCGGATTGAACTTGCACCCAGAGACGGCGCCGAATCAACCGCTTAAGCTGGTCGAGCCCCCGTCCTCCGTGCTTCCACTGCCGCAACCGAGTTCCTACACTAGAGTCACTGAGGACGAAGTACATGCGATAGAGCAGGAGATAGAAGCTGGCCATCTTGGAACTGCTCCGTAACGAGTCTTGTATTCTAACCCGCTGGAGCGGTTGACGCCCTCGTCGCCATGCTCGCAGGCATCTGCCAGGTACGGCGGTCGGCAACGTGCGTAAGGAAAACAGCCGACTGTCTAACTCAAGCGTCGATGAGAGGCAGCGCAGTGAAATATTACCAACATTTGACGGTCCCGTGACGAATCGCATCGACGGTTCCCGTAAGTTTTCGAAACCTCGCAACCGATGAAAGGCGGTGTAGCCAGTATTTTCTGCCCGCGCTGATTTCGCTGCTCCAGCCATGTCTGGAGCGTTAAACCAGTCGCCGACCTGTCAGGAGCACAGGCGTGATTGGAGAGCGTTTAACAAGGGCACTCCCCGCTTCGTTCGTTAGCACCTCCAAACAAAGAGTGGACTCTGTAGTCGGTGCGGGTGAGACGCGATGGTTCAAATTAGCCAGTAGCTTCGGGATCCAACGCTCCCCTACAATATCTATCTGGTTGTTCGAGCCTCGTCCTGCCGGAGTTAGATGTCCAGAGTTTACTTCAGCTTACTTCGCCGCGTGCTGAGCTCGATAACGAAAGAACTTACGGAGACAAAGACGTCATGAACCGAGATCTGGCTGAAGCCGTTGTCGGATGCCTGCGCTTCGGCGAAGTCCCCGACGTAAGTGGATTGAGACTCTTCAAGGCACGCGACTGGCAGCGCACGTTCCGGTGGCTCGACACCAGCGGCCTGACGTTATACCTGCTACGACGCCTCCACGACCTCGGAGCGACAGAAGTGCTGCCTCCCGCTATCCTCACGCGTTTCGCGGGAAACGCCGCAGAGAATCGGGGACGCCTCGACTACATTGCAAATGAATTTGCCTCTATTAACCAGAGACTTCAGCGGGCAGGGGTCAATTTCGCCGTGATCAAGGGTTTTTCTCTGGTTCCCGAGTTCTGTCCCGATGCGGTTCTGCGCGCGGCGAGCGACTTAGATTACCTGGTGGACAAAGCGTCTTTGCCGGTCGCGCAACGCGTCCTGGAGGAGGCGGGCTATTGCGTCCAACGGTTTTCTGACATTGACTTCACGTACGGTAGGCCCTCTTCCAAAATCCCGACTCTTTCTGATGATCCATACTCTCGTGAGACCAAGCCACTTGTCGAACTGCATCTTGCATTCTGCAAAGGAAATGAAAACCGTGTACTTGTAAACGAACCCGAATTTTGGCTGGATCAGACGGTCAACCATAATTGGCAGGGACTGCGCTTCCCAGTGTTGAACGAGCAAGATGCGCTGGTATTGCAAATACTTCACGTCTTTCAGCACACATTGGAGTGCTGGGTGAAATTATGCTGGCTCCTTGAAATTGGCTACTTCTTGAAAAGGCGGTTATCCGATACTCCATTCTGGGATCGATTCGACGTTCGCTTGCGGGAGGTTCCTTGCCTTGCCGAATTCGCGGCCATTGTCATGGGATTAGCAAGTAGAGTGTTTGTCGCTCCTATGCCGCCGATAGCGGCGAAATGGATGGAGTGTCTTCGTCCCCCGGCCAGAGTGTGGCTCGCGCACTATGCATGGACTTGGATAATCGGGCGCCACCCCTATGACAACGTAAGTTTGTTTTCGGCTGCCAAACTCCCCCTATTCCTGCACCGGGAGTTCGTCACAGACCCTGGGGTTCGAAAAAAACTCACCCAACAGCATCTGTTTCCATGGAAGCGGCCCACACGGATAGCGGTTCCAGCGGACAAAACCGCTGCGAGCTTCTTGACGGCGGGTCGGCTGCAATGGCAGTTTGTGCTGCAGAGGCTGATCTTTCATGTGGGATCGAGTTCGCGATATTTATTGGAAACGCCGGGTTGGCGTAAACTGAACAAACTCTCCGCGCAGCCTCCATACGCGCAGACTCACTCGAGCAATTTGGGTATGGAGGAAAAGATAGGACCGACGGAAACGCGAACCAGACCATGAACAGTTTGCAAAATGTTGGTGGGAGGATCAGATGCCACCTGGGAAAACCCAATGATGAAGCCGATTCTCCTGTCAAAGGCAGTAATTTCCAGGCGGTCGCAAGTCTACCTTTATTGAACCCGGGAACTCTCCTGCCAGCTGCAGCTCGTGCTGGAGTGGAGAACAGGATCCAGTCATACCGCGTCGAGTTTTCGACCCTGTTCTCCAGCCGGAGTAGATAGTGTCTAACCTATACAACCTCTACTTGAAGTTGATCACGCCGAACAAACCATTTTGATATTGGTTCGGACCGGCGGTGAAGAACAGTTGGTTTGGTTTGCCGTTTGAACCGCCGCCTTGGCCGAAGGCCAGCGCCCAGAGTTCGTCGATGTGAATCGGCTTCCCCGATTTATCCTTGAGCGGGGTTAACGTCTTGGTCTTGGCGTTGAAGGCGTTGACCCAGCCATTGCCTACGTTGCCGATCAGCAACTGGTTGCTCGCCGGACCAAAGTTCTTGGGTGCCATGGCCAGCCCCCAGGGACCTACTAGAGCCTTGCTCTTGGTGAGCGTCTTAACCAATTTACCGGCGGTGGTAAAGATATCCACCGCGCCCTTGGTGCCGGGAATGCCGTCGGTGAAAGTCACGTAGAGTTTGCCGTTGATGTTCTGCACGTTATAAACCGCGAGGCCTTTCAGCTTCGGATCGTTGAACGAACCCACCAGCTTGAAGGTGCCGTCGTAGATGTCAACCTTATTGTTCAGATTATCGGCGCCAAACAAAAAGTTGGCACCCTTGTTTACGCCCAGGGCCAGGCCGGTATACCAGGCGTTGGAGTTGACCACAACGATTGCGGCGCCTGCGTTCACGGTCGGGTTCCACCCGCTGATGGAGCCGGGCTCGAAAGTGGAGAAGATGAATAAGGCGGGTCCGGAGTTTCCGCCTTGTGACACTACGAAGTCCTGGGTGCTGTTGGCGACCTGCCCTGTGACGGTTGACGCGACGGTGATTTGTCCTGCCTTGTTACCTTTTCCGTCATAGAATGTGGATACGCCTGTGTCATAGTCACTGATCCAGAACGGGCCACCCGGAAAGAAGGACATTCCCCAGGCGTTCTTAAGCTCCGTGTCCTGATGCTTGGCCTTCCCTTTTTGGTTGGATACGAGGTTGGTGATGGCGTATTGAGCGTTTGCAGGGTTTGGAATCAACCCCACCACGACCACGAGTGAAGCCACGAATGCGAGCGCGCGGCGCGACCAGTTTTGAGACACCATTATTCTTCTCCTTAAATTGAAAATTGATGGGAGTGGCTGATGAGGCGGCATTGCGGACCCGAATCGGTTTCAGACGAGACCAGCTACTCACCCCGAGATCATCGGAATTCTCGGTGATCTTACCGATCTGTATGTCAAGGGAGTGTCTCCGAATTGTAAAAACTTCGTCACAAGGTCTATGGGATCGGTGATCGAAGGCATTGCGGTTGCTCTACTGCGGTGTCCATCGTGCGTGGGTTGTGAAAAGGCCGTTAACAAAGCACATCTGATAAGCCTTCAGCAGACCGAAGCTGAGACTGATCAGCCCCGCAGCCAGTGCCAGCCGATGGGAGAACTTTTGACGGCCCTTTCCCACCATTGAGAATGCAGAGGCCAGGCTCATCGTGATTAGCATCATGCCGGCAATGGTGCCGACTCCAAAGATCAACAGGTAAAAGATCGCGGAGTAGACGTTTCGGATCGTGGTGAGGATTAGCAGAGCCACCGCCGCCGAGCCGGCAAGGCCGTGAACGACGCCCACGACGAACGGCCGAAGATACTGATACACGCCGATCTTTCCAAATACCCGGTCCAGCCATGCCACGGGCGTCTGGTCCGGTGGGTGCGGATGGCCCTCGGGTTGATGAGAGTGAGGATGGCTGTGGACGTAGTCTCCGTGGCTGTGAGGATGAGAGTGGACGATTTTCTCTTCATCATTGTCGTTGTGGATTGATCCGGTGGGCATCGAGCGCAGAAACCCAGCCACATTCATCAGCCCCAGAACAATCAGCATCACGGCGACGGACAACTCCATGCTGAGTCCGACCTGCACCGGAATTACGAGATTGAAAAGAATGATTCCCGCGCCGACTATGAAGATGGTGACGGTGTGGCCAACGCCCCAAAATGCCCCGATCAGAGCCGCCCGCGCCTTGTTGCGTTGATTACTGACGATGGTTGTGACCGCAATGACGTGGTCGGGGTCGGTGGCGTGGCGTATCCCCAGAAAAAAACCCACCGCGAGAATGGAGAGAAAGCTAATCATAATATTACGGATGGATTGCTTAGACGGCTGCTGTCTGGCGCAACTCTGTCCGGCACGTCTTCAGAAATCCCAGATACTCTTCCATGCCCTCGCCGGCCTTAGCAGAACCCCTAAGGACCGGCATGCCCGGGCGTATAGCCTGGATGTTGTTGTACGTGGTCTCCCCGCTAAATTCAACTGCTGTAGCCAAGTCAACCTTGGTGACGACTGCGACGTCGGCGCTGTTGAAAATCGTGGGATACTTCAGCGGCTTGTCCCAGACGCCACGTGGGCGTGATGGTACCGTACTGCCTGGCTCCGCGAAACCCCAAGCGCGGCGGCATGTGTCCTCGAGCGATACTGCGGAGGAAGATCGTGCACCAAAAGCACTTCGTCCCAGCGGACTTCAGACATCGAGACCAGATCGTGAACGGTCTCACCAAAGGCGCGGAAGGACTCATAGTGATTGAGGTCGCCAATGTGCTGACTGACAAATGCCTGCCCGACCACCACCAGAGTGATTGAATTCGGGGACGATTGGATTCGGGGATAGACGGGACTGCTCCCAATTCCTTTGCCATCAAAAAAGGGAGAACGTACCGTCCTGTCCCCGGATTCCCGCTGCTGAATCTTTCCTGCCTTGGCTCGGTACCTCTAGCTCATTGCTGAATGCTGTTTGCTGTCTTCCTTTGCAGTTCACTCGTTGAACCGATTTGTATGCGCTGTTGTCCGCGGCCTGTTACCTGATGCTGTGACAGCCTCTGCAGTGAGGCGATGTGCAGCAGAATGGACAGGGGAACCGCAAACACCGGAATCAGTGAAAGGGGGAACATGGCAATAAGGGTGCTCGGGCGATCAAACGAAGCCATCTGAAGTGGCGATGGCGAGGTAAGAAAACCTATCGTAACGGCGATCACAAGGTCGGTAATGCCGAGCAGGTTCCAAAACCGGACTCGACGCACTAACTCTTCCGACGAACCTGTGATACTCGCCGCAACGAAGGGAGCGATGATTCCTACGAGGCTGTCGCCTAAACCAGCCGGCAAGGCAAACAGTGCCGAGAGATGTCCGCCTGCGTACAACACCAGGAAGATCACTCCCAGAACACGATAGAGTTGCACGCCCACGAGCCAACTATCGGGAACGAGGGCGAGGGTGCGGCGAAGCAAAGGCCAAGTTCGAAATAACACCACCCCAACCACAATCGGAATCAGAAGACCGTACTGAATCGTGGGAGGCCCGGACTGCGGCCGATACCATCCAGCCATGGAGGTTACTACGGCGAAGACAAACCATCCCACAAGAAGCGACGATACGGTCCAAAACGCTTTGGCTCGATCTTGTTCCGGCCATGCCGCGCTGCGTAGTGCGCGACGAAGCCCAAGCAGGACCGCTGTGATAATCGTGATCATGCCCGTCAACATGAAGGGCGTCAGGTAACCCGGAACTGTGTAATTCATAGATTTGCCTCCATTCTCAAACTGAAAAGTAAATCGAGATTGCCTGTTCCAAAAACTCACGCGATCTCGCTTTACTCATCTGTGGTGTCACAGTAGCCATAAGATGATAATCGTAATCCCATGGATGCACAAAAAAATCAAAAACTTGCCACCAAATGATCGCGGACCTGGGCCAGCACTTTCTCTTGCTCCTGTTTATCAGACATAGTCCGGGCGACCGATAGTGCCCCAACCATAGCCGTGAAGATGAGTGTGAAATTCCTTTGCTTTTCTCCCGAGCTGGCACCGGGCATGAACTCCACAAGTTGCTTCTTGTAGGCTTCCATGCTGGCTTGAATCTTCCTCCTGATGGCTGGCCGCGTTCGTGCGATGTCAGGAGCGAGCGCTGCCATAGGGCAGCCAAATCCTGGGTGCTCGCAATGTTCCATGGAAAGATATCGCTTGACGATTTCCTTCCAGGCCTCGCCCGCTCGAGCTTGCCTAGCCCGTTTGGTGAACTCCGCTGCCAGATCACGAACGCTTGCGTCGATGGCTTCCGTGATAAGGTCATCCTTGCTCCGGAAGTGCTTATAGAAACCTCCGACCGTGAGGCCTGAGGCCTTCATCAGTTTGGCGACTCCAGGCCCGTTCATGCCCTCGGACAGGAACTGTCTAGAAGCGCTCTCGACAATCCGACGATGGGTCCGCTGCTTGTGATCAGGTTCGTATCGCATACCTATCAGATTATAAATATAATCCAGCGATTCACATCAAGGTTCGAGTACGAACCCCTGCTGGTCACCGATCTCTTCGAAATAAGTCGTCGAAGGACATGGCCTTTCCACATCCACAATCTCGTAAGGCACTATTACTGGGAGGAAGACAAACCGGGTTGCGGGGGCGTAGTCTGGAAGTTTTTCAAACGGACTATAGATATACCCGAGTATCGGAAACGGCAAAGGCGATGTGAATCCGGCGAAAATCGAACGTTTGGTGGCTCCTTTCAACATCCTTCGGCTTATAATACTCGGAACTTAAGTGCGAACGGAGGTACTATGCCACTTCAACTCGAGACCCGAGATTTCCTGGCTTACCTTCAAAAGCATTGGGGAAGTTCGAAACCGGATCAAGGCGAGTCCTAACAAGGCATTCTCTATGCCGGGGATAGATTCCCAACTCTTGGTGGAAGCGGGTTCACACCAAAGTTGGCGAGAATTGGAGGATCATCAAGGACAGCGACCCGGTGTTGTTGAAACGCTGCATGACGTTCTAAAACGTTTGCCAGCTCCGCCACCTAATGTTGGAACGCTGCAAGGCTATGCGGAAAAACTCGCACAGCAGGAAAAGCGGGTGAACGGCGCTCGTGCCGAAAGGGTTATTTGGCGAGCGTTATCCGGTATTTTCGCCAGTAACGCGCAGGGGAAAGTGTGGTTTCTTGTTGGATCTCACGTGGATCCAGATACGAAGGTTTTCGCTCTGACCGAGGTTTACGTGCTTAGACGAAACCCTAACATCAGCCCTGAGTCCAAGGATATGCTGGAATATTACTTGCGCTGCGTTCAGAAAAGAGATCCTGAAATCGGTGGCGGCTATTTACCTTCGGATCTCTTGGCGGGGTGACGTTAGACCCTTAACGAGCCACGGAACGCCCTGGCGGCATAGTAAGATTCTGCGCCGTTGTGATACACGAAGACGGTGTCGAAGCGGCGATCACAAAAGAGGGCGCCGCCGAGTTTTCTGATAGCAGAAGGCGTTTTCACCCAGCTCGACGTTTTCGTATCGAACTCTCCGAGTTTCTGCAGCTCTCGGTATTGTTCTTCGGCTAAAAGCTCAATGCCCATGGCATCTGCCATATCGAGAGCGCTGCCTTTTGGTTTATTTTCTTTTCTTGAGTCCAGCGCTTCACGGTCGTAGCAGAGACTTCTGCGGCCTTTAGGACTTTCCGGTGAACAATCATAAAAAATGTATTCACCCGTCTTTTTGTCATGACCAACAACATCCGGTTCACCGCCAGTTCGTTCCATTTCGTTGATCGACCACAGTTTTTTCAGCATCAGCCTCCAGCTTGGCCCGGACTTTGGCCCATTCAAGATCTCTATGGCGGTTCATGTTTTTCTCAAAACGGGCTTTCAAGGTGCTCAGGGTCTGTTCGCGTTGTTCCGGTGACAACGCCTTCTTATTGCGATTCAGGCTGGTCATATTCGTTATTTTATCTCTGTTGAATGGCCGCTGGTTCTATCTTTTCTTGAACGAACTGTCGATTTCGCCTGCCGCCGAACGACTACAGGGTGAAGCCAGTCAGTTCCAGTTGGAGGAAGCAATGAAATTCGTATGTCTTGGATATTTCGACGACAAGAAGTGGGAAACACTGTCAGAAACCGAACGGAAGGCGTTCATCGAGGAATGCTTTGCCTATGACGATGTGCTGCGTAAGGGAGGGCACATTGCTGGAGGCGAGGCGCTGGCGCCTCCCCGCGATGCCGCCACTTTGCGGCTTAGAAAGGGCAAAGTGATTGTCACGGACGGCCCGTATGCGGAAACTAAGGAACAGGTGGGCGGCATCCTGATCCTCGAGGCCCGAGACCGGAAACATGCCATCGAGTTGATCTCGAAACACCCGGGGCTGCGCAATGGCCCGTTCGAAATTCGTGGGGAAGATGAGGCAATCAACGCCGCGTTCGAAGCACGGAATCAGGGCCGAAAAGGGGCGTAAATCGGGGGACGTGTAGAGATCGAGCCGGTAGGCGGCACGAAAATTGCGAACGCGCGGCGGGAAAACTCTGTTTTTACGGTCGAACTGGCCACTCAAGCCAAGGTCGGGTTTGAGTGGGACATTCCGCAAATGAATTTTGGCTACCACTTGGGCACTCCCACCGTGGTGAGCTTCCCCCGTAACTCTTAGATCGCACTCCCAACTGCCATACCTTCGCGTCGCGTTCTCTCAGTGCAAACGGTCTTGCAACAAACCTAAAAAAAGCCCGTCGAAGGAGGGGGTCTCGACGGGCTATAAGACGAACATGGCGCTTTTCAGCAACCCAATTCTTGCTTGAAAGGATCCTGTCCTTTTCCTGCAAGGAAGACAATTGCACGTTGGGGCCAGGCCGTACCACAGCTGTGCCATTTAGCACCGCTCAAAGAAAACCATTGTCAGTTGCGAGAGAACCCGAGTTCTTGCCTGTTTTAAGAATAGCTCGGTCTGAAGACCATAGCGGAAGCAAAATGTCGCTCACTCGCTAGAAACAATCATTCCGGACCTACCAAGATCGTTTCCCATTTTGAGTAGCACATCCGAGCCATTCCACAATCGCTGATCGGAACCTAGGCTGGTTATGAGCAGACTTCGGGGGAGGGCTGCTCGGACGAGCGTGCCGTGACTTCAAGAAAGTCCGGTACGCTTTGGTTTTTGCCACATCCACTACGATTCCGAGCCAAGCTGTGCACTCATGCCCCGCGCACGAGCGTACGAGCTGTCGCCGGGTCTCTCAACCTTTTCTAAAGTTCCGTGCTCCTTTCGCCGATGTTCTCAGGAGACCAAATTGCACGAGGCATTCCTTTTTGGGATGATCTCGGCCCGCGCTCACTTTGTTGATTGAATGCGGAACATTTCACTTTCTATTTAAGGGCATCGCATATCCTTGCCCCCCGTTTTATCGGAGGATCGACCCATGAAAACAGTTGCAACCAAAACCCAGTCGCAGGAAGAAAATCTTAAGTATCTTGGCTTGGACAATCTCGGCCAGGTTTATTGGAATCTGCCAACGGCTGCACTTTACGAAGAAGCCATCCGGCGTTATGAAGCAGCCTTGAGCCATCTTGGGCCGCTGGTCGTGCGGACCGGCCAGTACACCGGACGCCTGCCTGAAGACAAGTTTTTTGTTCGCGAACCTTCCAGCGAAAGCAAAATCTGTTGGGGCAAAGTCAATCGTCCTCTGGACGCGGGCAAGTTTGACACCCTCAAACACAGGCTCTGCGCGTATCTCCAGGGCAAAGATATTTTCGTTGAAGATTGTTACGCGGGCGCGGACAAGAACTATCGCCTTCCCATTCGCATCGTTAGCGAGCGTGCGACCGCCGCCTTGTTTGCCCGCACCATGTTTATCCGCGAGCTGGATTTACACAAACTGGCGCGCCACGTTCCAGAATTCACCGTGCTGCATGCTCCTAATTTCCACGCCGACTCGGCAATTGACGGCACCCACTCCGAAGCTTTTGTGGTCGTCCACTTCGGCAAGAAATTGATTCTCATCGGCGGTACCGGCTACGCCGGCGAAATCAAGAAGTCGATTTTTACGGTGATGAATTATCTGCTGCCGCAAAAGGGTGTACTGGCGATGCACTGTTCCGCGAACTACGGTAGCGACGAAAACGACGTGGCCATTTTCTTCGGTTTATCCGGCACAGGAAAAACAACGCTGTCCGCCGATCCCAACCGCACCTTGATCGGCGACGACGAACACGGCTGGAGTGATAGCGGCGCCTTCAATTTTGAAGGGGGTTGCTACGCGAAGGTCATCAAACTTTCTCGCGAAGGCGAGCCGGAGATTTACGAAACCACCCGACGCTTCGGCACACTTCTGGAAAACGTCACGATGGACATGCGCACGCGGCACGTCGATCTGGATGACGGCTCGCTTACCGAAAACACCCGCGCCGCTTACCCCATCACGCACATTCCGAACATGACGCGTAGCGGCACAGCCGGACATCCGCAGCACATCGTCATGCTCACCTGCGACGCATTTGGGGTTTTGCCACCCGTATCGCGTCTCACATCCGCGCAGGCTATGTATCACTTCCTCGCCGGATACACCGCCAAGGTTGCGGGTACGGAAGCCGGAATCAAAGAACCACAGGCGACCTTCAGTTCCTGCTTTGGCGCACCTTTCATGGCGTTGCCGCCGACAGTCTATGCCAAACTGCTCGGCGAGAAAATTGCCAGGCACAATGTGGATGTGTGGCTGATCAACACCGGCTGGAGTGGCGGTGCTTATGGGCAGGGCCAAAGGATCAAACTCGGATTCACCCGCGCCATGGTGAAAGCTGTTCTATCGGGCGCCCTCAAAGGGGTGGCCACACAACCCGACCCGATTTTCGGATTTGCCGTGCCCCTGACTTGTCCGGGCGTGCCTGACGAAATAATGAATCCGCGTAACGCCTGGAAGGACAAAGCAGCCTATGACCGCAAGGCGCGAGAATTGGCTGTCATGTTCGAGAAACACTTTATGGAGAATGCGAGTGATGCTTCCGCAGAAGTTAAGCAGGCTGGCCCCAAACCGCAAAACCAAACCAATGCCTCCGCGGCGGGAAAGGGTCACGCTTGATCCGAGTCCGGAATCTTTTCAGGACCTATCGTCTGGTTTACATCCGTGATCGAACGCCGCCGCGAACCACGAGTGCAATCAGATATTTCTGTGCAGGTTTGGGGTACAAACGCACAGGGTAAACAATTCTGCCAGCCCGCCATCGCGACCAACGTCAGTCAAAGTGGCGCGTTGTTGTCGGGAATAGAGTATGGCATGAGAAGCGGCGACTTGGTCGGGGTCGCTTACCGGGGCACACAAGCCCGGTTCAGGATTATCTGGGGCCGTGAATCTGGCGGATGCGAGAAGATCCGGATCGCGGTGCAGAAGCTAGCCGGCGACCCCTGTCCGGGGGAGGACCTGTTGCCCAGATGACTCCGTGCCTCACTTCGGAAAAGCAGTTCGAATTGTGAATGTGAAGGGGGTTTGTTCAGAGCACTCCGACGCAGTGGCTGAAAGACTTTTTCAAACGAGCCCAACCGTGGGCCAAGAATGAACACGCCAGAACACGGTCGCCGAATGCTACGCCATGAATGAAATCGCTCGCTTATTTCAAGCATTCCTCGCTCCCGCTCTCTTTGTCTCCGCAACTGCGCTGTTGATCCTCTCGATCAATGTCCGGCTCATGGGTATCGTCAGCCGATTGCGGCAGTATGTCCACGCAAGGCACGACGCTACCAGAAATAACCGCTTGCAGGAAGCCGAGGCCTACACGGCGCAGATTGGCCTGATTGAGCAGCGGGCCGAGATGATCCGGCGCTGCTTTCTTCTGGTGCTGATCTCTCTTGCGGGGACGATCGCGTCCTGCTTGTTTCTAGGGGTCGGTCTCTACTGGAAGGAAGCTGCCCTCACGGCCGTGATCGTTTTTGTAGTGTCCATGATTTGCTTGCTGGCGGGAACCATCTACTACATTCGCGAAGTTATCGTGGCGTTGAGTTCCGTGCACAACGAGGCAAACGATGCGCGGTTCATGGACCTCGGTCCCCCGCCAGAGATTCGCACCCGCCATTCGCTTTGAACGGGTTCTTTCGATGTCAGCGCTTGCTCCCAAATATCGTGACCGCCAATCAGTCAAGGAATGGCACACCCCCTCTTCTGGAAAGTCCGGCGAAGCGGAGGTGAGTCAAGCCCAGAACCTTCCTCTCAAAATGAAAACGGACTCTGAAACGGGAAATTCACCAGCCCTTCGTGCGACCCAACGACGACGCCGTCGTTGACATCCCCGCACCCGGCTTTGACTATGGCTGTAGAGGTGACCTTACGCCACTTGGTCGAGAGACGCTTAACTCCTTCAGGCATGCAGACGGCAGTCGGTATATCGGTACCGGGGTCTTGGAGTGCAGTGCCTCTCGCGAGCAGTTTTCGACGCCTTTCTCCGTCGACGTTATTAATTGATTTCTGACTTGAGGTCGCAATGAAGCCCGGACTCTTCGATAGCTCTATCCTTGCTACTGCACAACAAGCAGTGGAATTCGTAAGCAACATTCTGGAATCGTCCACCGAATACTCCGTCATTGGCAAGGATCTTGACGGCAAGATCCTCTTATGGAATGAAGGAGCCCGCCGCATGTACGGCTATGAGGCGGAGGAGGTTGTCGGCACGCTAAACTCCGAAGTTTTGCATACGCCGGAAGACGTTGCCCTGGGCAAGCCGCGCGAAATCATGCAGGCGGCTCTCCGCGACGGAAAGTGGGAGGGAGTGATTGGACGGCTGCGCAAGGATGGCCGGCGCATCAGCGCGCGCCTGGTGATCACTCCTCGCCGCGATAGTCAAGGCAAGGCGGTCGGATTTTTGCTCATCTCCAAGGATATTTCCCACGAGATGCGTTTTACGGAGGAAACGCGGAAGGCCAAGCTGTTCGACAATGCCATTGTTGGCAACGCGCAAGAAGCCGTTGATTTCATCGCCAATATTCTGGAGTCTTCCACCGAGTATTCCATCATCGGAAAAGATCTGGACGGAAAGATTCTGCTGTGGAACGAAGGAGCGCGGAGGCTGTACGGGTATGAACCCTCGGAGGTGGTTGGCAAGGCCAACTCTTCGATCCTCCACACGCCCGAAGATGTTGCCAGTGGCAAGCCCCGCGAACTGCTCGACGCGGCCCTTCGCGATGGCAAGTGGGAAGGCACCCTCCGCCGCCAGCGCAAAAATGGCCAGCAATTCACCGCCCGCGTGGTGATTACGCCGCGCATGGACTCTTCTCGCAAGGCAATCGGCTACCTGCTGATTTCGAAAGACATCTCCGACGAAATTCGTCTTACCGAAGAGGTGAAAGCGACCCAGTTCTATACCCGCTCGCTGATTGAATCCAATATTGACGCTTTGATGACCACCGATCCTTTGGGGATCATCACGGACGTGAACCAGCAGATGGTGGCCTTGACTGGATACTCGCGCGAGGATCTCATCGGCAAGCTCTTCAAGGGCTTCTTTACCGATCCAGCGCGCGCGGAAGATGGCATCCGGCTGGTGTTGCGCGAGGGCCGGGTCACAAACTACGAACTGACCGCCAAATCCAAAGACGGACGGACCACCGTCGTCTCCTACAACGCGTCGACGTTTCGCGACGCGGATGGGAAGCTGCAGGGCGTATTCGCCGCCGCCCGCGACATCACCGAGCAGAAAAAACTGGAGCAACAGCTGCGTGAATCGGAGTCCTACAACCGCGGCTTGATCGAAGCTTCCGTCGATGGGCTGATCACCGTCGATCCTTCGGGCGGCATTTCCGACGTGAACGAACAGATGTGCCGCATGTCCGGTTACAGCCGGGAGGAGTTGACAGGCACGCCCTTTTCGGACTACTTCCAGGACGCGGCACTGGCCACCGCCGGAGTCAAGGAAACCTTCGAGAAGGGCGTGGTTACCGATTACGTGCTTACCTTGGCGCGGCGCAGCGGCACACCCGTGCGGGTTTCGTTCAACGCCTCAGTTTTCAAGGATGCTTCGGGAGATATCCGTGGAATCTTCGCTTCTGCCCGCGACATCACCGAACAGTCGCGCCTGCAAACGCAACTCGGGGACGAGCGCGCCTACAACCGGGGATTGATCGAGGCTTCGCTCGACGGCCTGATTACGGTGGACCCGGTGCTCAGCATTACCGATGTTAACGAGACCATGTGCCGCATGTCAGGGTACAGCCGCACCGAGCTGGTCGGAACCGCCTTCCAGCAATACTTCACCGATGGAAAACGCGCCGCCGACGGCGTCCGCCAGACTCTCGACAAGGGGGCGGTTACCAACTACGAACTTACCCTGCGCCGCAAAGACGGCCAGGAACTCCTGGTTTCATTTAACGCCGCAATTTTCAAAGACACCGACGGGAAGGTCCGAGGGATATTTGCTTCCGCCCGTGACATCACCGACCAGGGCCGCCTCCAGGGCCAACTTGCGGAAGAGCGCGCCTACAACCGCGGATTGATCGAAGCCTCGGTCGATGGCCTGGTTACGGTCGACGAGAAGATGCTGATCACGGACGTGAACGAGACCATGAGCCAGATGGCGGGAAGGTCGCGCACTCAGCTCATCGGGTCGTCCTTCCCCGACTATTTTGTCGAGCGGGAGCGGGCTGCCGAAGGCGTGCGCCTCACCTTTAAGGAAGGTTCGGTCACCAACTACGTTCTTACTTTGCAGGCTGGCGGCGACAAGCAGATTCCGGTGTCGTTCAACGCCGCGGTCTTTCGTGATCCGCTGGGCAACGTTCGTGGAATTTTTGCCTCCGCCCGTGACATCACCGCGCAGAAACAGCTGGAGGGGCAGCTCCAGGCGTCGCAGTTCTATACCCGCTCGCTGATCGAATCGAACATCGACGCCCTGATGACCACGGATTCTCTCGGGATCATCACCGATGTCAACCAGCAGATGGAGGCGCTCACCGGATGCAGCCGCGAAGAGCTGATTGGGAAGCCGTTCAAGGATCACTTTACCGATCCGGTGCGGGCCGAAGAAGGCATCCGGCAGGTATTGCAGCAGGGCAAGGTAACGAACTACGAACTGACCGCCCGCGCCAAAACCGGCCGCGAGAGAGTCGTGAGCTACAACGCAACCACGTTCAACGATCAGGCCGGCAAACTGCAAGGCGTCTTCGCCGCGGCCCGCGACATTACCGAACAGAAAAAACTGGAAGGACAGCTGCGCGAGCAGCAATCCTACAATCGCGGTTTGATCGAAAGCTCGGTGGACGGATTGATTACGGTCGATCCGCTGGGCACCATCTCGGACGTTAACGAACAGATGTGCCGCATGACCGGCTATGGTCGCACGGAGCTGACCGGCAGCCCCTTCGCCGACTATTTCACCGACCCGGAGCACGCCACCGCAGGCGTCAAACAGACATTTGAAACTGGCGTCGTCACCGAGTATGCGCTCACCCTCATCTCCCGAACCCGGCGACTGCTCCAGGTCTCGTTCAACGCGTCAGTCTTCCGCGACCCCATGGGCAACGTGCGCGGCATCTTCGCCTCCGCCCGCGATATTACGGACCGCGTCCGTCTGGAAGAGAAATTGCGCGAACAGCAAAACTACCTTCGCGGCCTGATCGAAAGCTCCGTGGACGGCTTGGTCACAGTCGACCCCACCGGCTTCATCACCGACGTGAACGACCAGATGTGCCGCATGAGTGGTTACACCCGCGAAGAGCTCATCGGCTCGGTGTTTAAACAATATTTCACCGAACCCAACCAGGCCGATCTGGGCGTGAAGCGCACTCTGACCGAAGGAACGGTCACGAACTACGAACTGGTTCTGCGCTCGAAGGCCGGACGCAAAGCGACAGTTTCATTCAACGCATCCATCTTTCGCGCCCCCGATGGACAGGTGCAGGGCATTTTCGCCTCGGCCCGCGACATCTCGGAGCAAGCCCGGCTGCAACTCCAACTGGCAGAGCAACAGGTCTACAATCGATCGCTGATCGAAGCTTCCGCCGATGCGCTGTTTGCCATCGCCCCGGACGGCACCATTACGGACGTGAACGAGGAGGCTACCCGGCTGGCCGGCTATTCGCGCAAGCACCTGATCAACTCCCGCTTCTCAGAATACTTCACCGAGCCAGAACGCGCCCGCGCTGGGGTGCAGCAGACGCTGTCGGAAAAGCGCGTGATCAGCTATGAGCTGACCCTGATCACCCGCTACGGACGCAAGATCACCGTCAGCTTCAACGCCGGCGTCTTCACCGACACGGCTGGCACGGCGCTCGGCATCCTGGCCGCAGCGCGCGACATCACCGCGCAGAAAGGCCTCGAGAAGCAACTCCGCGATTCCCAGTTCTATACCCGGTCCCTGATCGAGTCGAATATCGACGCCCTGATGACCACCGATCCTCTGGGCATCATCACTGACGTGAACCAGCAGATGGAGGCGCTCACCGGTGGCACCCGCGAAGAACTGATTGGCACCGCCTTCAAAACCTACTTCACCGATCCGCGCCGCGCCGAAGACGGCATCCGTATCGTACTGCGGGATGGCCGGGTCACGAACTACGAGTTGACCGCGCGCTCGAAAACCGGCCGCGAGACTGTAGTCAGCTACAACGCGACCACCTTTAACGACCAGGGCGGCAAGCTGCAAGGCGTATTTGCCGCCGCCCGCGACGTGACCGAGCGCAAGCGCTTCGAACAGACCCTGCAGGAAAAAAACGTCGAACTGGAGAACGCCAGCCTGGCCAAGGACCGCTTCCTGGCCAGCATGAGCCACGAGTTGCGCACCCCGCTGAACGCGGTCATCGGTTTCACCGGCACGCTGCTGATGAAACTCCCCGGCCCGCTAAACACCGAGCAGGAGAAGCAGTTGCGCACTATCCAGGCCAGCAGCCGCCACTTGCTCTCGCTCATCAACGATCTGCTCGACCTGGCGAAGATCGAATCCGGCAATGTCGAACTCAACCTGGAGCCGGTGACTTGCCAGACCATCGTTGAGGAAGTCAGCACGACTCTGCGGACCCTGGCCGAAGGCAGGAACCTGAAGCTTGAAATCGTGCTCCCCGACCACGCGGTCAACGTCCGCACCGACCGCCGCTCCTTGACGCAGATTCTCATCAACCTGACCAACAATGCCATCAAGTTCACCGAGCGCGGCTCGGTACGCCTCGAACTTCAGGAACGGGACGAAAACGGCGTATCGACTGCGGAGATTTCGGTCACCGATACCGGATTGGGAATTCGAGCCGAGGACCAGCCGAAACTCTTCCAGGCGTTCATGCAGGTGGACAATACCTCGACTCGCGCCTACGAAGGCACGGGGCTCGGATTGCACGTCAGCCAGAAGCTGGCTTTCATGATCGGGGGCAGTATTTCCTTCGAAAGCGAATACGGACGGGGAAGCAAGTTCACCCTCTCCTTGCCTCTCAGCGAGAATTTTATCGCCGCGCGGAAGGCGCAGGCGGGCCAATAGCGGAGTGAACCAGAGAAGCGGACAGGAGAGATTACGGCACGCATCTTGGTGATTGAAGATAACCCGACGAACCTGCAGCTGGTGATATATCTGCTTCAGGCCTTTGGCCACGACGTAAGCGGGGCCCGGGAGGGCGCCGAAGGGATCGAGATGGCGCGGCAGCGCAAGCCCGAACTCATTCTGCTCGACATTCACATGCCCAAAATGGATGGCTACGAAGTCGCCCGCCGCCTGCGCGAAGATCCCGACTGCCGCAAAATTCCGATTGTTGCCGTGACCGCGTTGGCCATGGTGGGAGACCGGGAGAAGCTGCTTGCCTCCGGCTTTGACGGCTACATTTCGAAACCGATTGAGCCGGAAACATTTTCTGCCAAGCTTCAGGAGTTTCTGGGACTGCCAGTCCTTAACCACGAGTCTTTGCCCATCACAACGAAAGCCGAGGATCAGCCGGCTGCAACAGCGTCTCAGAACCCAAAGCGCGCCGCGCTTCTCTTCGTGGACAACACCCCGGCCAACATTCATCTGGCGCAAAGCCTGCTCGAACCTCTGGGCTACAAAATACTGACCGCTGCGTCGGTGCGGGAGGGCATAGAGCTGGCCCGGCGAACCAAGCCGGACCTGATCGTTTCCGACGTTCACATGCCGAAACAAGATGGCTATGATTTTCACGCCATGGTTCAGGGCGATCCCAACCTGGCGCACATCCCATTTGTGTTCTTGTCTTCCTCCGTCTGGTCGATCCGCGAAAAGGAAACGGCGCTGGCTCGTGGAGCCCTGAAATTCATATCGCGCCCTATCGAGGCGGAAGCGTTGGTGGCCGAACTCGAAGAATGTCTTCCGGCGAGGCTGCGGGGACGATCGACCTGAACCTGGCGTGGCAAAAGCAAGAACACGACAGAAAGGAGAGACTACGGCGCACATTTTAGTAATAGAAGATAACCCGACCAACCTGCAGCTGGCGATGTATCTCCTTCAAGCTTTCGGCCACGAAGTAAGCGGGGCACGGGAGGGCGCCGAAGGGATCGAGATGGCACGGCGCAACAAGCCGGAGCTCATCTTGCTTGACATCCACATGCCAAAAATGGATGGCTACGAAGTAGCCGGCCGCCTGCGAGACGACCCCCAGTGCCGTCACATTCCGATTGTGGGCGTGACCGCGCTGGCGATGGTGGGGGACCGGGAAAAGCTTCTCAGCTCCGGCTTCGACGGCTACATTTCGAAACCCATCGATCCGGAAACATTTGTCGACAAGGTTCAGAGCTTCCTCCGGTTACCGACGCCGGGCGGACAATCTTCGCCACGACTGGCGACGGCAGCGGTCGAGGAACAGAAATCGCAAGTGCGTGGAGCAAAACGAGGCGTCTTTCTCTTTGTCGACAACTCGCCCACAAATCTGCAACTGGCACACAGCATTCTAGGGCCCCAAGGCTATGAGGTAATCACCGCTCCGAACGTCCAAGAGGGCATGGACCTGGCCCGGCGCAGCAAGCCCGACTTGATCGTATCCGACGTTCACATGCCCGATCAGGACGGGTACGACCTCATCCGTTTGGTCAAGGCCGATCCCGAGCTTCGTCAAACTCCCTTTGTTTTCCTGTCATCCACGACATCGTCCGTTCGTGAACAGGAAAATGCCTTAGCACAGGGTGCGACGAAATTCCTGTGCCGGCCTCTTGATCCTCAAACCCTCCTCGGCGAACTGGAGGCTTGCTTGCGCAGCCGGCTTCCTGAGCAATGGCTCTGACCCGACATTTCGGAGAATCGCTTTTTATGGATTTGCCAAGGGAACGGAACACTAGACCGGAAGCTGACTAAAGTCCTTTTCGGTTCAAGCCGATGACTCCATTATCTCGCGCAGGGGGCTATTTTCCCCCGCGCAGGCGACAACTCATGCCGATAAATTCGAGCGACGCAGTTAGCACCATGGAAGGGCCGGGGATAAGCCATCATCCATCAG
>Ga0207003_1016_pt1 | contig 55345 bp, 51 predicted proteins | sample Alteio_BWMinCont_89_FD_153474 | JGI IMG/M metagenome (GOLD analysis project Ga0207003, IMG submission 153474) | Enriched cells from forest soil in Barre Woods Harvard Forest LTER site, Petersham, Massachusetts, United States -... | ecosystem: Environmental > Terrestrial > Soil > Temperate forest >...
GGCTGCTGTCTTATCCTCGAGGAGTGCGTTCTTATGTTCCGCAAGTCTGTCGCTTTAGTTTTATTTATTGCGGGTTTCTGTGCTTTGGTCCGCTCGCAAACCCACGCCGTGGATGGTGAGGGGCATCAGTGGTGGCAGCATGCGGTGTTTTATGAGATTTATCCGCGTAGTTTCATGGACAGCAATGGCGATGGGATTGGCGATCTGAACGGCATTGCTTCCAAACTTGATTATCTGAAAAAACTTGGCGTGGATGCCATTTGGATCACGCCTTGCTATCCGTCTCCGCAGGTGGATTTTGGGTATGACGTTTCGGATTACGAGAATATCGATCCGATGTATGGGACGCTCGCGGATTTTGATCGGCTAGAGCTGGCGGCGAAGAAGCGCGGAATTCGCATCATTATGGATTTCGTGATGAATCACTCGTCCGACCAGCATCCGTGGTTCGTCGATTCGCGATCGTCACGGACGGCGGCGAAGCGCGACTGGTACATGTGGCACGACGGCAAAGCTTCGGGAGCGGTTCCGAACAATTGGGTTTCGCTGTTTGGCGGGCCCGCCTGGACTTGGGATGAGAAGACCGAGCAATTTTATTATCACTATTTTTATGTGGAGCAGCCGGATTTGAACTGGCGGAATCCGGCGGTACGCGATGCCATGTTCGATGTGACGCGGTGGTGGTACAAGCGCGGCGTGGCGGGGTTCCGGCTGGATGCGGTGGATACTTTGTTTGAAGACCCTGGGCTAAGGGACAATCCGGTGCTTCCGGGATTGAACAAGTATGGCGATCCGCGGGAGCAGAATGTTTACAACCTGAAGCTGCCGGAGGTGCACGACGTTCTGCGGGATTTGCGAAAAGTTGCGGACGAGAACAACGCCGTGCTTATTGGCGAAACCTATACCGACGATATTGGGCAGCTGAAGCAATATTACGGGGATCACAGCAATGAGCTGCAGATGCCGATGGATATGATGTTCGCGCAGGTCAACAAACTTTCGCCGGCGGAGTTCCGGCGGCAAATTGCGGCGGTGGATTCGGCTGGAGGCTGGCCGGTGTTCGTACTCAGCAATCACGATATTGTGCGGTCTTATGTGCGTTACGGCGATGGGCAGCACAACCAGGCGATTGCCAAATTGATGGCTGCACTTTATTTGACTTTGCGCGGGACGCCGATCATGTATTACGGCGAAGAGATTGGGATGGAGAACAATGATCCGGTACGCAAGGAAGATGTGAAGGATCCGATTGGGCGCGTGGGCTGGCCGCAGGAAAAAGGACGCGATGGAGAGCGAACTCCGATGCAGTGGAACGATAGCGCGAACGCCGGGTTTACGCGGGGCACGCCTTGGCTGCCGGTTCCGGCGAGTTACAAGACGGTGAATGTGGCCCGCGAACTCGGGGATCGGTCTTCGATTCTGCAGGTTTATCGACGCTTGCTCGCGCTGCGGCATCACAATCGGGCGTTGCTGGACGGCGACTACGTCGCGCTCAACGAGAATGATGCGAACGTGCTGTCTTATCTGAGACGGTATAAGAATGACGCTGTGCTGGTGGTGCTGAATATGTCCGGGGCGGCGCAGGAGGTGAGCTTTGATCTCTCGGCCCACGGCTTTTCCGCGAAGAGGGCGCGCACTTTGATGAGTTTGGGATCGAAGGCCGGATCACTTTCGCATTTCTCGTTGGAGCCCTTTGCGGTTTACATCGGGGCAGTTTCGAAGTGATCGGTTATTTCAGCAGGGCGGCGGTCGAAGCCTTCGTAACGGGAAAACTGCGGCCAGCAGGGTGTGTCAACGAAGCTTGACTATCGTGTATGATTACGTGGCTTTGCACGCCTATACCATCATCCGCGTAGTTCTGTTCTGCGTTGCCGTGACGTTTTGGATTCTCTATTTCCACGAGGTCCTGTTCCGGTCGGGAAGAATCAGGACGCCGTGGCTGAAAAAGGGGCTCGCGGACCTGCTACTCCTGCTGGCAATTGCGATCGTCACATTTCTGGTCCTCACGGTCATGAGCGGGGGTCCTCCTGCTCATCATCGCGTCCGCTGATTCTCGCGGCCACCCTCCTCCAAGCCCGCAGCTTGAGAATTGAAATAGTCTTGCGCCACGGTTATGCCTGAAGCGCGCGGAACGCGCAACTCTGTGCCAGAAGAGAAAGGCCGAATCCGTCTACCGTCGACGATTGTCAATATTTATGTACACTGGTACACTTGTAGGAATGAAGCATGATAAGAAAGCAGCGTCATTTGTCGAAGTGGAGCGCGTGCAGACCGGGGTACGGATCGAGAAACGGATGTTGAAAGTCTTGAAGGCGGTAGCAGAGTTGAAAGATATGACTCTCGGCGACCTGTTGGAGGGGGTGGTGTTGCATGCTTTCGAGGGCAAAGCGCCATTTTCCACGGAGACACTGAAGGAGATCGAACAATTCAAGAAGATTTATGGGATGACGTTGACGGCGTCCGATAGCCATCAACTAAAGGAGCGACGGCGATGAAGACGGGGGTGCTGATGGTGCTTGCAGTGGGAGCGCTGGCGGGGATGGCATTTCTGTATCACCAGCACCGCCATGCTGCTTCCGGCGGGCCGGTGGCGCACGTTCGCAGCGAGTTTGAGTTCACGGTTCACGCTCCCTACCAGGTTGCGGCTCCGTTATTTGGACCAGAGGGGGAGCGTGGATGGGCGCAAGGTCACTGGGATCCGCACTTCTTGTATCCGCAACCGGCGCAGGACATTCAAGGCGCGGTGTTCACCATCCGGCATGGCCACCATCACGCTTATTGGATTAACACCTCCCTGGAGATGGAAGCGCGGCACTTTCAGTACGTTTACTTGATTCCGGACGCGATGGTGGTGCTCATCGATATTCACTTTTCGGAGATCGATGCGGCGAACACGAAGGTGAAGGTTGCATATGAACGGACAGCTTTGAATGCTGATGCCAACGAACATGTGAGGCGAGCGGGCAATGCGGATCGCGACAATGGGAAAGAATGGGGCACTGTAATTAATGACTATCTGGCCAAACCGAGGGCGGCAGTCCAGCGATGATGGGCTGACAGCAGTTCCGCCTCGCTTTGCTCGGCTGGCCGGACTCGGCGTCTGGGCCGGTGTGCATCGATGACGCAAGCAGATTTAAGGAATGATTTCGAAGACCGTGCCGTACAGGCCGAGGCCGGCGCCGCCGGCAAAAGTGGTGCTGTACAGGTTCCCTGCGGAGTCGAAGATCAGGCCGGCGTAGGGCCCCACTCCGTCGGAGCCGTTGCCAACGAAGCTGTGCAGTATCTTCTCGGTCCACCTGCCGTTGGCGACGGGCGTAAGCTCGAAGACAGTGCCGCAGAGTCCAAACTGGTTGGTACAACCGGATCCACTTCCGCCATAGGGAGTCGTGCCGTAGAGATTTCCTGCGCGGTCGAAGATCAGGACGCCCTGGGGAAAGCGGCCGTCTTTGCCGTCGTTGTTGAAGCTGTGCAGCACCCTGTGGGTCCACTGGCCGTTTTTCTGGGGCATCAATTCGACTACCGCGCCATCGCCGTTGACCCCGCCGTTCAGTGTCGTGCCGTACAGATTTCCCGATGCGTCAAAGATGAGGCTGGCTTCGGGATTGCTGCCGTCCGTGCCCAGGCCAAAGCTGTGCAACAGCCGCTCGGCCCACTTGCCGTTCTTGCCGGGCAATAACTCGAACACCGTGCCGGAGTTGTGAGTCCCGCCGAAATATGTTGTGCCGTACAGGTTTCCGCTAGTGTCGAAGATCAGACCGCAAGGATTTCTTCCGTCGTCGCCCTTGCCAAAATCGTGCAGCACCTTCTCAGTCCACTTGCCCTTGGACCCGGGCGACAACTCAAAGACCACACCGCAGCCGTTGGGACAAGCGGTTGCGGTTCCGCCGGTTTCGGTGGTGCCATAGAGATTTCCCGCAGTGTCGAAGAGCAGATTGGTCATTGGGTAGTAGCCGTCGGCGCCGCTGAAGTTGTGGATCACCTTTTCGGTCCACTTGCCGTTAGCTCCGGGTGTGAGCTCAAAGACAACGCCGTCATTAGCGGAGCCACCCAGGGAGGTTGTGCCGTATAGCTTTCCCGAGGCGTCACGAATCACGCCACCGATGGGTTGCCAGCCGTCCTTATTGTTGAAGACGTGCAGCACTTTCCTGGACCATTTGCCGTTGCCATCGGGCATAAGCTCGAACACAGCGCCAAATATGTGACTGCCGCTGCCCCCCTGGAGGGTGCCGTACAGGTTTCCAGCGTCGTCGAAGATCACGCCGGCGTCGGGACCGCCGCCGTCGGTGCCCTTGAAAGTGTGGAGCACTCGTTCTTTGTCCGCAGCGCAGAGGCTGGAAGACGACATAAGAATGACAGCCAGGACCGCCATGATCGTAACTGTGAGTTTTGTACGTTGCATGAGGAACTCCGCCTCCAGCTTTGAATTCGTCGAATAGCCTTTGTGACCGCGGCGACATTTTATACCGATTCTGGCCGCATGCGACAGTGTGAAGCGACGTCTTTTTTGTAATATTTTCAGTTGCGGGGGCTGCTGAAGAGGCTTTACGAGAAGGACAGAAGTGGCGAATGCAAAGAAGACAGAAGCCCGGCTCAAATCTCACGTTCGCCGCAAACCTCTTGGGCCCGCCGCCGCAAGCCCGCTGGATGGGCTTGCGGCGGCAAGGCGGTGAGGTAGTTACTTGGTGGTAGCTTTGTAGCCGAAGTTGCCGCCCGCGGTCGGAGTGTAACGTCCAACCATTTCGAGCTTGTCATTGATGCCGTCGTTCCGAGTGCTGTTGTTAGCCTTCGGGTCTTTGACATCGTAGTACTTGCCCTTGTGAAGAAGGAAGCCTTGAGCGGCTCCGTTGGTATCGAAATACGTGCCGGCGATGTCGCCCTTATTGTTAGGAGCGTGGGCAACAGTGCCGGTTCCGCCGGCGTTGGGGTCGCTGATTGGCTTGAAGGTTTTGCCGTTGTACAAGAAAGAGGAGTACCCACCGGCTGTGTTGATGGCATAGACGCAGATGTCGTCGGCGTTGTTGATGCCGTAGGCGTCGGTAGAGGTATCCCCTTTGATGTCGATGGTTGTGTACTTGCTGCCCTTCTTTACGAAGCCATGCTGGACGCTGGCGGAGTCAAAGTACAAGCCCACGACATGTCCTTTGTCGTTGATTCCGGTAGCCTCGGTCTGGGTTGCTTTCGGGTAAGCGATGGTGGTGAATTTTCCTTTGGACCAGGTGAACGCGATGGCGTTGCCGCTGGTACCCGTGCACCAGCCAGCCGCGGTACCGGCCGAATTGATGGCGTAGAAGGCCGTCCCGGTCAAACACTTTTTATTGTCGACAGTGGTCAGCTTCTTTCCGGCGATGACCATGGCGTGCTGAATGCCCGCTGAGTCGATGTAGTCACCGGCGATGGCTCCGGCGTTGTTGACGCCGTAGGTATCGGTCTCCTGCGCTGTTTTGGTAGCGTGGACGTCGGAAAAGGTGAACGTTAAGGGGGGCGCCGCCGCGATTCCTACCGCGACAAACGTTAGAACGAGCAATACACCAAGCATGGACCTTTTCACTGGTTTCTCCTCCTAGAGAAAGTGGTTGTAGCTTCTTCCTGCCGCCGGCACGAAACCAGGGCAGGAGACAAACGCGAAGGGGGATGTTCCCACGCCAGGGAATTGGGCCTTAGATGTTTCCCGACGCTCCGACGCAGATGCTGCCAGCAACACCTACGTCTTAGAGCCCCCTCAAAAACCAAGTTCGCGAACCAGTTACGGCTTGCGAACAGCCTTGCACACCCCGCGACGACGGAAAATCGCGCAGTGCTTGAAGCGGCTAATTATCGTCTTGGTAGAGGTAGCGGTCAAGATGAAAGGTTTTGCACTTTCGAGGCGATGTTCTGCGGGGTTAGGCTTTCTGCAAAATCCGCAGGTCGTGGCCGGTCATTTCTTTCGGCAGATCAATTCCGACCATGCCCAAGATGGTCGGCGAAATATCCCGCAGGGAACCTCCGGGTCTCAGGGCAAACTTCATACCGTTTTCGGCGACCACGATAAAGGGCACGGGATTGGTGGTGTGCGCGGTATGCGGGCCGCCGGTTACGGGATCGATCATCATTTCGGCGTTACCGTGATCGGCGGTGATGAGCATAGCGCCGCCCTTCGCACGCAGAACGGGCTCGATGCGTCCCAGACAGGCATCTACCGTCTCTACAGCTTTCACTGTAGGTTCGATCTTCCCGGAGTGGCCGACCATGTCGGCGTTGGCGAAGTTTACGATGATGACGTCGAACGTTCCTTCTTCAATTGCCTTCACGACGGCGTCGGCGATGCCGGCGGCGCTCATCTCGGGCTTCAGATCGTAGGTGGCGACTTTCGGTGACGGGACTAGCAGGCGATCTTCTCCGGGGAACGGTTGCTCGACGCCCCCGTTAAAGAAGTAGGTGACGTGCGCATATTTTTCGGTCTCGGCGACGCGCAGGTTGCGCAGATTCAACTGGCCCATCACGTTGGCGAGGATGTTGTTCATCGACTCCGGCGGGACGACGACGGGCAGGTTGAACTGTTTGTCGTAGCGTGTCATGCAAACGTAGTGCAGATTCCTGGGGACGCGGTCGCGGGGAATGGTGGCGTCGAGATCGTCAGAGCCGGGGAGATCGCGACCGGCCTTTTCGTTCAGGCCGCTATTGCGAGTTAGAGCGCGAGTGATCTGGCGAACCCGGTCGGCGCGGAAATTGAAACAGATGCAGGAATCTTCGTCGCGAATGGTGGCCAGTGGCTCACCCCTATTATCCACACAGACGAAGGGAACAACGAATTCATCCGTGATCCCTTTGTTGTAGGATTCTTTCACGCCCTGCACCGCGTCCACGTACTTGCCGCCTTCGCCGTCGCCGAAGACCATGGCATGGAACGCCTTGGCAATGCGCTCCCAGCGCCGGTCGCGGTCCATGGCGTAGTAGCGGCCGTTCACAGTAGCGATCTTACCGGCGTTGTACTCGCGCATTTTCTGCTGGAGTTGTCCGAGATAACCGGCTCCGTTTGTGGGCAAGGTGTCCCGGCCGTCCATGAAGGCGTGGACGAACACGCGGTCCACTCCATTTTGTTTGGCCATGCGGAGCAGAGCGTAGAGATGAGTCTGATACGAGTGCACGCCCCCATCGGAGAGCAAGCCGAAGAGGTGAAGGCGGCGTCCGCCGGTGCGGACGCTCTTCATGGCTGCGAGCAGAGTGGGATCGGAGAAGAACTCGCCATTTTGGATCGTCAGCTCGATGCGCGTGCTGTCCATGTGCACGATGCGTCCGGCGCCGATATTAAGGTGGCCTACCTCGCTGTTGCCCATCTGACCGTCGGGGAGACCGACGTAGGGGCCGCTGGTCTGGATTAACGTGTTGGGATAGTCCCGCAGAAGGCGGTCGTAGGTGGGCTTGCGGGCGAGCGCGATGGCATTGGCTTTGGTTTCGGCGCGGTAGCCCCAGCCGTCGAGAATGATGAGGACGAGAGGTTTGGGACGCAAGTTAGCTCCTAGCTTTTGGCTTGTAGCTTTTGGCTAGACCACAAGTCCGCCACGGATTCGCACGAATGAACACGGACCTGAATTCCTTCTCACTTCGGCCGCGATCTTTTAATTCTTCAGCTGGGGCGGTGGTGCTGGCGCGTTTTTCTGTTTTTCCTGATCTTCTTTCACGATTTGCTCGGCCCTTTTCTGTATGGCGTCCATTTGCTTTTGCATACGGCCATAGGAGGCCTGCATGGACTCGGAAGTCAGGGCGGGCATCTCCCGCATCATCTTCTGGCCGGTCGGCGTTGCGTAAAAGGTGCTCATGGCGTCGATGTCGGTCTTCGAGAAATGTCTCTGGTAGATGGGGATCATGTCGTCGAGCATGGCGTCCATGGGTATGTTCTTGACGGTTTCTGCAATCATTTGGTCGGCGCGGGCGATTCGCTCAGCGGAGGTTTGCGGGTAGCGCTGTTTCAGCGTTTCGTGGATCATGGCGCTCTGTTGCTTCATCATGGCATCCATCACTTGGCGCATCTGCTGATGGATTTGCATGATGTCGAACAGGTGCTGGATGTCCTCTTTGGCGGCGGGGGCGTCGCCGGGCAAAGACTGTTGAGGGAAGGCTGCGCAGACTGCAAGAAGCAGAACTGCGAGGGAAAGATTAAGCTGTTTCATGGCGCTTCTCCGGGAACGTTCTACCAGATTACCTCGACAGGATAACGCTCAAACTGCGGATCGGCAGTAATCAGCGGAAGTTTTTCTTCGATACTCTGGGCGATCAGGACCCGGTCGAACGGATCGCGGTGGTGCATTGCCAACGATTCGACCCTAAGGATATGGTCCAGATTAATCGGCAGCACTTCGATCCGGTTCTCTGCTGCCTTCTTAACCAGGTACGGACCTGAGGGCTGTGGCAAAGGAAGTTTGCCCGCCTGCACTTTGATCAGTATCTCCCAGACGCTGGCCGCGCTCAGCCAGAGGTCGTTGGGGCCGGTAAATATTTTTTGAGCCCGCCGGGAGAGCCTCCTATCGTCCGCAATCGCCCACAAGAATGCGTGCGTATCGAGAAGGGCTTTCATTTATAGAAGAGATCCTCGATCTCCTTAGGCAGCGGATCATTGAAATCGTCGGGCACAGTAAACTCACCCTTGGCCGAGCCGAGCATTCGATTCTTCGGCCGTCTGTTTAGCGGGACAAGCTTTGCAACCGGCTTCCCCGCCTTGGCGATGATGACCTCTTCGCCCATCGCAACGCGTTCGAGCAGGCGCGAGAGATGAGTCTTGGCCTCGTGGATATTGACTTCCATGAGGTTTATTATAGCTAAGTCATGGACTAAGTCAACTGAAACGCCGGAGCACGGATGAGCACGGATCGTCGAATCAGCCCTCGCAATTCAGCGCCTTCAATCCCAGAAATCTCGCGGCGCGTCCCAACTCCTCCTCGATTCTCAGCAACTGGTTGTACTTTGCTATCCGATCGGTTCGTGAGGCGGAGCCGGTTTTGATTTGGCCTGCTCCTGTGGCTACGGCGAGGTCGGCGATGAAGGTGTCTTCGCTTTCGCCGGAGCGGTGCGAGATTACCGAGGTGTAGCCGTTGCGGCGGGCCAGGTCGATGGCGTCCAGAGTCTCGCTGACTGTGCCGATCTGGTTGACTTTGATCAGGATTGAGTTGGCGACGTGCTTGTCGATTCCCCCTTGCAGGCGATCTACGTTGGTTACAAAAAGGTCGTCGCCTACGAGTTGAATCTTGCTGCCGAGTTCTTCGGTGAGCTTCTGCCACCCGTCCCAGTCATCTTCAGCCAAGCCATCTTCCAGCGAAACGATGGGATAGTCCTTCGCCCACTTGGCCCAGTAGCGGACCATGTCTTCGGAGGTCTTCTCCGACTTGTCGGATTTCTTGAAAACGTATTTGCCGTCTTTGTAGAACTCGCTGGCGGCGGGATCAAGCGCGATGGCGATTTCTTCTCCGGGCTTGTAGCCAGCCTGCTGGATGGCTTCGAGCACAAGTTCGATGGCTTCGACATTGGATTTGACGGAAGGCGCGAATCCGCCTTCGTCGCCGACGGCGGTGTTGTAGCCGCGCTTTTTGAGCACGCCCTTCAGGGTGTGAAAAACTTCGACGCCCCAACGCAGCGCTTCGGAGAAAGACTCGGCGCCGACGGGCATGACCATGAATTCCTGGAAGTCGACGTTGTTGTCGGCGTGGGCGCCGCCGTTGAGGATGTTCATCATCGGCACCGGCAAGGTATTGGCGCCGGCGCCGCCGAGGTATCGATATGATGGCAAGCCAAAACCTGCGGCTGACGCGCGGGCTGCGGCCATGGAGACGGCGAGGATGGCGTTCGCGCCGAGACGTCCCTTGTTCTCGGTGCCGTCCAGTTCGATCATCTTCTGGTCGAGTGCGCGCTGGTCCGAGGCATCGAAATTGGCCAGAGCTTCGGCGATTTCGCTGTTCACGTTTTCGACGGCTTTCAGCACACCTTTACCGAGGAAGCGTGTGTTATCGCCATCGCGTAACTCGACAGCTTCGTGTTCGCCGGTGGAGGCGCCGCTGGGAACGATCGCGCGCCCTTTGGTTCCGTCGGCTAAGGTGATTTCGGCTTCGACCGTGGGGTTGCCGCGGGAATCGAGAACTTCGCGGGCGTGGATATCGGCGATATTCATCGTGGGCATGAGTGCGTCCTTGGTTGGTTCATTGAGACTGGAGATTATAAATCACTGATGCGGGGCAGTTCTGTGACTCGCGAACCTCTGAACCGGGTGGTGAATACGCCGACCAGGAGACCTTTCTGTACCTTCGTGTCCTTTGTGGTCGATGAAGTGCAAATGCTAGAACCACAAAGGACACGAAGGTACACAAAGGAAAATGTTGACCGCGAGATCTATCGGCCTGAGTTCGCGGGCGAGGGCGCCCTCGCCACACGGGTGCCTCTGGTGGTTCGCCTCTTGCTTCGGCTCTTGTTCTGCTGGCGTAGCTGCCTTAGAGTCGATTCTGGTGAAGAATCTTACAGAAACTTTGGGCATCGGATCGCGAGCGCCGGAGTTTTCTCTAACGTCGGCTAACCGCCACGGAACTTTTTCACTTGCTTATTTGCGGGCTCAGGGAACAGTGATTGTGGAGTTTCTTCGCGGCACTTGGTGACCGAACTGCGTCAAGCGCATGGCCCAGTTGGAGCCGATGAAAAATGAGATCGAGCGGGCTGGGGCGCAGTTGGTGTTTATCGCCGCCGAGAAACTCGATGGAATGTTTAAGCCGGGGAAGTTTCTGGAGAAGCATCCGGTGTCGTTTTCGTTTCTGCTGGATGAAGACCGCACGGTGACCAAAGCATACGGACTGTATCACCGACTGGGAAAGGATGCGATCGATATCGCGCATCCGGCAACGCTCGTCATCGAACGCGGAGGCATGGTGCGTTTCATCTACAAGGGGGACGGCCAGTTGGATCGAGCGCCAATGGAGCAGGTTATGGAAGTGGTCAGAAAATTGTCGATTTCCAGTTGACGGCTGCGGAACTCGGATAACGGGAGTGATGACAGAATTTGTGATCGATGGAGGAGGCGAAATGAAGAAACTTGTATTGCTTAGCGTGGTATTGCTGGCTGTGTCTGCGGTGGCGCAGAATAATATCTCGCTGCCGGCGGGCACGGTGCTAAATGTGAAACTGGAGACTGCCTTGACGACTTTCGCGAGCAAAAGCGGAGATCCGTTCTCCGCCAGAGTCACGCAACCAGTCATGCTGGAGGGTAAAACTGTGCTCCCCATCGGTGCCACGGTGCAGGGACGCGTCACCACGGTGAGTGAACCGCGGCGCATCTCTGGCAAACCCACGATTGCCATGTTTCCCGAAACCCTGGTTCTGCCTAACGGCGAACATTACATGCTGAATGCTGCGCTGATCGATACCAGTGTGCATGACGGTACTGATGTCAACAGCGAGGGCCAATTCAAAGGCAAGGGCCACGATGGCAAGGACATGATCGAGATCGGCATGGGCACAGGCGGCGGCATGCTGGTGGGCGGGCTGATTGGCGGCGGCAAAGGTGTTCTGATCGGCGGAATGGTCGGTGCTACTGCGACCGTGGCTCACTGGCTGGGGAAGAAGAACTCGGCGGCGTTGCCTGCTGGTACTATGCTGGTGATGGAATTAAGCCGTCCGCTCGAGATGACTGCGGCGACCGGCGGGCAATAGAAAACCAGTTCTTAGTCGGCGGTTCCCGGTTCTCAGTTAGCCGGAGGCGTTTGCTTCCGGCTTTTCTTCTGCTGGCAGCTCTCGCTTTTTCAGGAATTGGGCGAGTTTGGCTTGACCGTCCTGAGACACTTCCACGAACTTGATACCGTTGCCGAATTGCGGGTGGTGAGTCACAACGACTCCCTTCGCAGCCAGACGCTCGTCCTCGAGCCAGAGAACAAGATCCAGTTCGGTTCCCACCTGCAGCGTAAAGCTCATCTCCACGTAGAATCCGCTGAGACTAAGATCGGCGGTTTCGGCGTGGCTGGCTACGGAGGCGCCCTGCGCTTTGAATTCAATCGGAATCGACGCCTTGATGCGCGGATATTTTCTGCGCTCCTGATCGTGAGGCGGCTCGGTCATGCTTAGACTCCTCTGCGCTCAAAACGCCAAGGCTATCAGGTCTTCTTCACCCAATAAGCGTAGCTCAATCCATCCTTCGAGGGGCAGCGCGTCCACAGGCAGACGATTCTGCCACAAACTGAAGCGCAGACGCAGCAGGATGGTAACAGGAATGCCTGTCGTTCCTCCAGCGTTTCCAGAAGCGACGGGCTTGGCCAACAACCACACGAGAGGCAGTTGGAACTCGAAGTTTCGCAGCAAGGCTATTTTCACTTCTTCGGAAGGGTGATCGGACGTGGCCATCGGCTTTTCCTCGTCCGGAGAACTCACCTGCCATGATGAAGTCTTCCCAGCTTCGACTCGCACATCCACGCGCAACGCGCGCCGGGGCCGCTTTGCGTCCGCTGCCCAGGATTCAAGATTGACTACCAGGTCGAAATCCACCTCGGGAAGCTGGCCGGCAAAATCCAGGCGGCCGTAGACGTAGGCTTCATCAATTCCCGCGTGCACGCAATCCACCAGAAACTGCTTGCCGTGCATGGCGCCAGCGCGGTGATCCGCGGTGTAAACTGCGGCACCCATCCACTCGAAGTAGCGGACCATATCTCCGGTGATGCGAGGATGGATGTAGGAAGTCTGCGGCGTAAACTCGGGTCTGGTCTCGGTGCCGCTGATCGGTTGCGCGAGATAGTCGGGCGGGGTGGCGCCCAGCGCTTGATACACGTTGGAAAGATGTTTGCGATAGAGTTCGTCGAAATCACGGTCGTTGGCCGAATGATGCTCCGGGCCGTACCACCAGTTCCAATCGCTGCCTTCGGCGATGAACAGTTCTTCAATCGCGAGTTTGCGTTGCGCCTCGCTGGCCCGAGCTGCGTTCGCGGCGTAGAAGTTGCGGGCATGGTAGACATAATCCCACGAGCGATTATCTTCGGACGCACCGATCCAGACATTGAAGTTGGCGTTGATCCAGGAACCGGGAACCAGAGAGGTAAGCTTGCCGAAATCTTGGTGGCGGGCGATGGCTTCGGAGACGGTGACCGCCTCGACCCCAGGCTCCCGCTGTAGGGTGTCATAGAAACGGCGCAGGAATTCACGGCCCGATCGAGGATAGTATTCCCAGGCATTCTCGCCGTCGAGGATGACCGATACGACAGCATCGCGTCCCTGATCCAGCACAGGTTGTGCGGCTTGCTTAATGTTGTGAATGAGATGATTGGCAGCGTCCTGCGGGGGCATTCCCGAATACACGAATCCGACCAAGTCGGAAATGGTGTGGTCGCGGAAGACCAGGTGCATCTGCGTCGTACCGCTTTCGAAGCGATAGATGTCATAAAGCTTTTCGGCAGCATCGGACGGCAGGCGACCTTCGCCATCCCGGCCAAAGTTGATTCCCAAGCTTCGACCCAGCACGCCTTCATCGGTAGCCATCCACTTCACACCCAGGCTCTGAGCGATGGTCAGAACCTCTTCTGACACGCTGCCTTCCGATGGCCACACTCCGACTGGCCGAACCCCGAACACCTGCTGATGCAGATCGAGTCCCCGACGGAGTTGTTCGCGTGCATCTTCTGGATGCTGAAAACGGTTTGCGGGCAAAGCCAGGCCCGGCGTCGAAATCCCTCCCATGTTGCTGTCGCATACCAGCGGCAGGATGGGATGGTAGAACGGCGAAGTCGAGATTTCGATTCTTCCCTGCTGTGCGGCTGTGGCATGCGCCGGAAGCACTTCGCCCAGCAAAGCACGCTGGCGAGTGATGACAAAGGCCTGATCCTCGAGCGAATATCCATGCCCCTTCTTGATCAGTGCTGCGATGTTCGGGTCTTCCAGAAAGAATTCGTCAAACCATGCGATCTGAGAGAGCACTTGCAAGTCGGTGAAATCTTGTGGCTGAAAGAATTTCTCAGCTCGTTCCGGAGAATCCCCGGCGCCGCGAAAGCGCTCCCATAACTCGCGATAGCGGGGATAGCGCCCGATCATGTTCACCGGGTTCGCCTGAAACAAATATTGCAAGGCAAAGAGGCGCTCGTTGGCGATGAGATCTTTCGCAGGTATCGCCGCAACTCTGAGGAACGGATCGTGCGCTGTTCCGGCTACGTAGTCCTGAATCTGCGTGATCAGCGACGGAACCAAATTGAAGGTCTGGTGGACGTTGGGAAATTCATCCAGCAGCTTGACCATGCCGTAATAGTCTTTGAGGGCATGCAGGCGAACCCACGGCAGGCGGTACTCTCCGGTAACCAGATCCTTGTAATACGGCTGATGCTGGTGCCACAGAACGATGACGCGCAGTGCTGGCATTTAAAAGTGACAGCTCGCTGGAAGGCCAGAAGCCGTGTTAGAGAGTCTAGCACGCGGCCTTCCAATGAGATCATGAAGGCCCGGAAGGGTTTGGATCCGGAGCACGTAGAGATATAGCCCAGGGTCGCCGGGCAAATCCGGTACACTATCGGGGATCGCCGAATCTCTTCCATGAAGACAACCAATCCGACGTTGGATCCGAACTCGCGCTCCGAGGCTGGACTTCTAACGGAGCAGGATCTTTATCTTTTCAATGAAGGCCACAACTACCGCGCCTACGAAAAGATGGGCGCTCACCTTACGTCGATAGGTGGCCAGCAAGGCGCGTGTTTCAGCGTGTGGGCGCCCAACGCGCGCCAGGTAACGGTCATCGGCAGTTTCAACGGGTGGGATCAAGGCTCGCATCCGCTGCATCCCTGTGGAAGTTCGGGTATCTGGGAAGGGTTCATCCCCGCGCTCACCAAAGGCTCGGTTTATAAATTTCACATCGTTTCGAATCGTCACGGACATGTGGTCGACAAAGCGGATCCGTTTGGCCTGTTGCACGAGAAACCGCCGCGCACCGCTTCCGTAGTTTGGGATCTCGAATATCAGTGGAGCGATCAGGACTGGATGAAAAACAGGCAAGGCAGAAATGCTCTGCAAGCGCCGATTTCCATCTACGAGGTCCATCTCGGTTCCTGGATGCGAGTGCGCGAAGAACATAATCGCCCGCTCTCCTATCGTGAGGTCGCGCCGCGCCTGGCCGACTACGTCCAACGCATGCGTTTCACCCACGTCGAATTGCTGCCCGTGATGGAGCATCCGTTCTACGGCTCCTGGGGATATCAGACAACGGGCTATTTCGCCCCGACCGCGCGCTACGGCACGCCGCAGGATTTCATGTATCTGGTGGACTATCTGCATCAGCGTGGAATTGCGGTGATTCTGGATTGGGTGCCCTCGCACTTCCCTTCTGACGAGCACGGACTCGCATACTTCGATGGAACGCATTTATTCGAGCATTCCGATTCCCGCCAGGGCTTTCATCCCGATTGGAAGACCCTCATCTTTAACTATGGCCGCAATGAGGTCCGGAGCTTTCTGCTCTCGAGCGCAATGTTCTGGCTGGATAAGTATCACGTAGACGGGTTGCGGGTGGATGCGGTGGCTTCCATGCTTTACCTGGATTACTCTCGCAAAGAAGGCCAGTGGCTTCCCAACCGCTACGGCGGACGTGAGAATCTTGAAGCCATCGACTTCCTGCGCCAGTTTAATCAGGAAGTCTACAAGGAATATCCCGGCATTCAGACCTTCGCGGAAGAATCGACCGCGTGGCCCATGGTTTCGCGGCCTATCTATCTCGGCGGTCTGGGCTTCGGCCTGAAGTGGGATATGGGCTGGATGCACGACACCCTCGAGTACTTCGCCAACGATCCCATCCATCGCAAGTACCATCACAACCAGCTCACGTTTCGCATGCTCTACGGCTTCACCGAGAATTTCGTTCTTCCTCTCTCGCACGACGAAGTGGTTTACGGCAAAGGTTCACTCATCCGAAAAATGCCTGGCGACGAATGGCAGAAGTTTGCCAACCTGCGTTTGCTCTTCGGCTATATGTACGCGCAGCCGGGCAAGAAGCTGTTGTTCATGGGAGACGAGTTCGGACAAGTGCGCGAGTGGACCCACGACGGTGGCCTGGAATGGGAGGTGTTGCAATATCCCGTTCATCACGGTTTGCAGAACTGGGTGGAGCAACTGAATCGGCTGTATGCCAATGAGCCTGCCCTGCACGAATTCGACGCCGATCCCAAAGGATTCGAGTGGATCGACTGCAACGACAACGCCGCCAGCACGCTGTCGCTATTGCGCAAGGGGAAATCGCCCAAGCAACAAGTTGTGGTGGTGTGCAACTTTACACCGGTTCCCCGGATCGGTTACCGCCTGGGGGTTCCCACGGCAGGCTTTTGGCGGGAACTTCTGAACAGCGATGCCAAGGAGTATGGCGGCAGCGGCATGGGGAATGCGGGCGGCGTCATGGCTGTGGAAGAACCGGTCCACGGACGTCCGTACTCGCTGCACCTGACCTTACCCCCGTTGGCGGCCCTTTTCCTGACAGCCGAATAGTCGGCAGGTTTGCCGAATATTCGGCACCGGCCGCAAAGCTGTGCAACCGGATTTCTGTCACTCAACGTGACAACGGCGTCCGGGTGGCGATTGGATCAAGAGGCTAGCAGGACTTGAAGGCGATCTAAGATGTGCCGTAACGGAACGCCTTTTCCCATTGCGGCATCAACGAACGGGGCCATCTCTTCCAGGTCCGGGTGCGAGCCCGAGACCATCAGTACCGGCAAGGTAGGATGCCGCTGCTTGAGCCAGGTCGCCAGCTCTAAGCCGTTCATTCCCGGCATCTCATAGTCCAGGATCACCGCATCAATATCTTTTTCCTTGGCCTCAAACACGTGAAGTGCATGGCGGCCGTTGCTGGCGGCTATGACTTCGTAGCCGTTCTGGCCGAGCAGGGCTCCGTAAAGTTCCCGGATCCCCGCGTCATCGTCCACGCACATCACGGTAAGAGACTTCATAGGGGAGGACCACCCTTCTTGCCTCGCCTAAGAGGGGTCTAGGACAAGGCCATTTGAGGATTAGGAAGCACGTTGAATGCCACGCTTCGCATCGCGTCTTCCCTCCGCCTGCGTGCTAGACTCGCCTTAGCCCTCTGCCATGCGGATTCTTACCCGCTACATTCTGCGTGAAGTCACGGCTCACGCCTTGATTGGCGTGGCGGTGTTCACCTTCGTGCTGTTCACTCGCGACCTCGGACAAATCCTCGAATTGGTGGTTCGCAACAGCGCCCCTCTGCCTAGCGTGGCGCAAGTCTTCTTCTTTATTGTTCCAGTCACTCTGACCATCAGCATTCCCGCGGGCGCGCTGGTTGGGATTCTGATCGGCTTGAGCCGGCTGGCGGCCGACAGCGAGATCACGGCGATGCGGGCCAGCGGCATCGGCGTGTGGAGCTTTCTCCGAATCGTTTCGATTTTCGCCGTCGCCGCGTGGCTGCTGGCTCTTTTCAATGGAGTGTATCTGGCGCCTCGCTCGCAGGCCGCCGTCGCCCGTTTGCAGGATCGCTTGAAGTCTTCGCAAGTTTCGTTTGAAGTGCAGCCGCGAGTATTCTACGAAGGGTTTCCTGGCTTGGTCCTCTACGTGCAGAACGTAAAAGCAGCCCAGGGCGCAGCGATCTGGAAGGGTGTCTTTATCGCTGACACCAGCACGCCTTCTTCCCCGAGAATCACTCTGGCACGGCAAGGCATTCTAGTCAGCGAGGGTCCGGCGACTCTGCATCTCCATCTCACCGATGGCTCGACTCACGAGATCGATCCTAAGAGCTCCGACCATTACCAGATCTCAACCTTCGAGCAAACCGACATCCCGATTCCCGTGCCTCAAGCCGACAGTACGAAGGAACAGGAACTGGTGCCGGTTTCGCAGCTAGGGACTTTGGAGCTGTGGCGGCAGGCCAAAAACACCAAGAACCAGACGCTCGCCCGCTGGTGCTGGATCGAGTTCCATCGCCGCTTCGCGCTGCCCACCTCGTGCCTGGTGTTGGCGCTGGTCGGAATTCCGCTTGGCCTGTCGTCGAAGAAAGGCGGCAAGTCCACCGGGTTCGTGCTCACCATCCTGCTGGTCTTCGCTTATTACTCGGCGACGTTGATTGGCGTTTCTTTGGCGCGGCAAGGGCGGTTGTCGCCCGGCATGGGAGTGTGGCTGGCCGACATCGTGTTTTTCTTCGGCGGGGCTTTTCTGCTTTGGCGCGCTGAACACCGCCCGTTTGAAATCTCTTCGCTGCGCAGATTGTGGAGTCCGTCAGGTGGAGGATGGAAGGACGCCGTCTCAGCGCCTCTCCGCAATCACCGCTCGGACGATGTTTTCAGGCGAGCCGCTAGTCGGCATCGCGTCTTCCGCGCCCGCTTCCCGATGATTCTGGATGACTACGTCCTGCGCGATTTCGGCATGAACCTGGCCATGGTTGGGGCCGCGTTCTTGATGCTGTTGCTGGTGTTCACGCTGTTCGAGTTGCTGGGAGACATCCTTCGCAATTCGGTCTCACCGCTGGTGGTGGGAGAATACTTGCTGAACGTCTCGCCCTATTTTATTTACAACATCACGCCCTTGAGCATGCTGTTGGCGGTTCTGATCACGTTGGGTGTGATGCAGCGCTCCAACGAAATCACCGCGATTAAGACCACGGGCATCAGCATTTACCGTATCGTAACGCCGTTGTTAGTGGCATCGGCCTTACTCGCCGCCGGACTTTTCTTCGCGGATCAATTTTATTTGCCGCACGCGAACAAGCGCCAGGACGCACTCCGCAACCAGATCAAGGGCAAGCCCGCCCAAACCTACTTGAACCCGGACCGCAAGTGGATTTTCGGACAGCACTCCGATATTTACTATTACCAGTTGTTTGATTCCGATCGCGACCAGTTCGGCCGGCTTGCGGTTTTCCAATTCGATCCCGGCACTTTCCAATTAACCAAACGAATTTACGCCGACCGGGCGCATTGGGAAGACAGCCTGAAGCGCTGGGTTTGCACGCAAGGATGGGAGCGCAACCTGCGCGGGCCCGCGATCGAAAACTATCACACCTTCGATGTGGCCACGTTCCCCGTGGTCAGCGAGCCTCCCACTTATTTTAAGAAAGAAGTAAAGCAGTCTTCCGAAATGAACTATCAGGAATTGCGGCGCTACATTCGCGACCTGCAGCAAAGCGGCTTCGACGTGGTCCGGCTGCGGGTCCAGTTGCAGAAGAAATTCGCCTTCCCGATCATCACTCTGGTGATGGCTGTCCTCGCCATTCCGTTCTCGCTGGCTTCGGGACGGCGGGGCCCAATCACGGGCGTCGCCACAGCGGTCGGAATCGCGGTGGTGTACTGGACGGTCGCCGGACTATTCGAGGCGATGGGCAACATCAGCCAATTGCCGGCGGTGCTGGCCGCCTGGTCGCCGGATTTGATTTTCGCGCTGGTCGGCGGGTATTTGATTCTAAGAGTGCCCACGTAAACCCTTACCGACCGGTGACCGCTGAGGTCTGGCCGAAAATAACAAGCGGTTGGCCGATTACGTTCAGAAGTCCGCTGGTCGTCGAGAGGGAAAAAGTCGAAATCGTCCCCGCGCCGAGATTTGCCACATACGCATAGTCGATGGTGTTGAAGAGGCTGTTGCCCACGTCGGTCGGTACGACTCCGGATAAAATCGCGATCGATACCGGAGCTGAGCCGGTCGAGATGGTGCCGGGAGAAAGCGGCGTCAGAACTCCGTCTCCCGGACCGTAGGCGTATTGAGAGATCTGGTTCGAGCCCCTATCGACCACGTAAGCGAAGTTAAAGCCTGGGTCAAACGCGATGGCGACCGGGCCCAAGCCAGCCGGGAATGGCGAACCGGCTACGGTGGTAAGAGTGCCGTCCGGGCTATTCGGGTTGACGCAGGAGGTCACCAGCGCGTCACAAATAGCAAAGGCCGAAATGTTGTTGGAGTCGGCGCCGGCATTGGTGACGTAGAGAAATCCTCCATTGGGAGTGACGCCAAGTCCAGAAGGCGCAATCCCCACGTTGTAAAACGGCACTCCGAGCGCAGTGAGCGCGCCGGTGGTGGAATTGATCGAGAATGCCGAAACGAAATTAGCCAACTGGTTGGCAACATACAGGAATTTCCCAGTCCTGCTCACCGCTACTGCAGCCGGCAGGGTACCGTTCGGGTAGGAATATCCGGCCGGAATCGTGGTAAATGGCGAGCCGGGCACTTGGGTCAGCGCCGTGCCATTAATCGAGAACACGGAAATATCGCTGGATAGCTGATTGGCCACAAACAGGAACTTGCCGCCAGGATCGATGGCCAAGCCTACCGGCCTTTTCCCGGTCGGGGTGGTTGCGCTAGCTGCGGTGAGAGAGCCGCCCGAATTTATGGTGTAACTGGAAATACTGTTGGAACCCCTGTTGGCCACGAACAATGCGTCCGCAGCAGGAGATAGCACGATGGCGGAAGGATCCGAACCTGTTCCGATGCTTTGTCCGTTGGTGCTAAGCGCGCCCGTACTCTGGGTCACGATGTACGCCGAGACTGTGGTGTTGGCCTGCGCGGTGACATAGAGGACGCCTGTGCCAGATGTGTTCGTGCCACTATTGGAAGAGCAAGCCGCCAGGCAGAACAGCGAAATCGGAAGCAGCACGTACGCCAAGAAACGAAACTTCATCCCCATTCATTCTCCCTGTAACGATTCAAGACCTCACACCTCCGGGCAAAAACCTTCGCCCCACACGGATGGAGATCAAGGGTTACCCTCATTTGTGTATCAGGATTGTAAGGGAAGCGCAAACCTTGCACCCTGATTGGAACCGTGGCAGCGGGCGAAAGTTGCCTGATTGAGGGCATCGATTTTGTATGAGCGGGCGGTAAGGTGATTTCTCAACATACGCCGTCCCAGCAGAGTTCAAAACGGCCCTGCTGGGCTCCGCGTTAGACCCCGGCTGACACGACCGAACCGGCCATCAAAGCCGTATCACTCCCGCTTAGAAGCCGCGCTCGGTAGCGGATGTGCCGCAAACGTGTGAGTTCTACCATGGGTGACCAAACGGCGTGCACAAGGTCGTGCTTTATCAGTAGATGCCAAAACCGATTGGATCTCTTGTACAGATAAGACATAGCAAGGTAGAACGGCACCGAGCGCCAATCTGCCGGACGCCGGCGCCAGATGGACGAATGAGAGAAGAGACGCTGGTAAATCCAGGCGTAACCCTGCTCCAATTCTTCCGCGGTCATGTGCCGAGGACGGAAAACTGCATGGGCGGTGTCGTACCTGCTCCAATCGCGGTGCAGCAGGCGTCCCGACGCTTCCATCTGCTTGAACAATGGCGTGGACGGGTAAGGTGTAAGAATGTGAAAGGTCGCGCATTCGAGGCGGTTCTCTTCGACCCATTCCGCGGTACGGGCGAAAACGTCCTTACGATCATGGTCGAATCCTAGAACAAACGAGCCGTTCACCTGGATTCCGTAATCGTGAAAAAGACTGACCCGCCGTGCGTAGTCTGAAGTCTTTGGACTCTTCTTGCGGGCGTCGGCGAGATTGTCGTCCGACAGCGATTCGAGACCAATAAATACCCCGGTACAACCTGCCAGCGCCATTTCGCGGATGAGTCCGGGTTCATCCGTAACATCAATTGACACGGCCGCACTCCATATCTTTTTGAGAGGCCGAAGCTCCTGGCAGAGAACGCGCAAGTAGTCCCGGCGAGATCCGAGATTGTTGTCGATGAAAACAGCGTACGGCTGGTGATCGCCGGCGAATTCCTCCGCCACGAGTTTCGGATCACGCATCCGATACGGCATTCGCAGACCCTCGGTCGCCAGATAGCAAAACCCGCAGCGATTGTGGCAGCCGCGAGTCGCAATGATACTGGTGGTTGTCAAAAAGCTGTGTCGTGGCAGGATAGAGCGGCGAGGCGGCGGATCCTCAGAATAGTCATTCTCGTATGCTGCAACGTAGCTTGACTGTAGACATCCGCGTTCGACGTCACGAAGGATGCGCGGCCAAAGTTGAACACCGTCACCGAGGGCCAGGGCATCAGCATGAGGGGCACACTCTTCGGGGCAAGACAACACGTGCAGGCCGCCAAGAATGACTTTTGCGCCACGGCCGCGATACCAGCGCGCTAATTCGTAGGCGCGAGCTGCAAAGGTCAGGTGCACAGTGATGCCGACAACTTGGGGAATGGGATTGAGTGGCGGGGTTCCGTCGAGCAGGTTCTCGTCCCAATACCGAATCCGCCAATGAAGCGGGGTAGTGGCGGCAAAGCTAGTCAAAGCCAGAGTTGGCGTGAGGACATGTTTGCCAAAGCTGGCGGAAGGGTCCTTCCGATAGAACGGATTGATGAGCAGGGCATAACGCGGCTCGATAGGAATTGGCCCCGCAGTCTCCGGAAGTATGGGCGCGGTCGTCATCTCCGCAGGAAGCCACCGGCGCTTCGTACCCGCAGCAGCCTTTGTAACAGTCATCTCGTAGTCCTCCACAATTCTAGGATCGTAAGGTCGTGGTTCGATTAACCTTCTTAAATCTTGCAGCTCTACTCGGCAATACTGCACGAGGAAGGCCAGAAGCCTGCGTTAGAAGCATGAAGAGTTTTCCGTTCGGGTCTTGCCTGACAATGTGTCTGCAAGGACGCGGTGTGGTTCGATGTATACATTCTGCTCACCGGGATAGCTGATGTAATCAGACCGCTGATTGAGAGGCTGATTCTGCAAAACGTGAATGGGGTGTGCGCCTGTAACGATTCCTATTTGGCCGTCCTCCCCCGAGAGGCTGCACTTACATACGATGCCCAGGGATCATTAGAGACTGGATTACTTCGTCTTCGCGAATGAGCGAATGTAGTTTACGAGATTCCAAGTGCCTTCGGTTTTGGCGCTATCGCCCTCGGGAGGCATTTCTCCTTTGCCCTTCTGGATAACGTAGAACCACTCGCCGTCGGTGCGGGCCTTCTGAACCGTCGGATCGGTGAAGTCGGGGATGCCCTTCATGTCGCTCATATCGCCCTTGCCATCGCCGTTCTTGCCATGACGGACGGCGCAATCGTAGCCATAGATCTTCTTGCCCCGGGCCAGCGACTCCGGGGTGGGTTTGACGGGATTCGTCTGACTGGCCGCTTCGGGCGGGATCTTGTACTCGGCAGAAGGCGTTTTGGGTGTCTGGCCCTGCCAATGAAATGCAGCGCCCAGCAAAGTCAGGAGAACGGAGACCATGGCCAAGTGCTTGAGCATGACAACCTCCGGATCAGGAATACAGCTAAGATGTGGGTTCTATTTACGCCAGAGTGGAGCTGAAGCTTGCGCAATCCGGTGTTGATGGTTCAGGGGTGGGGTCTTGGGCGCAGTGGCGATTTTTCGCCAACCATCAGCTTATTCACAGCAAGCATCTTTCCTCCCGTTGACTCGAGAGTGTCTTACACGTAACATTCCTCCCCGTCGTCAATGCTGCATCTCGCATTACCGTTCATCTCGTAGCGGAGGCATCCACCATGGCGAAACTACAGCCGCGTAAACTGTCAACCCTGGTACGCGTACAGGGCCACCAGAGAGCCAGCGTGATCAAATTGAACTTAGCGAAAAGGGCGTGCATCGTGATGCTGTTGTGGGTCGCAGTGTGTACGTTTGCCGCCGCCCAAACCTTCAGCAGTCCGCTTAGTTTCGAAGACGCCAACGGCACTCAACCTTTCGCCCAGGATGAACAGCGTCTGGCCAAGTCGGCGAAATTCAAGACACTGGTCAATTTCGACGGCAGCAACGGTGGGAACCCGGCTGGCTCCCTGATACAGGGTAGGGACGGAAAATTATATGGAACGACCTTCGACGGCGGATCCAACACCAACAACATTTGCCTCGTGGGCGGGTGCGGCACAGTCTTCAAAATCTCGGCGCGAGGTAAGCTGACGGCGCTTTACAATTTTTGCGCCGAAACCAACTGCGCGGACGGCGCCAACCCAGCTGCCCCGCTGGTGCTGGGCAGGGACGGAAACTTTTACGGCATAACGGAACTCGGCGGGGCCACTGGTTCAGGAACAGTCTTCAGAATCACGCCCAGCGGTATTCTGACGACGCTCTACAACTGGTGTTCCCAAACCGGCTGTGCCGACGGAGCTTATGTGAATCTCCCGGAGACGGGTTCATTCGTCCAAGCCACCGACGGGAACTTCTATGGAACCAACGATACGGGCGGGGCGGCATTTGCCGGTACGGTTTTCAAGCTCACCCCGAGCGGAGCGCTGACCACGCTCTACAGCTTCTGCTCGCAAACGGCCTGCGCGGACGGCGACTTCCCTACTGGCCTGATCCAGGCCAGCGACGGGAATTTCTACGGAACGACACAATTTGGTGGGGCCAACCGTTACGGAACCGTCTTCAGGATCACTCCACAGGGGACGCTGACCACGCTTTACAATTTCTGCTCGCAAACCAACTGCACAGACGGCTCTGTGCCCTTCGGCCCCCTGGTTCAGGCCAATGACGGGAACTTCTACGGAACGACTGAAGCAGGCGGCACTAGCACGAATACGCTGTGCGGCGGCTTCTGTGGGACGGCCTTCAAAATGACGGCCAGCGGCGCGCTGACCACGCTCTACAACTTCTGCTCCTTAGCGAACTGCACGGATGGCGCTAGTCCTAGTTTCAGCCTGGTCCAAGGCACCGACGGGAACTTCTATGGGTCAACCCTGGGAGGGAATGGGGTCAGTCAATATGGCATTACGGTCTTTAGACTCAATCGAGCAGGCAGCCTAACTACGTTGCACACCTTCGACACCGTGTCCCAGGGTCCCGACGCGCAATTCCAGGCAACCACAGGAGCTTTCTATGGAGTGACATTGGAGGGCGGGACCTCCAACAATTGCAGCCCTTTCACCTGTGGTATCGCTTTCAGCCTGGCAGTCGGCCTGGGCCCATTTGTGGAAACCGTTCCAACCGCCGGCAAAGTCGGAAGCCACGTCGCAATCCTCGGCCAGGGTCTCAAAGGCACAACTGCTGTCTCTTTCAAGGGATCCGCCGCGAAGTTCACAGTCCACTCGGACACTTACCTGACGGCGACCGTTCCAAAAGGCGCGGCCACAGGCTTTGTGGCCGTAACTACTTCCACAGGAAAATTGAGGAGCAACCAAAAATTCCGGGTGATTCCCTAGATTATGAAGTTTCAGATCAGCCGATGTGGCGATAACTTCCGCAAACCGGCCATCACACTCACAAGCCGGCATCGTGGTGAAATTGGGCGTACAATTTAGGCCCCACTTGAGGCGGGACTTAGGGACGTTGCAAAAGGCTCAAAGCGCGGCTTCGAACGGACCCGTGACGTACTCACAATTTCAAATTAGGAGAACGTGATGCAGCTGCGTCTGGAGAGCCGGCCGGTCGGCGATGTGCTGGTCATTCAGTGTCAGGGACGGATTGTGGTCGGGAAAGAAGTTTTCACGTTGCACTCTTACGTTGGAGACTCCTTCATCAAGTACGGCGACGTGGTGCTGCAGCTCGACCAAGTGGAGTTTGTCGACAGCAGCGGACTGGGAGCGATGGTGCGCCTGATGCAAGCCGCACGGTCGAAGGGCGGCGACCTCAAACTGAGCGGAGTGCCCCCGAAGATTCGCAAGACGCTGGAAATGACCAACCTGATCTCGCAATTTGAAACCTACGATTCGGTGGAAGAAGCGATCACGGCCGCGTATTTAGGCTCGCGATACTCGCGGGGAAAAATCGGCGACGCACGGCCTCGCATGCTTTGTGTTTACGACTCGACCGATGTGTGCACGTTCCTGCGGGAAGTACTCTGCAGCGCCGGATACAACGCCTTGACCACGGCGAACGTCGACGATGCACGGGTCCTGCTCAAGGCGACGAAGGCGAAGCTCGTAGTGCTTTCCGCGCGCCTGCAATCCGTGCACGGCAAACCGACACGAAAGGCGCTGGAGGAAATTGATCCGGCGGTCTCTCTGATCATTTTGGACGAGAGCTTCGCCACGCAGGATCCGGGAGAAGCGGCGGAGAAACTGCTGAGCGACGTTGGCCGATGGTTGGCGGCTGCGAACTAGCCACACGCGCGCCTTCACCACTACTAAAGCTTGCGCGACAAGACAGTGATCGTTTGCGGATCGGCCGAGTCGCTAACTTCCGCCGAGGAAAGCGGCAGGCGAATCTCGACCATCAGGCCGCCTTGCGGTCGATTCCATACTTTTATTGTGCCCCCATGCAGGCGCACGGCGCGATCTGTGATCGAGAGGCCCAGACCCACACCGCCCGTCTGGCGTCCGCGAGCGTCATCGATGCGGTAAAACGGGCGGAACAGTTTGTCCAGCGCGTCCTCGGGTACGCCGGGGCCGGAGTCGGTCACTCGTACTACGGCTTCGGGACCTTGAAGGCTGTCGCCTTCTATGGCCACGCCCTGCTCCAGACGGACTTGCACGGTGGTGCCTTCCTGGGTATAGCGAATGGCATTGCGGACAACGTTCTCGATCGCACTGTGCAATAAGCTGGGGCTGCCGATCACCACACAACCATCCACCACCGTGGCCTCGACCTGACAATGGCGGGCTTGCGCCTCAAACGCGGCATCGCGGGTGATTTCATGGATGATCTGCTCCAGGTGCACCGGGACTCTCTCGATGGATTGGTCCCCAGCCTCGATTCGGACAATCGTGAGCAGCTTTTGAATCAGTTCATTGAGGCGGTTGGTTTCGCGGTCGATGCGATCCAGTGCACTTCGCGCTTCGGGTCCGCTGCGCTGGCGGGCCAATTCCAGAGCAACATTCAAGCGTGCCAGAGGGGATCGTAGCTCGTGGGAGATGTCAGTCAGCAACCGGCTCTGGGCATTCACGAGATTTTCCAGACGCTCAGCCATGCGATCGAAGTCGCGCATCAACTCAGCCATCTCGTCGTGCCGCCGGGACCCAGGCAAACCGGCGCGGGCCGTGAGATCGCCAGAGGCCAGCTTCTGGGTCGCCGCGCGGAGGAGCACGATGGGCGAGGTCAAGTATCGGGCCAGAATGTAACAGACCAGACCGGAGGAAACGATGGCGATGAGAATGCCCAGGTGGGGCACCCCGTGTGGGCCGAAAAAGCGATGTTCTTGCGGCGGGAACTCGATGACCAGCGTGTACGAATGCCCGTCGGAGGCTGCTATGGTTTGCCGCAAGTACCGCGCCGGGCCGAGACGTCCACGGAGGCTGTCGGCGGTGGCAGTCTGGCCACGCGCCACGCGGAGAATCCAGTCGGGCGGTGTGCGTCCAGTTACATCCCGGGTCTTCTCGTCGAAAAGGAACAGCCGCACGTGTTGGGCGTCACGCACCGATCTGAGATAGGTCCGCGCGCCTTCTTCTCCGCCTTTCTGATACGCCTGCACGGCTTCGTTAAGAAACCTCGATTGTTGCGCCTGTACACTGGCGATCTCGCCGGAGGGATGGATGGCCAAGGTGACCAGGATTGCCAAGACCAGGAACAATGCTTGGGCGATCCAGTAGGAGAGGAAGATTTTGAGAAACAAACTTCTCATCTTTCCTCACCCCTGGTGGCTTCCACTTTGGTATCTCGGGGATGGGCGAAGATGTATCCCACGCCCCGCACGGTTTTAATGTGATCGGTGCCAAGGTCGGAATCGCCCAGCTTCTTGCGAACTTTGCTGACGTGCATATCGATGCTGCGGTCGAAAGGAGAAAACTTGCGGCTGAGGACCGCGTCCACCAAGTGCTCGCGGGTCACCACGCGTCCAGCTTCGCGCAACAAGACATGCAGCAAATTGAACTCGACCGAGGTCAGTTCTACCGGCTTGCCGTTCTGGCGAACCATACGAGTCGCGGGATCAAGTTCGATATCGCCTACGCGCACGACTTCTGGAATCTGTCCCTCGGCCCCGCTCTTTTCTCCAGCTTGGGTTCGACGCAAGATGGCCCGGATGCGGGCCACGAGTTCGCGAGGATTGAAAGGCTTGGGAAGATAATCGTCGGCGCCGATTTCGAGGCCCACGATTCTGTCCACGTCCTCCCCGCGCGCCGTGAGCAGCAGGACGGGAATCCGCGACGTGTTGCGTATCCGCCGCAACACGTCGAAGCCATTCATGCCGGGCAACATTACATCCAGCACCACTAGCAGGTGATCTCCGTTGAGGGCGCGATCCAGACCGCGATTGCCGTCATGAACCGCTTCGATCTGGAAGCCCTCGGGCTCGAGATATTCACCCACCAGGCTGCACAACTCCACATCGTCGTCGATGACCAGGATGCGATCCACTCTGCTCATTTTAGTTAGACGCGCAGGTAACGGAGGTAAAGAATTGTCAACCCAGCGGTTATCCCGCTTTACAAAACTTTACTCCGGTTGACCGACTCTTTACTACCCAAGTGGGTGAAAAGTGGTTCTAATACTCAGAAGCAAATTGAGGTTTTTTAATCAAGGGCAGGGCTCAGAGGAGAGGGTATGAAATTCAGTCGTAGCAAGATGTCGTTTGCAGCTTTGGTTATCGTGCTGGTGGCGGGAATTGCGTTCGCGCAGCCCCACGGCGGGCCGCACGGTGGTGGTGATTTCTTCGGTGGCGGAATGCTCAGCTACTTTGCCGATATGCTGGATTTGACCGACGCGCAACAGGCGCAGATCAAACAGATCATCAGCAAAGAGAAGCCGGCGCTGGAGCCGCTGTTCAAACAGGAAATGCAGAGCCGTGAGCAGATGATGCAACTCATCCAGAGCGGAAGTTTTGATGAGAGCAAGGCGCAGGCAATCGCAACCCAGGGAGCGCAAGTTCACGCCCAGCTTGAGGTGCAGCACGCTCGCATCGCCTCTCAAGCGTACCAGGTGCTTACCGCGGAGCAGAAGACCAAGCTGGCGCAGTTCATCGCCAAGCGGGAGCAGCGCTTCGAGCAACATATGCAGGAGCACGAACATGGAGCCCACTCGGAGGAGCCCAATCAGTAACGAAATCTGAGGGGGAGGGGAGGGGCTGAGGGGGTCCCTCCCCGGAGTGGGTACTTCATCTCACGGATCAGAAAAGGCGGGTAAACTCATGGCTAGCACCGCGATTCCAGCAGACATTGTCGATGCCATCGCCGGCGAAATGGCGGTGGGCGTAGATAGGGCCGTCGAATGTTGGATGTCAGAGATTGAGCAGGCGCTTACGGACCTGCACCTGACGTCGCTCGGGCGGCTTAACGCGGTACGCGAGATTGTGGACGAATACAAACGCTTGACCGGCAAAGCGCAACTGAAGAGCCGTAATATCTGCTGAGCTTATGTTCTGCGAGGTTTGACGATGAATGTTGACCTTGTTTATTCCTACCTGATCGATTCCACCTGGTTCTTTCTCGGGAGCTGGGTGGTATTGCTGCTGACGGCTGGCGTTGTCGCCTTTTTCCCGATGGGCCGCCGCCCCATATCTGACAGGTGACGCGGGGAAAGTGAAGCCTGGGCTGTTAGAATCACATCTAACGATCCGATGCTGCCCAAAAGCCTGCGTCCCCTGATTCCTTACTTCAAGAAGTACCGCCGCAGCTATGTGGCGGGGACGATCTGCGTTTTTCTGACCAATGGCATTTGGATTCTGTTTCCGCTGGTGATCCGGCGGGCCGTGGATGATCTACATTTTGGCATTACCCGCCACAAGCTGGTCACCTATGCGCTTCTCTTGTTGGCGGTGGCCGCCACCAAGGGGATTTTCCAGTTTCTGACCCGCTGGATCGTGATCGGGGTCTCCCGCGAAATTGAATTCGATCTGCGCAACGATCTGTTCCGCCACCTGGAAAGCCTTTCCTACTCCTACTATCAGCGGACGCGAACCGGTGACATTATGGCTCGCGTTACCAACGACCTGAATGCCGTTCGCATGCTGCTGGGACCGGCCATCATGTATTCGGCGAACACGATTGTATTCACCGCCGGGGCGCTGGTGTTCATGCTCTCGATCAGCCCCCGTCTGACTCTCTTCGCCTTCCTGCCTCTGCCGATTGTCAGCATCACCATCCAGTACTTTGGACGCAAGATTCACGAACGCTTCGAGAGAATCCAGGCGATGTTTTCCGATATCTCGGCGCGCGCCCAGGAAAACTTCTCGGGGGCGCGGGTCATTCGCGCGTATGTGCAGGAGGAGGCCGAAATTGCGGCGTTCGAGACTGCGAATCAGGAATACATCAAGCGCAGCTTGAAGCTGGTTCGTTTGATGGGCATGCTGTGGCCCACCCTCGAAACCATGCTGGGGCTCGCTATTGTGCTGGTGCTTTGGCTGGGCGGCCGCGAGGTGATTTCTGGACGGATCACCGTGGGCGGTTTTGTTGCCTTCACTACCTACATGGTGCAGCTTACCTGGCCCATCATTGCATTGGGATGGGTGATCAATATTTTTCAGCGTGGCACCGCGTCGATGGGGCGGATCAACGAGATTCTGGTGGAAAAGCCCGAGATCGAGGACAGTGAGGCAATCAAGGCTGCGGCCGGAAAGGGCGAGTCACCCGTTCCCGCACAGATAGCGGGAGAGATCGAGTTTCGGCACCTGAACTTCTCCTACAACTCCACTCCGGTTTTGCATGACATCAGCCTTCGCATTCCGGCAGGCAGCAGCCTGGCGATTGTGGGGCCTACGGGCTCCGGCAAGACTACGCTGGTCAGCTTGATCCCGCGCATTTACGATGCCGAACCGGGGACCGTGCTGATCGATGGTATCCCCATTCGCGAGTATCCGATCGCGGCTCTGCGCCGCAATCTCGGTTTCGTGCCACAGGAGACCTTCCTGTTTAGCGAGACAGTGCGCGAGAACATTGCCTTTGGAAAGGAAAGCGCCACGGACGAGGAAGTCCGGGCAGCGGCGCAGGCGGCCAGCATTGCCGATGAGATCGAAAGTTTTCCCGAGCACTATCGCACGCTGGTGGGTGAGCGCGGCATTACCTTATCCGGCGGGCAAAAGCAGCGCACGGCAATTGCCCGGGCCATTGTCCGCAACCCACGCATTCTGATTCTGGATGACGCGCTCTCCAGCGTCGACACGCATACCGAAGACAAGATTCTCAATCATCTGCGCGAGATTATGCAGGGCCGCACTACGATTTTCATCTCCCACCGGGTTTCCACCGTGCGCAACGCCGATCGCATTGCCGTCCTGCACGCCGGACGAATCGTGGAGTTGGGTACCCATGACGAACTGGTGGCCAAGGACGGTTACTATACCGATCTGTACAACAAGCAATTGCTGGAAGAAGAACTGGCGGAAGTGTAGTTGATTCTCGATCGGCGATTGAAAACGCCGGAGTCTTCTTAAGAGTTCATTATGCGGCGCGTGGTCATCCCCGAATTGCTCGACACCGATTCCGGCACGCCCGCCGAAATCGCCACAGCACTCTCTGACCTACGCCACATCAACCAGTGGTTCGGGGGCATTGCCGCCACGCAATCCATGATCGCGCGGGTAGCGGCGAAACTTGGTGTCAATTCGCTATCTCTGTTAGAGGTCGCGGCTGGCGCGGGGTTTGTTCCTAAGGCTGCCAGCGAAGGCATACAAAAACTGGGAGTCCAGATTGACGTCACACTGCTTGATCGCGCGCCTTCTCATTTGAAAAACGATTCCAGGAATGGAACCTCGGCAGTCGCCGGGGATGCGCTGGCAATTCCCTTCGCTGACGGAAGTTTTGATCTGGTGAGTTGCTGCCTGTTCGCTCATCATTTGGAGCCGCAGGAGGTTGTGCAGTTTGTTAACGAGGGCTTGCGGGTGTGCCGTACCGCGGTGATCATCAACGACGTAGTCCGTGATCCAGTTCATCTTGCTCTGGTCTATTTAAGCCTGCCACTCTATCGTAGTCACTTCACTCACCATGATGCGCCGGCTTCCGTGCGCCGGGCATATACGATAAGCGAGATGCGCCAGATGTTGCAGCAAACCACCGTCGCGAGGGTGGAGATTGAACGCCATCCACTCTACCGGATGGGAGCGATCGCCTGGAAAGTGTAACGTGATTTACGATTTGATCGTGATCGGCGGGGGGCCGGCGGGAACCTCCGCCGCAATTACCTGCGCCCGCGCAGGCGCACGCGTGCTACTGCTCGAACGCGGGCGCTTTCCTCGTCACAAAGTGTGCGGCGAATTCGTGTCCGCCGAATCCCTGAACCTTCTCCTGGACCTGCTCGACGCGCGACATTCCCCGTTGTTTTCGGAGGCAGTTCGCATTCCTCAGGTTCGCCTGTTTCTCGACGGTCGCACGCTGCACGCGCCGGTCAATCCTCCCGCCGCAAGCATCTCGCGCCTTGACCTCGATGCCGCTCTATGGGATTCGGCGGAACGATACGGGGTGGAGACCCGGCAGCAGCTTGCCGTGAAAGACATTTCCGGCACGGGTCCATTTCTGGTGACAACTGCGGAGGCGGAACTAGAAAGCCGTGCGCTGGTCAACGCCTCAGGCCGTTGGTCAAATCTGAATCCCACGCCCAACGGTCACAACTCCACCGCAAAGTGGCTTGGCCTCAAAGGACATTTTGCAGAGTCTTCCCCACTGGCTTCGGCGGATCTTTACTTCTTCGACGGCGGTTATTGCGGAGTGCAACCGGTAGACCTAGGAGAGGGAGCCGGGCAATCCGGCAGGGTTAATGCGTGTGCCATGGTTCGTGCCGATGTGGCCAGCACCTTGCCCGACGTTTTCCATCGCCATCCCGCGCTGCAAGAACGCGCTCGCGAATGGAAACCGCTCTTCGATCCGGTGAGCACTTCGCCGCTAGTCTTTCGCAAACCGCAACCGGAACAAGACGGAGTTCTGATGGCTGGCGATGCTGCCGCCTTTGTGGATCCCTTTGTCGGAGATGGTGTTTCTCTGGCCTTGCGCAGCGGGAGACTGGCGGGTGAGTGCTTAATTCCGTTTTTCGCCGGCAGCAGTTCGCTCCCGGACGCCGCGAGCGATTACCGCAGGATTTATGAACAGACGGTGACGCCTGTGTTTCGGACATCTTCAAGGATCCGGCGGATGTTGAGCCTGCCGCAGGCCCTGCGGAATCCGATTCTCAGCTTGCTGGAGAAGACTCCCGCGATCACGCGATATTTGGTAGGCAAGACCAGATAGGTCAAGAGTCAGACGGGCGAGACGCCATTCTCCGCTCTGCTAGCGCACGACCAGCACTTCGCGGATGTTGTCCCGGGTCAGGAAGAACTTGATCGAACCGAAATCGCGAAACAGGGTTTCGATGTGACGGTTATTAAAAACCCGCTGCAGGCGGAAACTCTTTTCGATGGCCGTGTGGAGCGCGCCCGTCGGTCCCTTGCGCAAGTCTCTCCGGGCTTCGACGTGCTGCATTTCCAGGACGTCATTACCGACAATGTGGTAGCGGTAGCAGGGCGCGTCCGGTCCGGCTTCGCGAGTGTGAAAGAATGCCAGCAGCATGCCTCCCGGTTTGATGGTCGACCAGAGCCGCGCCACCACCGGCTTGACCAGACTTTCGTCCATGTAATCGGCCAGGTTCCAACACAGAACGACGTCGAACTGGGCCGCGGGATAGACCAGGTTGTCGGCGAGAAAGCGCCGGCTATCCAGAATAATCTGCCCTTGTTCGTTCTTCGTGATCAGCGACGGGTCGGTCGAGGCCTCGAGCAAATCCTCGCTGTAGATCTTATGCCCGCGTTCTGTCAGGTAGCGGATGTTGGTGGCCGATGTATAGCCGATGTCGAGAACACAAATCGGTTCCTCGGATTGCAGTGTGCGCGAAACTTCGCCGAGTCCGCTGGAGCGGCGGGTGAGCCGCTGTGAAGTGGACACGGGTCTTGCCGCTTGCGCGGAGTCGATGGATGAACCACGAAAGAGTTTCATGAAGCTGTGCGTAACCGATGCCATAGCCAATTCCCGGAGTACGGCTCGACAGAGTTCCGCACATTAAATATAGCGCGGGTTGCGCGGTTGAGCCGGTGAAAAAAATTTAGTGCTTGGTTACTGGAGTGTTCGGCCCCGCCGGTCCCGTGTTGCCTGTGCCCGAGGGAGTCGCCCCGGATGCGGCAGCAGCCCCGCTGGCCGCTGGAACCGGCGTACTCTTCCCCTCGCCGTGCTGCTCAGTCCGGCTGGGTGAAGAATTGGGCTTGGCAGATTCCTTTTGAATGTCCACCTTGCCCTTGAAATAAGCTCCTTCTTCGATGGCGATGCGCTGCGTGACAATATCGCCGACGATGACGGCAGCTTTCTGCAATTCAACCCGCTCACTGGCCCGAATGTTGCCTTCCAGCTTGCCTTGAACCACCACGCCCTTAGCGTTGACATCGGCATGAACATGGCCGTTCGGTCCAATCACGAGGTTGTTGCCCTGTAGTTGGATGGTGCCCTCCACTGTGCCGTCGACGTACAAATCCTCACTGCCGGAAAGCTCTCCCTTGATCACGACAGATTTGCCGAGGTGTGCGAACTCTCCTGTCTTTGGCATTTCCATAACTACAATCTCCTTTGGACGTACCAACTGCAAGCTGCAATCGGGAATACCGGATTCTAAATCATTTGACGGATTCTGGGGGGTCGAGAGGCAAGATCAGATGAAATAGTTTGGCCGGATTCAAACCCCATCTTAGTTTTCTTGACAACGCCCTGAATCGCCTTCTGGTGGCCGCCAAAACCGGGTACAATGCCGGTCGCTCTGGATCTCCAGCATCCACGTCTCGGTTTAATGAAGGAGTGAGTGCATGGAAAAATAGACTAAGGAAATCGCGGTGCCTTGCGCGCATGGACCCAGATTTTACAGGGAACTCAGTCACTTAAACAGTTTCCCTCGCTGCGCGGAGTCAACGCTTTGAATCACTCGAGTCGGCCGCTTCCTCTTGAGAGCGGAGAATTTTATCTTGCGGTCTTCCCTGAACAACGCCATCCCCGGTGCCAACATCGTGGAGCAGGCAGTTGCGCTGCTTGTCTGGGAGGTGGTGGAAACATCCGTTGACTAAAGGCAGCGAATATCCAACTATCGGCGTGAACTCAGACAACAGCAATACCGCCGATCTCGTCTAAGATGAATTTTGAGTCATGCGATTCACGGATTTGACAACGAGCCTAGCGACCGCGATCCTCGCGGCGTTCGCGATCATGGGCCCGTTTGGTTCGCTTTCCGCCGGGCAGACTTCCGAATCTCCACTTGAACTTGTGCACCGGACGGTGCAGAGCGAAGTCGCGGCGAGCAATGGCAACGCGAAAGTCATGTTCATGGACCGTAAGGAAACCCCGCGCGGTTCGCAGACCAAACTGATGGTCGAAACCCACGAGGCGATCGCGGGATTGGTAATTGCGAATAACGATAAGCCGCTGACGCCGGAACAGCGCCAGGCCGAAGAGGCGCGCTTGTCAGGGTTGGCACGCAATCCCGAAGCGCTCCAGAAAAAACAAAGGTCGGAAAAAGAAGACGCGGAACGGATCACACGAATCATGAAGGCGCTACCGGACGCTTTTCTCTATGAAGCCGATGGGACCGTTGCCGGAAGTCAGGAAGTTGGGAAAGCCGGCGACCAGTTGATCCGACTCAAATTTCACCCGAATCCCAAATACAGTCCACCCACCCACGTGGAGCAGGTGCTCACCGGCATGCAGGGTTACCTGCTGATCGATGGCGACCAACATCGCATCGCCAAGATCGACGGAACACTGAACAAGGAAGTGAGCTTCGGTTGGGGGATTTTCGGCCACCTGGATCGAGGCGGACACTTCCTAGTGGAGCAGGCGCAGGTGCTTGAGGGAGACTGGGAGATCACCCGCATGAGCCTCAGCTTCACCGGCAAAGAACTCTTGTTCAAGAGCATCCACGTGAAGTCGGACGAGGTCTTCAGCAAGTTTCGCCCGGTGCCTTCGAGTCTGAGTTTTTCACAGGGAGTGGACCTGTTGAAGAAGCAGGAAGCAGAACTGGATGAAAACCGGGAAGGAACTGCAACTAACAATTCCAAATAGAGGTAGAGACGCTGCAAGCAACGCCTCTACATTCGGATGGTTTCCTTACGCACGGTAAGTTTCTCGATCGCATCTTGGCGTACCCGGTAGCCAGTGCCGGGTTCGTCGCGCAGCAGGATTGTCCCTTGCGAGGTGACTTCAACTTCAGGTTCGATGATGTCTTCTTTCCAGTAGCGTTTGGACGCGGAAACATCTCCCGGCAGTCGAAAGTTGTGCAGCGTGGAAAGCGCGATGTTGTGAGCGCGTCCCACTCCTGATTCGAGCATGCCTCCGCACCACACTGGGATATTGCGCGACGCGCAGACATCGTGAACCTCACTGGCCCCGGTGAAACCGCCCACTCTCCCTACTTTGATATTGATAATCCGGCAAGCGCATAGATCCAAGGCCTTGGCAGCGTCGCGCGCGTGGCGGATGGATTCATCCAGACATATAGCGGTTCGCAGTTCCTGCTGCAATCGGGAGTGGTAGAAAATATCGTCGTGCCAGAGCGGTTGCTCGATCATCAGCAAATTGAATTGGTCGAACTTGCGGAGGTGATCGAGGTCGTCCAGCGTGTAAGCGGAGTTGGCGTCACAACTGAGCACAATGTCAGGCCAGCGCGAGCGAATGCGTTCCAACACGTTTACGTCCCAGCCCGGCTTCACCTTCACCTTGATGCGGCGATACCCGGCCGCGAGTTCGGTTTGAATCTTGTCAAGTAGTTGCTCGATTGAGTCCTGGATGCCGATGGAAACGCCGCAGGAAATCTCCCGCAGCGTGCCGCCGAGCAGTTTCCATAGGGGGATTTGTTTCTCCTGAGCCTCGGCATCCCAGAGCGCATTCTCGATTGCAGCCTTGGCCATGTCATGGCCTCGGACTCTCGCCATTAGAGGGACGCTCTCCCGTGCGGCCGACAGCTTCCGGCCTAACACGGCTGGGGCGAGGTAATTCTTAATCGTGGGCCACGCGCTTTCCGTCCATTCGCTGTTGTAGAACGGGTCCTCGGCAGCCACGCACTCCCCCCAGGCATCAATGCCGTCGCAGTGAACGGTCACAAGGAGAATTCGGCGGCTGATAGTGCGCTTGAAGCTCGTCTCGAAAAAGTGGACGAGCGGCATCTGAATTTCGCGAAGGGTGATGGCTTCAATTTTCATATCGTCTAAACCCATTCACCAGTTCAAGGGCAGCACAGGTTAGTGCGACATCCAACCCGCTTGTCATTCCGAGCGTAGCAAGGAATCTGCTGGCGGTTCGAACCGCGAAAATGCAGACTCCTCGCGCCGAAAAGTGGCACTCGGAAAGACGATGGTTGAGCTGAGCCAGCGCCACACTACGATGCGATTTCTCAATCGGTTGCGGGATATGCCCACTTCTCCTCCCAGCGGCCAAGTAGAAACGTGCCACTTCCCTGCGGGTCGCGTTCATAGCCTAGCACTGCCAATCCATCGGCAAATGCTTTTTCAAATTGTTTTCGGTTGCGATCTTGCACTTCTTTTGCCTGACTTCGGGTTGCGGGAGAGGCCTTCCAATCGTAAATCTGAGTCGGAACGGAAATCGTGGTCAGGGTTTCGGAGTGCGGCTTCTTTCCTGTTTGCAACAAGGTTCCGACCCGCTTCGACTTCAGCCACCACTCAGCCACCAGCCGGTCGGTCGGCAGACCGCCCTGCAGCGGCGAAGAGGTAATTCCGTACTGGTTCACGGTGTAGCGGCGCGCGATGGCGCCCAGTTTTTCGATATTGAGATATGCGTTCTTGATCTCCAGCGGATCGAAAGTCCACTCGATCAGCTCAAAACCGCGGGCGATCGCGTCATCGCGCTGAAACAGCTTGACGCGGCGCCCAAGGCCGGCATTCTGATGCTGCTTGCGCACCGCCAGCATATGCGAATGCAGGTAGGAATGTTCGCCACGGACGCCCGGTACTGAGAGGGCAAACCCAACCATTTCGTTGCCCGCAAATGCCCCGATCACTTGACCGCCGACTTTCCGCGCCACGACGAACATTCGCAATGGCACCAGTTCTGCGTCGGAAAAATTCCAGACTTCCTTTTGCAGGCTGACGCAGGCTCGTATTTCATCGAGCGAATGGCATTTGCGAATGACGATCGAATCCACACTCACCTGGCGTCCTGCTCCTGTTGCTTCGCCGCCTGCCATAAGGATTCGAGTTCCTGCATGGATGCTTGCTGGGGCGTACGCCCCGAGGATTGCAGTTGCTCCTCCATAAACTGAAAGCGGCGCTTGAATTTGCGGTTGGTTTTCTTGAGCGCGGACTCGGGATCGAGCGAAAGATAACGCGCGATGTTTACCAGGACGAAAAAGAGGTCGCCTACTTCGCCTTCCAGCCGCTGACGCAGGTCTTCGCTGATCTGGGGATGTCCAGCTCCGGCAACGCCGCGGCCTTGAGGTTGGGGACCAGGCGCGGGAAATTCCGTGAGATGCTCTTGCAGCTCTTTGGTCTCCTCGTGCAGCTTGTCGAATAGTCCATCTATGTTCGGCCAATCGAAGCCCACATGGGCGGCGCGTGAACTAAGTTTATGCGCCTCCAGTAGAGCCGGCATCGCGGAAGAAACTCCTGCCAAGGCGGACTCCTTTCCCATCTTTGCCGCATTTTCACTGGTCGGCCTTCCGTCATTCGCTTCTACCCGCTTTTTCTTCTCTTCCGCTTTAAGCGCGGCCCAGTTCCGGAGCACATCAGACGATGTTTCTGCCTTCACGTCTCCGAATACATGGGGATGGCGATTGACAAGCTTGTCGGAAAGCCGGTCCAGAACTTCATCGATGGAGAATGTGCCCTCATCCTTGGCCATCTGGGCATAGAACAGAACCTGGAGCAGCAAGTCTCCGAGCTCGCCGGTCAATTCATCCCAGTCGCGATTGTCGATGGCTTCGAGAACTTCGTAGGTCTCTTCAAGGGTATAGGGCTTGATGGAGTCGAAGGTCTGTTCGCGGTCCCAAGGGCATCCCCCCGGACCCCGCAGGCGGGCCATGATCGAAACCGCGCGTTCGAAACGTTCTCCGGTAGTGGGCATGGCGCAATCACTTTAAATGAGGGATGAGGGCGGCGGCAAACCCTTCGTCAGATTGCCATCGCGATGCCAAGAAACTAACGTTATCTTTTCTATAAGGAAGGAATGGGCGAGACTGGACGTAACACCTGAGCATTTTTTCCACGCGATGGGAACGCATCCAAACCCGGGCTTGAGCTCGCGACCAGCGCTGGAGCACAAGCGCTTTCACGTGATCGTCATTGGCGGCGGAATCAATGGAGTCGCCATTGCACGGGAATGCGCGCGGGCGGGCAGGCGTACGCTGCTGGTCGAGCAGCACGATTTCGCCGCCGGTACGACCAGCCGTTCGACCCGGATTATTCACGGAGGCCTGCGGTACCTCGAACACGGCGACATCGGCCAGGTGCGCGAGTCGTTGCGGGAGCGGCAGTGGTTGCTTCAGCGGTATCCGCACCTGGTTCATCCCTTGCAGTTTCTGCTGGCCCTGGATGGCAAGAGCCGACGCAGCTCGCTCGCTGTGCGCACCGGGTTGTGGCTTTATCGAAAGATGGGAAGCGCGGGCCTGGGAGTTGATGAAGGCCGCGCAGAGCAAGACAAACTCGAAAGTTTGCTGGACAAGGGGCGGCACTTCTCGGTTTTTTCTTTCGAAGATGCACAGTGCGAATTTCCGGAGCGCTTGGTTGCGGAATGGCTGGTGGAGGCAATCGAGGCCGGCGCCGTGGCGCGCAACCACACCCAGGTTCTAGCGGTGGAGATTCGCCATGGGCGCGCCACTGGGGTGCGGCTGCGGGATTCATTGAGCGGGAAGGAAGAACGCGTCGAGGCTACCTGGATTGTCAATGCCACCGGACCGTGGGCCGATGGCGTCTGCCAGACGTCCAGCATTCGGATCGCAAATCCCATGGTTGGCGGAGTCCGCGGATCGCACATCGTGTTGCCCAAGTTCGACGGTGCGCCGGCGGCGGCCGTGTATACCGAGGCCGTGGATGGGCGGCCGATCTTTGTGATCCCGTGGAACGAACAAGTGCTGGTGGGAACGACCGAAGTTCCCGACGCGACCGATCCCGGCCAGGTACGGCCGGCGGCGGATGAGATCGATTATCTGCTGCAGTCTTTGCTCCGTTTATTTCCGCAGGTGAAGGTATCACGGAATGACATCCACTACGCATTCGCCGGGGTGCGGCCACTTCCCTTCTCGCCGGAGAAAAATCCGTCATCGGTGAGCCGGAAGCATTATCTCCACGACCACACCGCGGACGGGGCGGCTCAGATGATTTCGGTGATCGGAGGAAAGTTGACCACAGCAGGCAGCCTAGCGCGCGAGTGTGCGGCGAAGCTTGGGTTAAAACTCACGCCACCGGCCGTCGCCATGGCTTCCGAAGAGATCGTAGATCCGATGCTGGAGCAGTGGACTCTCGAGATTGCGGAGGCCGGCGGGATCAGCGCCGATGCAGCGCGTGGCATTGTTGAATGGTACGGAAAGCGTGCACCAACCGTGGCTCGCGGGGCGCGTGGCAGTGCCGAAATGCGTACTCCATTGTGTTCGCATTCGACGCATATTGTGGCGGAGGCAGTGGACGCATTCAGCAACGAATACGCGTGCACGCTGGCGGATGTGTTGCTGCGCCGGGTACCGGTGGCCCTGGGTGGATGCTGGTCATCGTCCTGCAGCCGGGAAGCCGCAACGCGCATTGGCAATGCCTTGGGATGGAGTCAGGAGCGCGGGGCTGACGAACTGGAGGCCTTCGAGAGCGAATGTGCAGGCTTTCTGCAAAAAACCTTCCCTTCAGGTGCTACTCTGCAAGCGCGGGCGTAGTGCTTCGTTCTCCAAACCTCTCGCGCCCGACCGGCGCACGTCTGTTTCTGATCATTTGAAGGTCTGCACCAGCAACTCGGTATCGTCGGAGATGATGCCGTCAACTCCCCACTCAGCAAAGCGTAGCATCGCCTCTCGGTCATTCACCGTCCACGAAAGCAGCTTGCTGCCCTCGCGGTGCACCTCCTGCACCACCTTGCGCGTAACCAGCGAGTGGTGAGCAATCACGTACTCGACGGCGGTTTCGCGCCAGCATGCAAGCTGTCCCGGCTTGTCGCAGATGATCCCCGTCTGAATCTTGGCGCTGCGGGTTTTCAACTCTTTCACGACCTCGGGTAGGAAGGAAGACACCACGTAGTCCTCTTCCATCCTGTAATCACGCAACAAGCTGAGCACCTTTGATTCCAGGCCTGGAACCTTGAGTTCGATATCCAGAAACGCTCGCTGACCATAGCGCTGCAAAACATCCTCGAGCAGCGGGAGATGACGCAACTGATCGGCTCTTGCCCGGGAAACCGTGATGCCATCGTCCTTGGGGTCATGGCAAATCACGGAGCGCCCGCAGCCAGTGAGACGCACATCGAACTCAAAACCGTCGCATCCGTGTTTGAGAGCTAGATCAAAGGACGGTGGAGTGTTTTCTTGGACAGACCTAGACGCACGTGCTCCACGATGACCAAGAAGGAGGGGTGGATCGGACATCGCGGCTGATTCTACGCTCGCTTTGCGCAAGCGCGCACTTAAAAATCTCGCCGAATGAGAAATTCATCAAAACTTTACATTCGGTGAACATTCTTGCACTAAGTTCGTACACCAAGTTCCGACAGTTAGTTTAGTCCAGATCGAAATCGCGAATGGGTTTGCCGGTGTCCGGAGATTCCTTGGCTTTCTTGACCGCTTCCTGAAACTTCTTTTCCAAAAGGTCTCCGGCGTGTTTCTGGGCTTCAACCGATTGCCGGAAGATGGATTCGCGACGGCTGTCCTGCTCTCTCATGGCCTTGGCAGCTGCCTCGAAATCGTTGAACATCTTGGGCTTGACGGCGGCGGTATGGGCGATGACCCCCTTCGCCGTAGGATCGACCTTCAGCACCGCGCTGCAGCACGGGCAAGTTATGTCGAAAGCCGAAGGATTCTCCGCCATAGGGGAAATCATAGCGCAAATGCTCGGTCCGTGATCGACAAACTCAATGGGGATGGATCTTGATGGGAAAAATGTGGAAGATGGAGAGCATTTCCCATCCCAGGAGAACCACGGAAACCACGGTAACAGTGATAGCCAGCATCTCGCCGAACTGAAGGTTGCTGCGGCGAGGCTCGAGGCGTCTTGCGACCAAGCCCAGAATATTCAAGGTTGCAAAGCCAAAGACCAGCACCCAGAGAATGTTGTAGACGTTGTACTTTTTACCGGAGTACTGAGAGTCGGAAAACTGAAGCGTGAAGAGCAGCAGCGATTGCAGGGCAACAATGCTCGGTCGCACCAAGCTGCGTGAGCTCGCACGGGCCAGTGCGGTAGCAAGCGACGAGACCATGGGCTGTGGCTATTCCTCCGGAATTCCCGGTCACTGCTGAAAAGGTCGATATTAACCTTTTTGGCGCGCGGAAGTCAGCGTGAAAACTGGTTTACTCTCCTGCGTCCCGGCTAAACCCTGCTTTATAATAGAAAGATTCACTAACCCCTCCGAGGTCTCCAGAGGACCCGGCGGCGGAAAAAGGCACAACAAGCTCTCGCGGAAGTAAGGCGGGGCGGTTCATCGATATTTCATAACTGATGTCCACGGAAACCATTGTTGTTCGCGGTGCGCGAGTACATAACCTCAAGAACATAGATTTTGAGATCCCGCACAACTCCCTTACGGTGGTTACCGGAGTGTCGGGATCGGGCAAATCTTCGCTCGCCTTCGACACGATCTATGCGGAGGGACAGCGCCGGTATGTAGAATCGCTTTCCGCCTACGCCCGCCAGTTCCTGGAGCGCATCGAGAAGCCAGATGCCGACGTCATCGATGGAATCGCCCCGGCTGTAGCAATCCGGCAGAAGAACACTACCCGAAATCCTCGCTCTACGGTCGGCACCGCGACTGAGATCTACGACTACCTACGCCTGCTCTTTGCCCGCATGGGCCGCACCTACTGCTTGCAATGCGGCAAGGAGGTCAAGAAGGATACGGTCGACGAAGTCGCCGATGCCCTGCTCGCCTTGGGCGAGGGCACGCGGCTCAACGTGCTGTTTCCGCTGCAGAGGGTGGCTCAGCAGGCAGCCAGCGGGCCGGACGCTGCTGTCCCCGTGGTCAAGGGCAGGGGCAAGAAAAAGGCGAAGACGGAAGCGAATAATCTTCCGTCCGATCAAGTCAAGATCCGCCTGCTCGATCTGCGTACTCGCGGATTCAACCGCCTTTACCAGGGCGGGCAGATCTTCGAGTTCTCCGCGCCCGAGTCCCTGCTGAACATAAACTTCGCTGAGCCCGTTTTTCTCCTGGTGGATCGCCTCGTCGTATCGGCGGACGCCCGCGCCCGAATCGTGGATGCGGTTGAGATCAGCTATCGTGAGTCCGGCGAAGTCATCTTCGAGACTGCCCCCCGTGAAGGACAAGCTTCGGAACGATTGCGGTTCTCTCAGCGTTTCGAATGCAAGAGCTGCAATATCCGTTACGAGGAGCCAGAACCAAGGCTGTTCTCGTTCAACAATCCATACGGCGCATGCCCGCGCTGCCAGGGATTCGGAAACACGATTGACTTCGATCTGGACCTTGTAATCCCGGACAAATCACTGACCCTGAATCAGGGGGCGATCGAGCCTTGGACCAAGCCCAAGTACCGCTCTCTGTTTACCGACCTAAAGCGCTTCGCCCGTCAAGCCGACATTCCCCTCGACCTGCCCTGGAACGAACTGGATCGCGAACATCAGCGGCTACTTATTGACGGCGATGGACGCTTCCCGGGAATACGTGGTTTCTTCAATTACCTGGAGCGGAAAAAATATAAGCTTCACGTCCGCGTATTCCTGAGCCGCTACCGGGGATATTCCGTGTGTTCCACCTGCAGCGGAGCTCGCCTGCGCGTCGAGGCGCGGCAGGTGAAGATCAATGGCAGGAATATTTGCGACGTATGCTGCATGACGGTCGAAGGCGCATCGAAGTTCTTTAAAGCGCTTCAGTTGACGGATCAAGAAAAAGGTATCGCCGAGAGGTTGCTGTTGGAGATCCGCGAGCGCCTGCGCTTCCTCAATGAAGTTGGGTTGGAGTATCTGACTCTCGACCGGCTGGCATCCACCCTGTCGGGCGGCGAAGCCCAACGAATTCAACTGGCCACCTCGCTAGGATCGCGCCTGGTAGGGACGCTTTACGTGCTGGATGAGCCATCCATCGGACTACACAGCCGGGACACGCATCGCCTAATCAAGATCCTGCACAATCTGCGTGACTTGGGAAACACGATTCTGGTGGTTGAGCATGACCGCGATGTCATGCAGGCCTCCGACACAATTCTCGACCTCGGGCCCGGCGCCGGGGAAAATGGCGGCAAGATCATCGCGGCGGGGACCTACGAGCAGATCCAGAAAATGCCTGCCTCCCTCACCGGACGCTATCTCTCCGACGAACTGCGCATCCAGATCCCAGCCGTTCGCCGCAAGCCCGGACCGCAACAAGTCAGGATTTACGGGGCTCGCGCTCATAACTTGAAAAGCATCGACCTGGAGGTCCCGCTGCGGATGCTGGTCGCCATCACCGGCGTCTCCGGTTCGGGAAAATCCACATTGCTGCACGACGTGCTGTATCAGGCGTTGTCCGCCGCAAAGAAGCAGCCCAACGGAACTCCCGCCACTACTTCCTCATGGGACCGCGTCGAGGGAGCGGAGTTCATCGACGAAGTCGTGCTGGTGGATCAATCCCCCATCGGGCGTACCCCGCGGTCGAACCCGGTCACTTATACGAAAGCTTTCGACGGCATCCGCGATTTGTACGCCTCCCTGCCCGAGGCTAAGAAACGAGGCTTCACTGCCGGTCATTTCTCCTTCAACATTCCTGGCGGACGATGCGAGAGTTGTCAGGGCGACGGGACCGTCACCGTGGAGATGCAGTTCCTGGCCGACGTGGAACTGATCTGCGAGGAGTGCAAGGGCGCGCGTTACAAACCGCAAGTGTTGGAGATTCGTTATCGTGGGAAGAATATCCACGAAGCCTTGAATCTGACGGTAAAAGAAGCTCTTCAATTCTTCGCGAGCGCACCCAAGATTGTGGACAAACTGCGTGTGCTCGAGGAAGTGGGTCTCGGTTATTTGCGGTTGGGGCAGTCGGCGACGACGCTCTCAGGCGGCGAGGCGCAGCGTATGAAGCTTGCCGCTCACCTGCAGCCAACAGCGAGACGCCCGTCGAACCCAGCGGACGAGCCTCGCCGCAGACCGCGCATCCTGTATATTTTTGATGAGCCGACCACCGGGCTGCACTTTGACGACATCAGCAAACTCCTCGCGGCCTTTCGCCGTCTAATCGATGCAGGGGGCTCAATCCTGGTGATCGAGCATAATCTGGAAGTGATCAAAACCGCGGATTGGGTGATCGATCTCGGTCCGGAAGGCGGGGAGCGCGGAGGCCACATCGTCGGCGCGGGCCCGCCGGAGGCGATCGCCCACTTGCCGGAATCCTACACGGGAAAATTCCTTGCAGGTGTGCTGAACGGAAATGGATCGTCGCGGAATGGGAGCAAATAAACCAATCCGGGCGTTGCTCGTTCTAGGGCTCTGCCTCGGCGGGACTGCATTCGCCCAAAGCACCGGCCAGACCGTACGTCATCGCAAAGTCGTTGAGCAGGATTCGTCGTTTTCCCCGGAACTCACCGAGGCTGAGAGTGAGATCGAGAAACACGCTTACGCCTCTGCCGAGCCACTCTTGCAAAAAGTAGTCGCTGCCGATCCAGGCAACTTTCAGGCTTGGTTTGACCTGGGGTTTGTCTACAACGGGCTGGGAAACTCTTCGGAGTCCATTGCCGCCTATCGTAAATCTGTAGCCGCCAAGCCGGATGTGTTTGAGTCCAATCTGAATCTCGGACTCATGCTGGCGAAGACTGGCCAGCCGGACGCGGAGCAGTTTCTGCGTGCCGCGACCACGCTGAAACCTACTGCTAATGTTGATGAAGGCCGCGCCCGTGCCTGGCTGTCTCTGGCCCGTGTTCTGGAGGCCTCCAAGCCCGATCAAGCTATCGAGGCGTATAAGCAAGCTGCTGCTCTCCAGCCTAGGGATCCGGAACCTCACTTTTCGGCCGGGGCACTGCTGGAGAAGGACAATCGTTTCGCCGATGCGGAGGGGGAATACAAGCAAGCACTGGCCCTCGACCCGGGTTCAACTGATGCCTTAACCGGCTTGGCAAACATCTACATGCGCGCCCAGCGCTTCGTGGATGCCGAAGAGATTTTGGGCAAGCTCACCACGATGCACCCAAACGATGTGTCTGCCCGGCTGCAACTCGGCCGCGTCCTGGTCGCGGTCGGAAAGAACGATGACGCCATCGCTCAACTGCAGGCGGCACAGAAGCTTGATCCCGGAAGTGCCCTGGTGCAGAACGAACTCGCCGATCTTTACGTCCAGAGCAAGAAATTCGATCAGGCAGAGGCACTGTACCGCTCGATGCTAGCCGTAAGGCCGGACAGCGCTCAATTGCATCACTACCTCGGCGTGGCCCTTTTGAGGCAGCGCAAGTACGCTGATGCGCAACAGGAACTGCTGACCGCGGTCAAACTCAAGCCCGATTTCGGCGAGGCTTACGGCGACTTGGCCGTAGCAGCCGATGAGAACAAGAACTACACGCTGGCGATTAAGGCGGCAGATGCGCGCGCCAAGTTTTTACCCGAGATTCCCGTCAGCTATTTTCTTCGCGCCAGCGCTTATGATCACTTGCGTGACTATAAAATGGCGGCACAGAATTATCGTCGCTTTCTTGAACTGGCAAACGGGCAGTATCCTGATCAGGAGTGGCAAGCCCGGCATCGCCTGATCGCGATCGAGCCCAAGAAATGAAACGTATGTGTTTTCGGATTCCCATTACCATGATTCTCCTGGCGACTTCCGTGTTGACATTCGCCCTTAAGCAAGAATCGCTGCAGGATCTGATCGCGCGGGCGGACGCAGCCAAGCTTGAGGATCGTCCCCCCTTGTATGTGGAAATCGCCGAGCGCCAGCTCAAATCCGCCGACGAGCTGTTCACCGCGGGCAAAGTCGAGAACGCACAGGCCGCGGTGAAAGATGTGGTGACCTATTCGGAAAAGGCGCACGACGCGGCCATCCAATCGGGCAAGAGGCTTAAGAATACGGAAATCGACTTCAGAAAAATGGCAGCCAAGTTGCGAGATATCAAACGCACCTTGAACTTTGACGATCAAGCACCGGTGCAGGCCGCAGCCGACCACCTGGAGAACCTGCGCACCGATCTGCTATCCCACATGTTTGGCAAGGCAAAGTGATTTCTACTTCACGCAAACTCAAGTGCTTCCTGTCGGCGTTGTCGCTGCTTTCGACCGTCTGGGCGCAGCGGCGCAGCGACCCGCTTACTCCGCTCGAAGCCGACCAGTTGCGCGATGCCGCCCAGGAACCCAGTGACCGCCTTAAGCTATACATCGACTTTGCCCGCACCCGCCTGGCCTCGCTGGAACAAATGCGCGCCGACCCCAAGGCCACCGACCGCGCCCAGCAGACCCACGACCGCCTGCAGAGCTTTCTCGATGTCTATGATGAAATGAACGACAACATCGATACCTTCGTGGGCCGGAAGTCTGATCTCCGCAAACCTCTGAAGTCCGTTATCGAGGCCGACACCGAATTTCAAGCCAAGCTCCGGGCGCTGAAAAGTTCGCTCGACGCCAACAAGGACGAAGCCAAGCAATACGATTTTCTGCTGACCAGTGTGCTGGAAACCGTTGACACCAGCCTGCAGGATCATCGCCAGTTGCTGAGCGAACAAGAAGAAGCAGCCAAGCACAAGAAGAAGTGAGAGCTTTCAACAGGCGAGCGCAAAGCTCTTTCAGCGTCTTTGCGAGACGTCCGCGCGCTCTGCGTTTTGACATTTCGTCCGTGCTAATCTAACCGCAAGGTGACAGACCGGCTTCTCCACATCTTCGAGGAAACCCATAACGAACTACGTCCGCGCACGCCCATGCCGGAGCTTGCGGTTGAGTTCTTCGCTTTTGTGAACATCAACAACACCATCCGCCTGCGGGAGGGAAAACTGTATGTTCGTCTCTCAGATCTTCTGGAAGGGGCTCCAGACACGGTATTGCGCGCCATCGCACACATCCTCCTGGCTAAGATGTACCGCAAGCCTATTGAGAGAGCGCAGGCGGCCCGCTATCGCCGCTATATTTCCGGCCATGACATCGCCAAGAAAGCCCACCTCGTCCGCCAGATCCGTGGCCGCAAGCGAATTGAGAGTGCTCAGGGTCAAACTTACAATTTGGAAAATATCTTCGACGACTTAAACACGCGATTCTTTTACGGCCTATTGGCTCGACCGCGGATGACTTGGAGCCGCGACCACGCGCGCAACCGCCTCGGCCACTACGATCCCGCCCATAACGCCATCGTCATAAGCCGCGTCTTCGATCACCCGCGAGTTCCCTCTTACGCGGTGGAATACATCGTTTATCACGAGATGCTGCACCTGAAGCACCCCGTGAAACTACGTGGCAGCCGTCGCTGCGTGCATTCGTCAGAATTCCAGGCGGAAGAAAAACTCTTCCTCCACCTCGACCGAGCGAAAGCCTTCCTTAGACTTTTGTAATCAAAGCGCTGGACGGTGGCATCTGACTAAGAACGTCGTGATCCAAATCACAACCACTCGTGATTTCGCGCGTTGACGACGCTGGAGACGAAAGACTATCCTAGATAATGAAATTGAAATTCATTTTCAATATCGTGATTTCAAAAGTAGAGGCATTCCTTAGATGTTAGAAGCATTCATCGTTACCTTGCGGGAAGGCGTCGAGGCCGCTCTAATCGTCGGCATTACCCTGGCATATCTCTCCAAAATCAATCGCCCGGAGCTGCGTAAGTCTGTTTATGCGGCTCTGGTTTCCGCGTTCGTCGGCAGCCTCGGCGTAGCGGCTCTTCTCTCCCGTACCCGGTGGAATCAGGACATTTTCGAAGGGTGGGTCATGCTGGCCGCTGCCTTCTTCGTCGTCACCATGATCGTTTTCATGATGAAGACGGGCCGCAGGCTGAAGGGTGAGATCGAAGGCAAAGTTGGGCTGCTGGCGGGCCGCAACGCATGGTTCGGCCTTTTCGCCTTCGTGTTCCTGATGGTGCTGCGGGAAGGCGTAGAAACCGTTCTGATTCTCTCGGCCGTCTCTCTGAACTCGACCGAACTGCTTAGCTTTCTGGGCACGTTCCTGGGCGTGATTGCCGCGGTTGCATTCGGCGTGATGTTTGTCAAAGGCAGCGTCCGCATCAATCTGCAAAAGTTCTTCCGCGTCACCACAGTAATTTTGTTTTTTGTGGCTGCGCAGCTAGTGATCTCCGGCCTGCACGAGCTTTCCGAGAATGGAGTCCTCCCCTCTTCGAAAACGGAGATGGCGATTATCGGCCCGATCGTGCGCAACGATCTGTTCTTCTTCATCACGATTCTCGCGCTGGCCGCGCTCATGGTGCTGTTCGAGGTCAAGCGGCGCGAACCATCCGCGTTGCCCGCCTCCGCCGCTGAACGACGAAAGGCGGCGTGGAGCGCCCGCCGCGAACGCTTGTGGATGGCCTCCGTCTACGCTAGTTCGTTTGTCTTCATCGTCCTCGTCACCGCCGAGTTCATCTATACAAAGAGCGTGAGCGCCTTATCGCCAGCGACGGAAGTCACATTCGTGAATGGGCAGGTCATTATTCCGGTTAACCAGGTAATCGACGGAGATCTGCACCGCTTCGCTGCCCAGGAAGGCGGAGCCACCGTGCGTTTCTGGCTCTATCAAAAGCCGGATGGCAAGATCGCCACGGTTCTGGATGCCTGCGAAATCTGCGGCGCGGTAGGTTTCTATAAAGGGCCGAACGGGGTAGTTTGCAAAAACTGTGCCGCACCCATCAATCCCCAGTCGGTCGGAATGCCCGGCGGATGCAATCCTGTGCCGCTGAAGGCGCAAATCACAGCGGACGCGGTCATCATCCAGGAGACGGACATCGCGGCAAAAAGCCACATGTTCCAGCCATAGCCATGTTCGGACGCCTGGTCTACGAATCCTTCCGGCGGCAAAAACGCCGCAAACTGCTGGCTGGAGTCGCACTCACTCTAGGCGTCGGCGTCGCCACTGCCATGATCGCCGTCGCGACTGATATCGGCGACAAGATCAGCCGCGAACTGCGCACCTATGGCGCGAATCTGATCGTGACCCCGCAGGAAGATACGCTGGATCTTCAAATCGACGGCGTAGATCTCAAGCCACCCAGCGACGGCGCGTATCTCAACGAAGCCGACTTGCCGAAGATCAGAGGCACATTCTGGCATCACAATATCGTCGGATTTGCTCCCATGCTGCCGGTAACCGTGCACGTAGGCAACGACGCTGCGGCAAATGTCACCTTGCTCGGAACTTATTTCTCCAAGCGGCTCACTTTCGGCAAAGAGGAATTTGCAACCGGAGTACGCGTCACCCATCCCTGGTGGAAAGTGCAAGGCGCGTGGCCCAACGACAATTCGTCCGATGTGTTACTTGGTGAAAGCCTGGCTGCAAAACTGGCTGGCAAGACAGGAGATGAAATCGAAGTCGCCGGCCAGGCCCATCGGGTTGTCGGCATTCTTTCTACTGGCGGAGCGGAGGACGGTCAAATCGTCGCTCCCCTTGCGCTGGCCCAGCAGATTCTCGGCAAGCCCGGTGCTGTGCGCCGCCTCTACGTGAGCGCGCTGACCAAGCCCGAGGACGCATTCGCCCGTCGTGATCCGCAAACCTTACGAGGTGCGGAATACGATCGTTGGTACTGCTCGCCCTATGCGGCCTCGATTGCTTTCCAGTTGCAGGAGGCGATTCCGCATTCCCACGCAGAACAGATTCGGCAGATTGCGCAGAACGAGGGCACAGTGCTCTCCCGCGTTAAAGGCCTGATGCTTTTGGTGACGCTGGCAGCGCTGTTCGCCTCCGCACTCGCTGTTTCGGCTGCCATGGCCACCGCAATTTTTGAGCGGCGCACCGAAGTTGGTTTGATGAAGGCTTTAGGCGCGGGCAATCCTGCCGTCGCCGCACTCTTCTTCGCTGAGGCCCTGCTGCTGGCGCTGATTGGCGGCGTAATCGGTTTCGCCGGTGGATCGTTGTTAGCTCGTCAGATCGGCCGATCCATATTCGATTCCCAAATCACCATCGAGCCTGTACTCTTCCCTGTGATCCTGGCCATCGCCGTGATCGTAACTTTTGCCGGCAGCGCCATGGCGATTCGTCGCGCGGTGAAGCTTGACCCCGTCTACGCGCTGCGAGGTGAAGCATGAGTCGGAGCTCAGACCTGGTCAACCGCCGTTCCTCCAAACCCCACACCTCGATGTTCGTGCGCATGCTGATGCGCGCCGCCGTACTCCGTCGCGGACGCGCCGCTTCAGCCCTCCTCGCAATGGTTGTTGCTGCCGCGGTCGCCACTGCCATGCTCAATCTCTACGTCGACGTGCAAGCCAAGCTGCGCAAGGAGTTCCGCAACTATGGCGCGAACGTCGTGGTGGTCGGGAAGGATGGACAGTCACTTCCCGCCGACGCCCTCGACACCGTCGAGGCCGCGCTGGCCGGACATGGTCTCGCCGTTCCCTTCGCCTATGTGGTGGCTCGCACGTCTGACGGCCAATCCGTCGTCGTTTCCGGAACCGACTTCGAGCAGGTCCGCAAGTTGGACAGTTGGTGGTCGGTAACGGCGTGGCCCAATACCACTCAAGATGCGCTCGTGGGTACGCGCGCAGCCGCGGTGCTCAGCCCACAAGGAACGCCCTTCGACCTCAGCTTCCAGGATCGCACCATTCGCCTCAACCCCGCCGGAATTCTGCGAACCGGAGCGTCCGAAGACAGCCGCATCTATGTTTCGTTGAAGGATTTCGGAACCTGGACCGGAGTCCAACCTTCGACGATCGAGATCGCGTCCTCCGGTTCGTCCGAAGAAGTCGATGCACTCGTTCACAAACTGTCGCAAGCCATTCCCGCCGCAGAGGTCCGCCCGATTCGTCAGATCGTGGAAGGCGAAGCGCGCGTGCTGGGAAAGACTCGCGCCACCTTGGCAGCTGCCGCCGTCCTGATCATCGCAACGGCTGCTCTCTGCGTCCTCTCCACATTGATCGGATGGGTGTTTGATCGACGACGCGACTTCGCCATCATGAAAGCTCTAGGCGCTTCCGAAGGCCTGATCGGTGGCTTCTTTGCTGCCGAAGCCGCCGTTTTGGGAGCAGTAGGAGCAGTGATTGGATTCGGCATAGGCGTTGGGGTTGCCGTGTGGATTGGCCGGGTAAACTTCCATGCGCCGGTGGTACCGCGCCTTAACGTCTTGCCCGTGGTTTTTGTGGGCAGCATCGTCGTTGCCTTAATTTCAGCCGCGCTTCCAATTTTTCTGCTAAGGCGCGTGCAACCCGCTATGATCTTGAGGGGGGAGTGAGATGATCAAGCTCAAGAATGTCAGCCGCCTGTACCCCGCCAAAGCTGAAGCCAACGGCGGCGTCATTCGTGCTCTCGACGATTTTTGCCTGAACGTCGATCCCGGCGAGTGGATCGCGATCATGGGCCCGTCCGGATCGGGCAAATCTACATTAGTAAATCTGATCGGCTGCCTGGATCGTCCGACCTCTGGCGAGATCTGGCTCGATGGTGAAGACGTTGCCAGCATTTCTCCAAGTGAACTGAATCGCGTGCGGGCCGAAACGATTGGCTTCGTATTCCAGCAATTCCATTTGATTCCCTACCTCACCGCGCTTGAAAACGTCATGCTGGCCCAGTACTTTCACAGCATGACAGATGAACAGGAAGCCCTCGAAGCCCTGGAGCGCGTGGGATTGAAGGAGCGCGCACATCACGTTCCCTCCCAGCTTTCCGGGGGCGAGCAGCAGCGCGTCTGCATTGCCCGCGCCTTGATCAACGATCCCAAGATTGTGCTTGCCGACGAGCCCACAGGAAACCTCGACGCCGTGAACGAAGAGATTGTCCTGCGGCTGCTTCGCGAATTGCACCAGCAGGGGCGCACCATCGTCATGGTGACCCACGACCCCGTCGTTGCCCGCCTCGCCGACCGCCGCATCGAATTGCATCACGGCAAGATCGCCGCCCAGGAAGTGTTTTCCATGGCGGACGAAGAACAATTCGACGAAGTCCTGGAAGAACTCTGGGCCCTCGCTGAAAACGGCGAGATCGCCGAAGTCGGCCGCATGGAAGTGCACGGTGCGCTCCCGGTAAGCATCGCAGTGGAAAAAATGATTGCGCTCGGCTTGGTCACGGCGAGACCGCATCCACCCGAACCTCACGATCACAAGCCGTTTGTCAATCCTTGCCATGATGCCCTGAAGCCGAGCGGAGTCTCACTCGGCGATGGTAGCTTGATCGTGGAATTCACACCCCGCGGCCGTCAACGAGCCGCCGATATTATTCGTCGCCATCGTCTAGCCGAGCGCCTGTTCACCGACAGCCTCGCCATGGACAGCGAGACCGAAATCGAACAACAAGCCTGCAAATTCGAGCACATCCTCTCGCCCGAAGCCACCGACAAGATTTGCGCATTTCTAGGCCATCCGCGCACTTGTCCCCACGGCGCGCTGATTCCGCCGGGGCCATGCTGTGGCAAGACCGAAAACCTCGCCGGCGTGTCACTGGCGAACTCCGAGCGGCACATCTGACACTGCATGACCAGTCCCAGAACCTGCATCGGCGTTTTCGACTCCGGCTTTGGCGGACTGACGGTCCTCAAATCGCTGCTTCGACTCATCCCCGATGCCGACTACCTGTACTTTGGTGATACGGCCCGGTTGCCCTACGGCTCGAAGTCTGCAGAGACCGTGGCCAGATATGCTGTCGGAGCTGCGCACTATCTTGAGCAACAAGGTGCACAAACGTTGGTCATCGCCTGCAACACGGCCACGGCTCTGGCGTTGGACAAAATCACTCAGGCGGCAACGGTTCCGGTTGTAGGCGTGATCGAGCCAGGTGCGGAACGCGCTGCCGGTGAGAGTGAGAACAAGAGGGTCGTTGTGATTGGAACCGAGGCTACGGTCAGCAGCCATGCTTATTTGAAGGCCCTGGAAGCTCGAGGAGTCCAGGCAAAAGAAAAGGCCTGCCCCTTACTGGTGCCGCTAGTGGAAGAGGGCTGGATCGACCATCCGGTCACTGAAGAGGTGGCCCACATTTATCTCAAAGAGGCTTTCGCCGACGGATTCACGTCGGCCGATGTGCTTCTGCTGGGCTGTACGCACTATCCGCTTATCCAACCCGTGTTGCACAAGGTCGCTCCCCCGCACGTGAAAATTGTCGACTCCGCCGACGCCACCGCCGACGCCGTCGGCAGGCTGCTAGGCCGCAGCCCGCTGCCATCGAAATCCGGAGCTGCCCCCCAAACAATACCTCGGCTGAAATGCTTCGCGACCGACTCAGCGGAAAAGTTCCGCCGTCTCGGCGCCCAATTCCTCGGACATCCCATCGATGACGTGCGGCACGTGGATCTGACCGAGTAGTCCCTGAATCCAATCCTGACGGAGTTCCATCTCTTAGTTTCTGGAGTTTGAAAGCAAGAGTCGGATGGACTGCAGTGTCGCGACCAAAATAATCTGACTTCCGTACTCACGCAGGCACGGCCGCCCCGTCTTGGCAGCCGAGCAAAGCTCGGCAGGAAACCCGAATGCACGCACTCGACAATCCGATCTGGCAGGCGCTGATCAGCAATGACGCGCACTTCGCTGAAATCCGCAATGGCGCGCGGAAGTTCCCTCACCAGGTAAGCGTACTGGCAGGTTTTTGCGAACCGACGCCAGCGAGTTACCACTCACTGGCCGCTCTGCTTCATTCTAACGAACGAGTTGGGCTTTTCTTGGAGCGACCGCCCGATCCCCCCCGTTCCGTGGATCGTCGACCGGACCACCCCGTTGCTCCAGATGCTCTGCGAACGTCACAGCTCGACAAGCGTTCGCCCCAAGCCGGCAGTGATTCGGCTAACCCAGGCCGATGTGCCCGAGATGCTGGCACTAACGAAATTGACCAATCCCGGCCCTTTCGGCCCACGCACTCGTGAAATGGGAGAGTACTTTGGCATCCGCATAGCGGGAACATTAGCGGCCATGGCGGGCGAGCGTCTCAAGCTTTCCGGCTACACCGAGATCAGCGCCGTGTGCACGCACCCCGACCACCTCGGTCACGGCTATGCCAGCGTCCTGATCGCCACACTGATCGACCGCATCTTCGGCCGCGGTGAGCAACCCATCCTGCACGTCCTTCCAGAAAACACTCGCGCCATTCAAGTGTACGAGCGTCTAGGGTTTGCGAAACGCGCCATGTTGCACCTGGCGGTGCTTCGCCTAAACGCTGTTTAGTCATCCCGAAGCTCCCGCCAAAAACAAAACGGCCGCGATTTCTCGCGGCCGCCTTCATAACGAAACTAAAATCAGTACAACCGGAAGGTCACTTCCACGTTGATCTGCACAGCAACCGGCTTGCCGTCCTTCATCGCGGGCTCAAACTTCCAGGTCTTCACCGCCTCCATGGCTTTCTCGTCCAGGCCGAGACCAAGCGTACGAGCCACGCGAATGTCGCGCGCCCGACCATCCGGTCCGACGACTAACCACAGTACGCACGTCCCCTGATACTTTG